>Ga0208277_1000214_pt1 | contig 35062 bp, 30 predicted proteins | sample ETNtaG_5_FD_185782 | JGI IMG/M metagenome (GOLD analysis project Ga0208277, IMG submission 185782) | Marine microbial and viral communities from oxygen minimum zone, Eastern Pacific Ocean - ETNP201406SV205 (SPAdes) (version 2) | ecosystem: Environmental > Aquatic > Marine > Oceanic ...
TTAACATTGACTCTAAGATCGTAAGAATTTCTTTGATCAGTTAAATCTAAAGGCTGAGTAACTACAATGGCTAAACTCTCTCTACATAGATACTCTTTAAATGGCCTGCCATTAACTATAATATCACCTTTACCTGGCATCATATTTACTCTTGCCACAGAATCTTTTCTACGCCCTATTGCTTTATAGATTGCAACTGACATTAAATATTTAACTCTTTCGGTTGTTGTGCTTCATGGGGATGATTAGGCCCTGTGTAGACCTTTAAATGTTTGATTATAGCTCTTCCAAGCCTGTTTTTAGGAAGCATACCCCATACTGCTTTCTCAACTATTCTTTCAGGTTTTGTTCTTCTCATATGATCTAGCTTTGTAAATGTTGTTGAGCCAATATACCCTGAATGTTTAAAGTATGTCTTATCGCTCTCTTTATTACCTGAAACGCCAATTTTTTCTGCATTAACAACTACAACAAAATCTCCCATATCCATATGAGGAGTAAAAGAAGGCTTATGTTTGCCTCTTAAAACCTTTGCAACTTCACTTGCAAAGCGGCCTAAAGTTTTACCTTCGGCATTAGCAATATACCATTCTTTATTTATTTCGCTGGCTTTAAGTGATTTTGTCTTCATTATTTTAATTTAGATTATAGCCGACAATATTAGACTTTATTTCTTGTCATAGTCAACTTTTAATTAATCTACAGTGGTGATATGCTCTTTAACAATTGTGGCTTTAATTCTACCCTTAAGATCTTGATTTATAAAGGGGGAATTGTGAGATTTGGAGAAAATATTTTTTTTAGAAAATCTCCAATCCATCTTGGGGTCAAAAATAGTAATTTCAGCATTAGAGCCAACTTTAAAGAGATCTTGCTCAACCCCCATTATCCTTCTTGGGTTTACAGTTAAAAGTTTAATGAGCGATAACTGATTCATACTATTGTCATGTACTAATATTTTATTCACAGCTCCAAAGCATGTTTCAAGACCAATCATTCCAAATGGAGCAATATCAAAAGTTCCTTCTTTTTCTTCAATAGTATGGGGTGCATGGTCTGTTGCAATACAATCAATTATTCCGCTTTTTACTGCACTAATTAATGCTTTTTTATCCTTTACGGATCTAATCGGAGGAGCAACTTTTAGATTTGTATTGTATGACACAAGATCTTCATCTGTAAAAAATAAATGATGCGCTGTTACCTCAGCAGATATTTTTTTACTTTTCTTTTTTAAAGATTTTATGTGCTCAACTGACCTTGCCGAGCTTACATGGGGAACATGTAGTCTCGCCCCAACATGAACTGCTAATTCTAAATCCCTGTGAACCATACTTGATTCTGTTATCCCGGGACTTGAAGGTAGGCCCAGATTTGTAGATACTTTACCCATATGCATTACCCCATCGCCTTTCAAGCATTCATCTTCTGCATGATTAATTATGGGAATATCAAACATGCTTGAGTATTCAAGGGCATTTTGCATTACCTTTGCGTTACCTATCGGTAAGCCATCATCACTAAATGCAATTGCACCCTCAGCTATCATCGCACCCATTTCAGTAAGCTCTTTACCTGATTGTGATTTAGTAATTGCGCCAATTGGATGAATATTTATAGGACACTCTTTAGATCTATCAATAATATATCTAGTTAATTCTGGAGTATCAATGGGTGGATCTGTGTTTGGCATTGCACATACCCCAGTAAAACCGCCAGCAAGAGCTGCCATTGATCCAGAATTTAAATCTTCCTTATCTTCCCCACCCGGCTCACGAAAATGAACATGTGCATCAAAAAATCCATGGGTAATAAAAAGATTTTTACAATCAAAGATCTCAGAATTTTTAGGAGCAGATATTTTTCCAATTTCTTTTATTTTTCCATTTTCAATATGAATATCTGCTTTTTTCTCTGTTTCATTAAATGGATCAAGTACCGTGCCATTCTTTAAAATATGATTTTTTTTGAGTTTAGAAATCTTCATTTAATCAGATTCCTCATCGAGCTTTCCCCCAAGAAGTAAGTACAATATAGACATTCTTGAAGCAACGCCATTTAAGACCTGATCTAAAATTATAGCTTGATCGCTATCAGCTACGGCACTGTCAATCTCAACCCCTCTGTTCATTGGACCAGGGTGCATTACTACTATTTCTTTTTTATGTCCTAAAATACGCTCATTCGTTATACCAAAAAGATTGCGATATTCTCTAACTGATGGTAAAAGACCGCCCTGCATTCTTTCTCGCTGAATTCTTAAGACATTCAATGCATCAGCCCATTCAATTACCTCATCAATACTATAATTAACATTAACACCTAAATCTTCTGCGTAGCGAGGAATTAAAGTAGAAGGACCACATAATGTAACTTCAGCTCCCATAGTTTTTAATCCATAAATATTGCTCAAAGCAACCCTGCTATGGGTCACATCTCCAATTATACCAACCTTCAATCCATTTAAATATCCAAATTTTTCATGGAGACTCATCATATCAAGAATAGCTTGAGTTGGATGTTCATGAGTTCCATCACCCGCATTTATTACTACAGCATCAATATAGTTGGTTAATTGAAGCGGTGATCCTGGGGTTGGATGTCTCATTACCGCAGCATCAATTTTCATAGATTCAATATTTTGCACTGTATCTTTAAATGTTTCTCCTTTTTTTAAACTTGAGGTGGAAGCAGAAAAATTTACCGTATCTGCGCTTAATCTTTTCTGTGCAAGCTCAAAACTTATTCTTGTACGTGTAGAATTTTCAAAAAAAAGGTTTACTATTGTTTTTCCCTTTAATGAAGGAACTTTCTTTATTGGCCTACCAAGCACCTCTTTAAACTTGTAAGCAGTATCAATAATTGTTTGAATATCTTCACTAGGATAGTCTTTAAGCCCTAGGAGATGAATATGCTTCATTTTTTACCCTTGTAATTAACAAGGCTAACGCTATCAATTTTATCAATTTCTTCAAGCTCTACTTTTATATGCTCACCTTCATGGGTAGGAATATTGGCACCTATAAAATCAGCTCTAATTGGCACCTCTCGATGTCCTCGATCCACTAAAACAGCTAACTGAATTTTGCTTGGCCTGCCAAAAGAGTTTAATTCGTCCATAGCAGCGCGTATAGTTCTTCCAGTATATAATACATCATCCACAAGAATTAAAACTTTATCATTAATATCATTATCAATACTTGTTCCTTTGACTTGCGGAACTACAAGCCTTTCTCTAAAATCATCACGATGAAAAGTAATATCCAATGAACCAAGCTGCACTTCCTTGCTTGTTATTTTTTTTATACTAGACCTAATTCGCGTTGCAAGAGGTTCGCCTCTTGATAGTATGCCTACAAGAAAAATATTGTTCACATTAGTGTTTTTTTCGATAATTTCGTGAGAAATTCGAATTATCTTGCGATTGATATCACCAGAATCGAGTATTCTTTTTCTTTTAGATCTTGACATAAAATATCTCGATAAGATATCATCGACTGAAAGGTTTTAAATAAGTTACAAACTCTTACTTTCTCTCAGGAATAGCTTAAAGAGTAAAAAAAATTAATAAAATATATTTTAATAAAAAATGATTTAATTAATTATTGATAGAATATCATTAACGACTTGATCAATAACAGTCTTTGAATTCATATCTATGATAAAATCTATTTTTTCTTTTCTAAACCATTTGATTTGTTTGATGGCATACTGGTAGGTTTTTGTGTTGATTTCTGATTCGAGATCTTGAAGGCTAATCCGATTCTCTAGATATGAAACTATCTGGCGATATCCTATAAAATCAAGTGAATGGAGGTCAAAACCCGGGTACTTATCAATTAAGTTTTTTACTTCATTTATCCACCCTTTTTTTATCATCTTAGAAGTTCTTTTTGAAATTCTTTCCCTAAGATCATTTCTATCCCAATTTAAGTAAATAGAAAAAAGATTTAAATTGGCATGGGGTTTATTTTTTTGATTTTTAAAATGCTCTGATGGTGCTTTTCCAGTGCCTTCATATATCTCTAATGCCCTAATAAGTCTTTTTCTATTGTTAATATGAACATGCTTAGAATATTCAGGATCAATTTTGTTAAGAGTATTCATCATTTTCTGTGCACCTCCACTATCATACATATCTTCTAAATTTTTTCTAATAAATGGCTCTGATTTGCTTTGTTCAAAAATGCCAGTATTTAAAGCCCGATAGTACAGGCCAGCTCCTCCGCATACTATTGGTATTTTTTCTCTAATCCTTACCTTCTGAACACTGCGATGTACAAGTTTTGCGTATTGTCCAGCGCTTATTGATTCATTGATAGACCTACTTCCGATAAGATAGTGAGCTATGCCACCCATTTCCTTTGTAGTTGGCTGTGCAGTTCCAATGGGAATTTGATCATATATTTGCCTAGAATCCAAGCCGATGACTTCACCATTAATTTTTTTTGCTAAATAAATCGCTAAATCTGTTTTTCCGCTTGCGGTTGGAGCTAAAATAGTTGGTATCACTTCCATTAAAAAATAATATAATTTTTATTTAAGGAAGTGGCTGTCTATTTCAAAATTTTGCTTTAATCTCATTTACTGGTATCTGAATAATTGAAGACTTGCCATTGGGACACATAAAAGGCTCTTTTGTGCCGAACAATCGATTTACAATCTCAACCATTTCGCTATCATTTAAACTGTCTCCATGCTTTATGCAGGCATGATTAGAAAAGCTTAGCGCTATGGCTTTTTCTTTTGATATATCATTTTTTAGCAAAGACACAAAGTTTTTTAATATTTTGCTAATTATTTCAGATTCGTTACCCCACAGCATATCCATTGGTATAGACTCTAAAACTACGTAGTTCGCTTCATTCTTTTTTAAATTAAACCCAATTCTATTCAAAAAAGGAAGTGCATCCAATAAATTAGAGTAATCATTGGTTGAAAATTTCAATTCAACTGGAAAAAGAAGAGTCTGCGAGGATGGAGAGTTTAAAGATGGGTTTAGTAAAAAATTTATGGCGCCTTCATAAAGTATGCGCTGATGTGCAAGCATTTGATCGATAATAACAATTCCTGAATCAACAGGTGAAACTATGTAGGTATTGTTTAATTGCCATATTTTATTTACATCAATTTTATCATAATAATTATTTTTTTGTGAGGCTAATTTTGATACGTACGATTTTGCTCTATCAACTGCATCTATAAATCTATCGCTCATAATGAAGCCATTACCCTATTAACTTCACGAATAGCTATTTTATAAGATTTTTCTATTTTACTTTTTTTATTATTGAGATCTTCATTTATTCTATCTCTCAGTTTTTTATTGTCAATGCTGGGCATATTAATTAGAACATTCATTGATGCACCTTTAAATCCAGCATAAGCCGATTCAACTGCAACCCCAATATCGCTAATTGAATTTGGGTTCCCATTGATACTTAAAGGAATGCAAAGATCAACAACTTCTGCGCATAAAGATGCAATGAGAAAAGGGACTTCAAAGGCTCGTTCATTGGCATTCTTTAGCGCTATATCTTTAATTTTAGCTTCTTTCTCAGTTTTTGCAGGCATCTTATTAGAATCCATTATTGCATTAAACGCATTGGTATCCTCATCAATTAACACAATAAGTCTATCTTTAATCAGCTGCGCTCTCTTCCCCAAATCATTCATTTCTTCTCTTAAATTAAAAAAGTCTTTTTTGTAATATGTTAATGAAGCGACCATTGCGCAAAGAGATGCGCCATTTGATCCTAGTAAAGCTGAAACCGATCCACCTCCTGGAGCAGGGCTTTTACTAGAAACCTCATCTAGAAGATCTCGAGTTGATAGATTAACCAATTTATTTTTTTCTTCACTAATAGCATATTCAATAATCTTTTTATGTGGATTAAAAAAGTCCAAATCATTAAGACCAAGTGACTGAACAGCGCATTCAATTATCTCATTCTCAGGAACCCCTTCAAATGCATTTTGTTTATGAAGGTAGTGCTTTCCCGCAGAAATAATAGCATCTAATGGAACAAGACCAACAAGCTCGCTACCCGTTACTCTTAATCCACGTTCTTCTGCAAGTGAACAGGCAGCATCAAATACATCATGAATAGATGATGTTTTATAATCATTAAGATTTATAGATATTTGTGCACGCTTATATTCTTCTAAATACCAACCGACAGCTTTAACATCCTTAAATATTCCTTGAATCTTTACTGGAGAGCCATCTTTATTTCTAATAATTTCACCATCTAAAAGGTTTGGTGATTTTGGGTTTGGATTACGCTTGCTCCTGCCTTTTTCTCTAAGCTCAAATGCTATATCAGTCGCTAAACGCTGATCATTAGTATTTAAATTAATATTGTAAGCTATTAAAAAATTTCTGACCCCAATCGCAGTTGCTCCAGATTTTGGATTAAAATCAGTTGGTCCATAATCCGGCATCCATTCTTTGCTTTTAAGCTTCTTTGGCAAAGCCTCATATTCTCCAGATCTAATATCAGCTAAATTAGATCTTGATGGGTTTGAAGCTGACTTTTCATAAAGATAAATTGGTATTGAAAGTTCATTGCCAACTTTTTTTGCTAGTCGTCGCGAAAGTTCAATGCATTCATCATAAGTTACTCCCGAAATAGGAATTAACGGACAAACATCAGTAGCTCCCATTCTAGGGTGGGCACCGCTATGCTTAGACATATCAATTAAGGATGATGCAGTTTTGATTGCATTAAACGCTGCCTCTTCCACAGCTATAGGGCTACCAACAAATGTTACTACTGTTCTATTTGTATTTTTACCGGGGTCAACACCAAGAAGTGAAACTCCATCAACTTTTTTTATAGAATCAGTGATTGCAGAAATTATATCGCTATTTCTACCTTCGCTAAAATTTGGAACACATTCTATGAGTTTCATTTAACAACCTTAGAAATTTCTAATAGGTAATTTATAAGAAAAAGGACAACAATTAAAGATAGAGCCGTGCTTAGAATTGACCGCTTATTTTTTCTAGAGGGAATAATTTTTTTGAATACTCTTCTCAACTAGATACCTGCGAAAAGAAACATAAAAAAATTGACAAATGGGCTCATAAAAGACCAGATAATTGAAACTCCAGTAAACATCCCAAAGAGTATAAGGCCCATTAAAATCTGAGGTCCATACATCTGTAATTGCATTACTAGCTGAGGGTTTCTTCGTATCATTATACCTGAAAAAATCTGTGATCCATCAAGTGGAGGGATAGGAATCATATTAAAAACAGCTAAGGAAATATTTATTTGAGTAAATAAAATCAGCATTGAGGTTAAAGATCCAGTATACCCTACAAATCTAATTAAAATACCTCCTATGAGAGCTAGAAATAGATTTGACGCTGGTCCCGCAAAAGCAATTTTCATCATATCTTTTCGTGGATTTGCTAAATAACGCGAATCAACAGGTACAGGTTTAGCCCAACCAAACCCAACGAATAAAATCATCATTGAACCAAAAGGGTCAAGGTGCGCAATTGGATTAAGCGTTAATCTTCCTTGATTTTTAGCAGTAGGATCTCCAAGCCTATTTGCTACCCACCCATGAGAGAATTCATGAAATACTAATGCAAAAAGCAAAACAGGAATAAGCAATACTAAGACCTCGGGTGGCAGTCTAAATAACATTAGTCAAATCTCGGATGAAATGTCCTATGGACTTCTTTTAAATGCTCTTTATCAAGATGAGTATAGATCTGAGTTGTGGAAATATCAGCATGCCCAAGCATCTCTTGAACAGATCGTAGATCTGCTCCTCCTTCAAGTAAATGCGTTGCAAAAGAATGTCTTAAGGTGTGAGGACTGATTTCTTTATTTATTTCTGCGGTGCTAGCCCATTTTTTCAATAGAATCCATATCATCATCCTAGTAAGTTTTTTACCATTCCTGCTTAAAAATAGCTCTGGCGTATTTGGATTTTTTTCAGAAACTAAAGGTCTCTCTTTATTGATATAATTTTTCAAATTTTTTCTTGCCATTGGGCCTATAGGTACGAATCTTTGCTTTCCACCCTTTCCATCAATTCTAATCATATCTGAATCCCAAAGAATATTGGATAATTTAAAATTGCATAATTCTGTAACGCGTAGACCGCAGGAATACATCATCTCAAATATTGCGATATCACGCATTGACATTGGAGCTTTCTTTGGAATGAAGTTCAAAATTTTATCAATTTCTTCCACTGTAAGAATACTTGGAAGTTTTTTAGCAACCTTAGGAGTATCAATAGATAAAACTGGATTGTAATCCATCTTCCCTTCAGATAATAAAAATTTATGATATGTTCTTATGCAGGAAATAGCTCGCTTTATAGAATTAGCTGACATGTTTTCAGCATTCAAAAATCTGACGTATGCCCTTAAATTCCTTTCTTTAACTAAAGCAATGTCATCCAATCTTTGCCTTTTTAATATAAATGAGTGGTATTTAACCAAATCTCGCTTATACGAAAGCAAGGAGTTATTGGCCAACCCTTTTTCGATTTTCAATATTTTGAGAAATTCTTTAATAAATTCGCGCATGCACTATTTAATATTGTGTTCAATATTTTCACATAATATATGCTCAACAAGAAGATGGCATTCTTGGATACGTTGGGTGTCAACAGAAGGGACTGATATGAAAACATCGCCCATTCCTTTCATTTTCCCTTTAGATCTTCCTGTTAAAACTATACTTTTAATTCCAATTTCTTTAGCAGCTACTAAGGCATTTAAAACATTTTTTGAATTACCGCTTGTTGAAATAGCAACTAGAATGTCACCCGAGACCCCTAATCCATTAATTTGACGTGAAAAAATTTCATCATAACTCGTGTCGTTTGCCCATGCTGTTATAAAAGAAGTATCAGTTGTAAGCGCAATAGAAGCTATTGGCTTTCGCGAGTGACTTCTTAATCCACCCATTAATTCAGCAGCCATATGCTGTGCATCTGCTGCAGATCCACCATTACCGCACCATAATATTTTATTACCATTACTAACAGCGTCTAGCATTATTTCTGATGCGCTCTCAATATCACTTAAACATGTTTCAAGCATACGCAACTTAGCATTAGCACTTTCCTGAATTATTTGGCTAAAATTAAGCATCACTCAATAAGATCCTTATATTCTTCGCTCGACATTAAATTGTTATATTCATCAAGATTCTCTACTTTTACTTTAATTATCCATCCAGAACCATATGGGTCAGAATTTATAAAATCAGGACTTTCTTCAAGCGCCGTATTAAGCTCTACAATGCTTCCTGAAACTGGAGCAAAAAGGTCAGCAACAGTTTTTACTGCTTCCAATACACCAAATGTATCATCCTGATTAATCTGACTCTCTAAACTGGGAAGCTCTACAAATACAATGTCACCTAGCTGTCCTTGCGCATGGTCTGTAATACCAATTGTCGCTATATCGCTATCAATAGAAACCCATTCATGTTCTTTAGTATATTTCAATTCTTTTGGTGTACTCATTTACTTCTAATCCTCATTGTATTTAAATGTTTTTAAAAAATTGGTGTCAAAATTTCCAGACCTAAACTTTTCATCCTTCATAATTGCTTGATGAAAAGGTATCGTGGTTTTAGGTCCTTCAATAATTGTTTCTTCTAGCGCCCGCTCCATACGATTAATCGCAGATCTTCTATCTGGTGAATGCACAATCAATTTTCCCAATAGTGAGTCGTAATATGGAGGAATCTTGTATCCCGCATATGCATGGGAATCGACTCTAACACCTTTACCTCCCGGCATATGGAAGCTAGAAATAGGAATAGCTGAAGGGGTAAAATTTTTATCAGGGTCTTCAGCATTTATCCTGCATTCAATTGAATGTCCTCTAAGCTTCATATTATATAAATAATCTGGAAACTTATCTCCTGCATGCGTTCTTATTTGCCATTTAATTAAATCTGCTCCTGTTACCATTTCTGTTATTGGGTGCTCTACTTGTATACGAGTATTCATTTCCATAAAATAAAAATCTTTATTTTTATCCAACAAAAATTCAACAGTTCCTACACCAATATATCCCACAGCTTTTGCGCCAGCAATAGCAGCATCACCCATTTTTTTTCTTAACTCTTCATCAACAGCCGGTGAAGGTGACTCCTCAACGAGTTTTTGATATCTTCTTTGAATTGAACATTCACGTTCACCCAAACTAACTACATTTCCAAATGCATCTGCTAAAATTTGAATTTCAATATGTCTAGGGTTTTCAACAAATTTCTCTATGTACATATCACCGTTATTAAATGCATTACGTGCTTCAGTGCTTGCGGTGGTAAAAGCATTTTCAATTTCAGAGTCTTTATATACCAATCGCATTCCTCTACCCCCACCTCCAGCTGAAGCCTTAAGCATTATAGGGTAGCCAATATCGTTTGCAATTTGTTGAGCTTCTTTATAGTTAGACAAAATACCTTCATTACCCTCAATAACTGGAACGCCAGCTAACTTCATAGTCTTTTTAGCTTCTGACTTATCACCCATTGCATTAATTATTTCCGGCTTTGGTCCAATAAAAGCAAAATTATTATCGCTACAAATTTGCGAAAAATCTGCATTTTCAGCTAAAAAACCATATCCCGGATGAATAGCATCCGAATTTGTTATCTCACCAGCAGAAATAATATTAGGTATACTTAGATAGGATTCACTACTTTGAGGTGGGCCAATACAAACAGCTTCATCAGCAAATTTTGTATGTAGAGAGCTTCTATCTGCTGTAGAATAAACAGCGACGGATTTAATCCCTAATTCATGACACGCTCGAATAATTCGCAGAGCAATCTCACCGCGATTGGCAATTAATATTTTTTTATACATTTTAAGACGGATTAATTTTAAATAAAGGCTGATTGTATTCTACAGGATCACCATTATTAATAAGAATTTCTGAAATAATTCCGGCACTCTCTGCCTCAATTTCATTCATAATCTTCATTGCTTCTATAATACAAAGAGTATCGCCTTTTTTAATGCTATCTCCAGCTTTTACAAATGATTCAGCTTCTGGAGATGGGGCAGAATAAAAAGTTCCAGGCATTGGAGATACTATTTCATTTTGATTAGAGCTAGCAGGGTGATCAGTTGATATATCTTCAGATGAGCTAGGCTTCTTAATTTGCGTTAATTCTTCAGAATCATTGTTTGATTTTTGATCAACAACATTGATTCCAGGAGATTTTACGACGCGATACTTTCTACCCCAAAAATTAACATCTATCTCGTTAACATCGCTATTCTCTAATATATATATAATTTCTTTTAACTTGTCTTGCCACATGATTTTCTCTAAATGTTGTTATGTATAATCCTGAGAAGATACGATTAACTTTTCACACGTTCAATATATTCTCCGGAACGCGTATCTATCTTTAACTGATCATCTATATCAATAAAAAGCGGCACCTGAAGGCTGTAACCCGTCTCAACTGTTGCGGGTTTAGTCGCACCAGTTGCCGTATTCCCCTTAACGCCAGGCTCAGTATCAGTTACGCTAAGCTCGACATGCGCTGGCAGTCTTACATCTAAAATATCTACCCCATCAAACAATAGATCTACATTCATTCCAGGTTTTAAAAAATTCTTAGTATCGTTTATATTTTCATTTGGGATATTAAATTGTTCATACGAAGTATTATCCATAAAAATATATGAATCAGAGTCATTGTATAGAAATTGCATTTCTTTTGCTTCGATTTTGAGAAATTCAAGCTTTACACCGGCATTGAATGTTTCATCAATAATTTTTCCTGATGAAATATCTTTTAATTTAGTACGTACAAACGCAGGGCCTTTTCCTGGTTTTACATGCAAAAAATCTATCACTTTCATACGTTTATTTTTATGAAAGATTACGGAACCATTTTTTATGTCAGATGTATTAGCCATTCTGTCTCCTTAAAAGCATTAAAATTTATAACTTTATTTTCTTTTTTTATAATTTTTTACTAATCAACTAAAGTCAAAAATTTGCTAGATGATTTTTTAATAAAGACTATTGAATTTTCAAGGTCTTTTAAGCATTGCTGATCATCTTTATCATGCTTAGCGTATTTAACCAAATCTGCATGCTCAAGAATAGATGTTAATTTAATAGTTAAATCCTTATCAAGGGGAAGCATTTGACTGTTGCCAACAATCTCTTCAGTTGTCATCTCAAGCGCTCTGATAAAAAAACTATTCTCAATATATTCACGTAAAACAAAAGAAATCTCAACAAAGAATTCTTTTTTTAAATTATTCTTCGAAATATCAGACTGCTTCATTTTTTCTAGTTTTTCTAAAGCTATAACGGAAGGTTTTTGATAATATTGTGGGCTTTTAGACGAAAATTCTTTCTTTATTCTTTTTCTCCATAATGAAATAATAGCGTATCCAAAAACTATTAAAAGAACAATTTTTAAAATAAGATTTATATTTTCATATAATTGTATCTCAACAGGTCCTTTTATAGGTAAAATTCCATCAGATTCTGATTTAAGGTTTAAGTTTTTTTCTTTAACTGAAACTACGTCTACAATCAAAGAATCTGAATTGATTGAATAGATGACTGCGCTATCCGCACTCATAATGTCTATACTTATCTCAGGTATAGATATAGATCCAGTATCCCAAAAAATTAATTCAAAATTTGCATCAAATTTATTTTTTTTGACATCAAAAGAAGAGCTTTTCACTTGAAGGTCATCATTAAAATTTAAATCTGGAAAATCAATAAAATTTGTATCAGGGTGACTAATGCTAATATTGTAATAAATAGGTTCACCAATTGTAGTTTGGAGCGTATCAATTTCTGCTGATAGCGATATAGATTCATTTGGTTTTTTATTTACACAAGCAAATAAAAATAAGAATATAAATAGGATGGGTTTTTTAGCTATGACCGTTTTTCTCTTTTTTTAAAAAAACCCATAAGCGGCTCAATATAGTCTTGACTGATACATACATCAACTACATCAAAATTATTTTTTTTAGATTTATTATTAAAATTATTCCAATTATCCATAATTGATTTTTCAGAAATATCTCTATCTTTTTTTGATGAGGTATCTACCCAATACTCTTCATTGGTTTCTGCGTCCATTATTTTTAATAGTCCTAAGTTTGGTATTTTTTTTTCAGCTGGATCAAAAATACGTATACCTATTAAATCGTGCTTCTTATTTGTAAGCTTTAATGACTTCCAATAGTCATCATCTAAAAAATCAGAAATTAAAAAAACTACGGACCTTCTAGATGCGACATTCATAAGGAAATCTAAAGCGCATTTAATAGAAGTTCCGCTATTAGTAGGCTTATGAAATAAAACTTCACGAATTAATCTTAAAATATGGGTTTTATTTTTTTGAGGAGGAATATACTTCTCAACTTTTGAGCTAAATAAAATCAAACCAACTTTATCTTGGTTTTTAATTGCTGAAAAACCTAAGACTGATGCTAGCTCAGCAGAAATATCAGATTTAAGGTGATTAATGGTGCCAAATCCACCAGAAGAGCTAATATCAACTAAAATATAAACTGTAAGCTCTCTCTCTTCTTCAAAAACTTTTATAAATGGAGCATTATTTCTAGCGGTCACATTCCAATCAATCAACCTTATATCATCTCCCGGGTAATACTCCCTTACCTCTGAGAATGTCATACCCTGGCCTTTAAAAGCAGAATGATATTCGCCGCCGAAAAGATCATTAACCAATCCTTTGGTTCTTATTTCAATATGTTTAACCTTTTGGAGTATTCTTTTTGGAATCATTTCAACTTAATTAAGAAGGTCAAGGTATTTCAATAGAATCAAATAACCTCTGAATGATGTCTTCAGATGAAATTTCTTCCGCTTCGGCCTCATAGGTGAGAATAATCCTATGCCTTAAAACATCTTTTCCAATAAACCTGACATCTTCAGGTGTGATATACCCTCGGCCTTCAAGGAAAGCGCGCGCCTTAGAGGCAAGAATTAAGCTAATAGAGGCCCTAGGGCTTGCGCCATTTTGAATTAAATGCGATAAGTCTGAAAGTTTGTAATCAGAAGGGTTTCTAGTAGAGAAAACAAGATTCAAAATATACTCTTCAACTTTTTCATCAACATATATATCATTAATTGATTTTTGAGCTCTTGTTATAGCTGAAGCTTTAATTTTAGACTTTTTAAACTTAATAGGGTCTGTTCTAGCTGATGATCTTAAAATTTGACGCTCTTCATCCTTATTTGGATAGTCAACTTTTAGCTTCATCATAAAGCGATCTACCTGTGCCTCAGGCAATGTATATGTGCCTTCCTGTTCTATTGGGTTCTGGGTAGCTAGAACTAAAAAAGGTGCTCCAAGCTTAAAAGTGGATTCGCCAATTGTAACCTGTCTTTCTTGCATAGCTTCCAATAAAGCACTCTGAACCTTAGAAGGAGCTCTATTTATTTCATCAGCTAAAATTATATTAGAAAAAATAGGGCCTTTTTTTGTTTCAAAACCGCTGGTTTTTTGATTAAAAATTAAAGTACCAATCAAATCAGCAGGTAGCATATCGGGAGTAAATTGAATTCTTTGAAAGCTGGTATTTATTGAATTTGCCAATGTGCTTACAGTTAACGTTTTTGCTAGGCCAGGCACTCCTTCTAATAATAAATGTCCATTTGCAAGCATACCTATTAGTATCTTATCAATCAGTTCGTACTGACCTACAATAACTCCACCGATCGACTCCCTAAGGGTAGGTATGAATTTTGAATCTTTTGCAATTCTATCATTTATTTCAGATAAGCTAAATTTTTCCATATTTTTTACTCTATTAGATGTTTTAATTCTGGGATTTCATTTATTCCAAAACCTAAATACTTAAGTTCAAATTTTACAGATTCAACTATTTCATGATTTGGATAAGATTCTATAAAGTTTTCATATAAAACACCGGCTGAATCATAATTCATAAGTTCATTTGCATAGATATATCCTTGCATAAAAATAGAAAAAGGAACTTTGCTGTTATTTGGGAAAGTTTTCGAAAATTTTCTGTATTCTTGTATCGACCTCGTAAAGTCTTGGAGGTCTCGATAATAAATCTCAGCTACAAGATATTGCGCATCTGGTGCTTTAATGTGATCAGAAAATTTAGAAGTAATTTTCTCGAATAATTCAATTGCCTCTTTTGGCTTGCTTTCGTTTCGCAATGTCTCAGCTTCAAAATAATACTCATCTGCAGACTTAAAAAAATCACATGAGCCAATAAAGCAAAGTAATAAAAATATATAAGAAATCTTTTTCATAAAATTAAGCTAGAAGATGTCAAAATTTAAATAATCACCGCATTTCATCAAATTATTAAAAATTGATGTATTTAAAATGCATAAAGAAAGCCCAGTTGAATTTGATATATTTTTGGATCAATTGAATCTCGAGCAAAATCTACCCTTAAAGGGCCAACTGGTAAATTTAACGTTAATGCTACACCGTAGTTCCATACAAGGTTTTCGAGATTAACATTTTTTGAATCTCCATAAATATTGCCTCCATCAAAAAATAAAACACCGCCAAATTCCCATAAAAGAGGAAATCGCAACTCTATATTAGTTAAAACCATCATTTCTTTTCCTGATGGGATATTACTATCTTCATCATCCTCATCAATAGCCCCATCTCCATCATTATCATAACTATCGTTATTATAATTTAACAGGCGTAATGGACGAATAGCTCTCAATGTATTACTTCCTCCTAAATAAAATTTTTCAAAGAGTATTGTTTCGTACTGATCATAGTCATTTGACCATCCAGAAATCAGACCACTATTAATTCTTGATGCGAATGTAAAATGCTTTAATACAGTAATATAATTACGAAGATCTATACTGTATTTAATATACGATCTATTGCCACCTAATGGCCCTCCATAAGCATCTAAGCGAAAAATAGCCATACTTCCTTTTTTAGGATCTATAGGATTATCTCTATTGTCTTGATTAAGATGAAATTTAAATTTTCTCTGTTCAATATCCTGACTAAAGGCGTCAGATTCGTCAAACCTCTCAAACGTTAAACCAAAATCAATAAATGATCGCTGACGATTCCATCGAAAAATATTTGAATATTGAAGACCAAATCGCCTTACGTATGGCCCATATTCATCACCAAAATTTTTAAATTGCTGAAAAAAAAGTTTTATTTGTATTGGAAACTTTATTGAAAAAGGTCTTTGGTTAGAAATTTTTATGTCAAATCCTAGCCTAGGAAAAATAAATCCTTCCTCAGTCGGAACTACAACGCTCCCATCAGTCTCAAACCTATTCTTTGTTCCAAAAATCATTCGATCAGTCCAATTAATAGAGCCTCCAAGACCAACAAGCGACCTTACGCCAGGCACATACTCAATTTCATCAAGACCAAATTCTAATGCAGTTTCACCAACATTTTTAAATTCCCTAAGTTTTACTTCAAGATTTACAAGTGAATCTTCCCCAGGTATTGTATGGGCAACTATATTAACTGAAGTAAAAAAACCAACCTGAAGAAGGTTTCGCTTTGTTTTATCAATCTTTTTTTTATCAAAAATTTTTCCATTCTCAAATGCAATCTCTTTTCTCACAAACATTGTATCGATTCGCTCGGCTCCTGATATCCATGAATTATTGATATACACTTTTTTCCCCTCATTAACCTTTATTATGATCTCCACTGAGTCTTGAATGGTTTGATCGATATCTATAGTAGAGAATATTTTTCCTTTCTCTTGTAGTAAATCATCGATGATTGATAGTTTTTTATTTATAATTATCGGGTTATAGTGCGTCCCCTTGAATAACCCAAGATCAGATAAAATTTTATTATTATCCAATGAACTTAACCCTTCGATTTTCACGTTTTTTAAAAAAAATTGTCTACCTTCGTTAATTAAAAAAAATATATCAACTTGATTATTAGTAACGGTAAACGAGTCTTTAATAGATGCCTCTAAAAAACCTTTTGAGTTATAATAATTTTTAATATTTATTGCGTCAAGCTTCAATAGCCTTCTATCAAAATCTATAGAGTTAAATGTCATTATTGAGGGAGGTTTTAGTTCAACCTGATCTTCTAATTTATCTGAATGAATTCTTTCATTACCTATGAAAGATACTTTATTAATTATCTCTCTATTGTAATTTTGAGAAAAAGAAATTGATACTAATAATAATATAATTAAATATTTTTTATGCATATATCCCAGTCTAATATACTCGGCGAACGCGGAATTTCATCTGGACTTGACCATTTTCATCTACGTTTCCAATGACTGAGAAATTAGGATTTAATTTATATTCAACACCTACTTTGTTTTTATAAGCAGCTTCTAGAGAAAAAGATCTTTTATAGCTTAGACTAAAGCTTTGATTTAATCTTGCGTTAATACTGAATTCTTCCCCTTGATTTTGACTTAGAAGTTCTGAGGCTCCTGAAATTTGAACATCTTGAATGATTCCTGAAGACTTTAATCCTGTAGTTTTAATAAAGTTTTTTTCAAGCTGTCTTTCTAAATATGCACCAAGAATTGTTTGGGCTTGTGTACCTAAGCCCTCTGTAGAGAATCCTTCTTCTGACACTCTAGTATTAAATGTTAATAATTGAAGAATATCACTTTCTGAGTACCCCTTGTCACTATCAAACCTCCATTCTGGGTTATCAAATGGACCAAAAACTCCAAGCAAGATTTCAGCATCACCAATTTTTGTAGAAGCTGATAGCTCTAAAAATGGATTAAACCCTTGACCGTCAAATACCATAGATCCTTTTAAATTTTCAAAAACATCACCTAAATAATAATAAATTTGACCTTCAATAAACTCAATTTCTCCAGAATAATTCCATTCATCATTATATAATTTTGACATTCCCAATTCACCAGAAATTTTAGCATCAATTTGTGAGTTGCGAATTGCAAAAGAGTCTTCAATAGGAAATCTAATATTATAACTAGTCATAACCCTTCCTTCGTCATCCCCATTGAACGAAGTTTCATTTCCTACAAATTCTTTGTAAATCGCTCCATTTTTGGCACTAATTGTTCCTGATACATCGATAGTATCCTTGCCTATAATAAAAACTTCAATATCCGCATAACTTTCAATATCCTGATTTAAGGAGCGATAAAAAATATTTTCACCACTTGCGTTAATTGCGTAACGAGGTTCAAAAAATTTTGTAAAATCTATACTTCCAGAAACATATAAATTATCGCTTTCTATTTGTCTCCTATCAGAATTATCTACTGAACCCTTAAATGAATTAATTGATAGCTTATTATTGATCATTTTTGCTTGTGCGCTTATTCCTGTAACTGGTTCATCCATTAATACAGTATAGATACTTACACCAGAAAGAGTTATATCGCTATTTCGTTTTAAGCTTTTTTTAGGACCTTTAATGCTAAACTTTATATCTATATCGCCAATAATAGAATCAATTTCGGATATATATGTTGAAATAAATTCTGCTGAATTGAAATAGCCTTCAGAAATGAGCTCTAATTCAGCATTTGGTGGTATATTTCTAGATTTAGAGATAAAGTCAAGGTCTATAGGAAGCTTAGCTTTTCCTGTTATCCAATTTTGGTCAATTTTTGAAGAAAAATTCTCAAAGACCATTTTTTTGTTTTTGTATGCGCCACTACCCATAACAGTGCCTAGCGGAAGCCTACCCCAATAGGCGCTATCTATTTTTCCATCAAGATAATACTGGGTCTTTAGAGTATTGCCATCAATAATAAAAGATCCTGTAAATTGACCCTTAATTCGATTCAAATATTTATTAGAAATATTTGCCAAAAAAGATAGATCAATATTTTTATATTTAGAAAATAATTCAGTTGGTTGAGATTTCGATCTATCAAATGGAAAAGGAATATTCCCTGAAATAAAAAAGCTGGATTTATCCTCATGAATTAATGAGAGTGTATCAATCAATATTACACCACCTCGATAAAAAGCATCAACTCGCAAATCGTTAAAAGGCTGATTCACCAGCAACCCCTCCTTAACGCTAAAATCAAACTTCACCTTATCCAAATTAGTATCTTTAGGGAAATTAATTTCTCCAAAAAAGCTTCCTTCTATCCTATCACCTCCTTTTATTTTTAATAAAGAAAGTATATCTGCTGTAACATTTGAAAATTTTATTTTTCCCACGAATGGATTGGTTTCAAAATACCCATCTATAACACCATCATCCACATGAAGTTCGAACGGTTTAATTGATAGTTTTTCATTCGATAAATACAAAATTAATTGTGCTGGATTTATAAGAAAGTGGTCTTGGTATGCAAGTTGAAGTTTATCTATAATTAAAAGGGAGTCTGCAATATAGCTCCCATTAAATTGCATAAAATCAGAATTATTTCTTGCCTCAAAGGATGTTATTACAATCTCCTTACCATTTAATATAAATTGGCCATTTCCATTTTGAAAAATAAAATCATTCCATACTCCATCCCTAAATTTTATCTTTAAAATTCCTTCTTTGTAGTTATTGATGTCATCAATCTTTGCATTTAATTCAAAATTGGATAAAGTAATATCGTCATACTCAAAATCATTAACAATAAGGTCAGTGGCCACTGAAGTTCTATCAAATGTGCCGTTAATTTTCATTGAACCTGTAGCCTTGCCGCTTGATAATGTATCGCTCCAAAAATAATTAATCAATGAACTAGAGGCTTCTTTAAGGTCTAATTCTAAATCGAGTATCTTTTTATTATAATCAGCACTACCCTCAATAGATACAAGCGAACGATCTATGGAAAGGGTAACTGGATTGATAACTGTTAAAACAGAGTCAGCATAAGAAATACCGCCTGAAAAGAATGATGGTTCTCTATTAAATCTAATCGACTCTGTTATATCTGCATTAACATCAAGAGATGTTATTTGCATTCCCTGAAAACTGCCATCTAATAATAAATAACCTGAGATTCCAGTTTTTTGATAGTTTAATATCCATTCACTAAAATCTAAATTATCTAGCTTTGCTATTCCATTAAATCTACCAGCTTCTTCAATTAATCCATTTAGAGACAAGCTAGCCTCATTCCCCTGTAGATCTAATCTGTCTAAACGTACATAACCTGAATCACTTTTTAATTCAAAACTACCATCCATACTTAATCCTAGGTCATTTTGGATTTGAAGATTGCCAATATAATCAGAAAGATTTGATTTGAATGTAAAATTTGCAGATAACTTGGAAAGGTTTGGTTGGAGTGGTAGTTCAGAAAATATCGACTCCGGTATTTTATAATCATTCAATTCAATCTCTGCATAAATACTTGATGTATCAAAAAACGTATACTCTAAAAAACCTGAAAGACCTATATTGTTGATACTAGCTGCATTTAAATCTAAAGAGATCTTATTTTTTCCAAAAAATCCTTTAAGGCCTTTTGTGTTAACATCAAATTTTGGAAAGAGCGATGAAAATTTAAACTCTTTTAAGTTAACATTTATTTTTTTATCAATATTTAAAATTTCACCATTTATTAAAAAATTAATAGAACGCAACGAATCTTCAAAAGGAACGATAAAGCTTCCATCAAGATACAGGTTGTTTATATTTATTGGAAAATTGCTAGGATCAAATTTTATCATATTTTGATCAGATTTTTCATTATCAAAATTCATCGAGGGTTTAATAATAGCATTTGAAACAGTTAGCTGGTTTAGATTTACCTTACCTAATAATAATGGTATAATTTTTATTCTTGCATCAATAGAAGGAAAACTCACTATCGAACCATCAGATTTAGACAAAACAATGCTATTTGACGAAACCTGGGTAAACAAATGACCTGAAAAAACACTATTTTTAAGCTTCCAACCTGAATTATTTAGCTGATTATTTAAATAGGTTTCAATTCGATCTTGCCAGACACTTGGTCTAAAAAAATAAACTAAAGCCAGGAAGGCTAGCGTAATTGATACTATTAGAATTTTCTGGTGATTTTTTTTCATAATCAAAATGAAGCTATACAGTTACTATGAAATTACACCTCTTGAGTTCCATAAACAAAAAAAGCACACTATAAAGTGTGCTTTTTTTAAAGGTATTATTTTTTAATTAATCTACAACTTCAAAATCAGCGTCTTCAATTTCATCATCATCTTTTTTCTTTTTCTTACCCTTTTTATTTGAGTCACCTCCATTGGGGTCTTGCTCCGGACTGTCTTCTTTTGCTGAATCATACATTTTAGACGCAATTAAACTCCATGCGCTATTTAATTCTTCAAGAGCAGATTTTAGATTTTCCACACTTTCTCCATCTTTAGCTGTTTTAAGTTTTTCAACATTATCTTCAAGTGACTTTTTTTCAGCATCGTCTAACTTTTCCTTATACTCTTCAATATTCTTTTCCGTTTGATAAATTAATTGTTCTGCCTGATTTTGCATGTCAATCAATTCTCTCTTTTCTTTATCCTCTGATTCGTGCTTTTTTGCATCATTTACCATTTTCTCAACTTCTGTATCAGAAAGTCCACTTGAAGCTTCAATGCGGATGCTTTGCTCTTTGCCTGTAGCTTTATCTTTTGCACCTACATTTAGTATACCATTTGCATCAATATCAAAAGTGACCTCAACCTGAGGGACACCTCTTGGGGCTGGAGGAATACCATCTAGATGAAATCTTCCAATGGTTTTATTATCTACAGCCATTTCACGCTCACCTTGAAGGACATGAATTTCAACAGTTGTTTGATTATCAGCGGCAGTAGAAAATACCTGAGATTTTTTCGTTGGTATTGTAGTATTTCTCTCAATTAGTTTTGTTGATACACTGCCAAGTGTTTCAATGCCTAACGAAAGAGGAGTTACGTCTAATAATAGTATATCATCTACATCGCCAGCTAATACTCCTCCTTGAATAGCTGCACCTAAAGCTACAACTTCATCTGGATTAACGCTCTGATTAAGTTCTTTTCCAAATATTTCTTTTACCTTTTCTTGAATTTTAGGTATTCTAGTGGAACCGCCAACCAATATTATTTCATGGATATCCGATGTTGATAATCCTGCATCCTTTAAAGCTTTTTGACAGGGACCAACTGTTCTTTCAACTAATTCAGATACAAGCTCCTCAAATTTTGCTCGTGTCAAAGTTAAATTTAGATGTTTAGGTCCAGATGAATCAGCAGTAATAAACGGCAAATTGATTTCTGTTTGCTTTGAGCTTGAAAGTTCTTTTTTAGCTACCTCAGCTGACTCACGTAATCTTTGAAGCGCAATCGGATCTTTCGTTAAATCAATACCTTCAGCTGATTTAAATTCTTCAGCAATCCAATTAATAACTTTTTGATCAAAATCATCTCCACCTAAATGGGTATCACCATTAGTAGATTTTACCTCGAAGACACCATCGCCTAACTCTAAAATAGAAATGTCAAATGTTCCACCACCAAGGTCAAAAACTGCTATTGTTTCTTCTTTCTTTTTATCTAGACCATAGGCCAAAGAAGCTGCTGTAGGTTCATTAATAATTCTTCGAACATTTAAACCTGCAATTTTACCAGCATCTTTCGTTGCTTGCCGCTGAGAATCATTAAAATAAGCAGGTACAGTGATTACAGCATCAGTAACCGTTGTTCCTAGGTGTTCTTCTGCTGTCTGTTTAAGTTTTTGAAGCACCATAGCACTAATTTCAGGAGGAGAGTAAGTTTTATTAGAAATTTTTACTTCAACTGAATTAGACTTACCTTTAACAATTTCGTAAGGTACATCTTTAGACTCAGCTCCTACCTCTTTAAACATTCTTCCCATAAATCTTTTAATTGAAAAAATAGTATTTTGAGGATTTGTTACCGCTTGCCTTTTAGCTGGTTGACCAACCAATCGATCTTCGTCTTTAGCAAAAGCTACTATTGAAGGAGTAGTTCTTCCACCTTCAGAGCTACTAATAACTGATGGTTCACCACCCTCTAAAACAGCTACACAAGAATTTGTTGTTCCTAAGTCAATGCCAATAATTTTTCCCATTTTTATATCACTCCAAAATAAATTAATAAATTCTATATATTATTATTGCAAGATGCATGCCATGATAATCAATATAACATAATGTCATATAATTATAAATTAATATGCTATTATGGCAGGATTTATTGAGCTATTATGATTTAGAAGTGGCTTTTTTTCTTGATTTACGAGCAATAGGTAAAAATTCGTATTTACCAATCCTTAGGTCTATTTTGATTTTATCAGCATCTTTAAATTTATTTTTTAATAATAATTCGGAAAGTGGATCTTCAATTGATTTTTGAATTTCTCTTCGAAGATTACGTGCTCCATATTCAGAACTGAAACCTTGATCTGCTAAGTGCGATTTTGCTTTTTTGCTTATTGACACTGAAAAGCCAATTTTTTCTAAATTTTGGTATAAACCTGACATTTGCAAATCAATTATTTTAACTACATCTTCTTTTGAAAGTGTGTTATAAACAACAGTCTCATCAAGCCTATTAATAAATTCAGGATTAAAAATACTCTTAACTTTATCAAGGATTTTATTTTTTATCTTATCGCTCTCTAGCTCATTAGCTGATTCATTAAAACCAAAAGAAGAAGTATTTTGGATTTCTTTTGTTCCAATATTTGATGTAAGTACGATAATAGTATTTTGAAAGTCAATTTTTCTTCCGTAGCTATCAGTTATAAAGCCTTCATCAAACAGCTGCAAAAGTAGATTAAAAATATCTGGGTGAGCTTTTTCAATTTCATCAAATAACACTACAGAGTAAGGGTTTCTGCGTACTTTTTCTGTTAATTCTCCTCCTTCTTCATAGCCAACATATCCGGGAGGAGCTCCAATTAATCTAGACATTGCAAATCGTTCGCCATACTCGCTCATATCTAATCTAACCAAAGAGTCTTCTTTGCTAAATAAATACTGTGCTAACTCTTTAACTGTTTCTGTTTTTCCAACACCTGTTGGACCAAGAAATAAATAAACACCTATAGGCCTTCCCTCTCTTTTCAAGCCAGCTCTTGATCTTTGGATAGCCTTACTCAATGTTTTTATAGCATGGTTTTGGCCAATAATTTTTTGCGAAAGTTCTTCGCCCATCTTTAATAACTTTCTACCTTCAGACTCTGCAACTCTTTGAACCGGTATCCTTGTCATTGTTGATACTACATCTGCAATATTATCTTCAGATATAATTGCAGGGTTCAGCTCTTCATTTGATTTCCACTTCTTTTGTAGATCGCTCAGTTTATTAATCAACTTATGCTCTTTGTCTCTTAAGCTTGCAGCATCTTCAAATTTTTGTTCAATAACTACGGAATTTTTTTTATTTCTTATCTCATCAATCTTAATTTCTAAATCAATTATTTTTTGAGGAACCTTAATATTTAAGATATGCGCCCTTGAGCCTGCCTCATCTAAAACATCTATAGCTTTGTCAGGTAAAAACTTATCTGTTATATACCTATCTGAGAAATATACACATGCCCGTATTGCTTCATCTGAATAAGATACATTGTGATGTTTTTCATAGCTGAGCTGTAATCCTTTTAGAATTTCAATAGACTCTTCTGTTGAAGGTGGCAAAATATTTATTTTTTGAAATCTTCTTTCTAGTGCTCCATCTTTTTCAACATGCTTTCTGTATTCATCCAAAGTTGTTGCGCCAATACAATGAATATCGCCTCGCGCTAATGCAGGTTTAAACATATTTGAAGCATCAAGTGAACCAGATGCTCCTCCAGCACCGACTATCGTATGAAGCTCATCAATAAATAAAATTAAATTATCAGTTTTTTCTAGCTCAACCATTATTGTTTTCATTCTTTCTTCAAACTGACCCCTGTATTTGGTTCCTGCAACTAAACCTGCCAAGTCTAGCGAAAGAATTCTTTTATTATGAAGAGTTCGTGGAACATTTTTTTCAATTATTTTTTGACCCAACCCTTCAATTATTGCAGTTTTACCAACACCAGGTTCTCCAATTAAAACAGGGTTGTTCTTTTTTCTTCTGGATAATATCTGTGCAACTCGTTGAATCTCATCTTCTCTGCCAATAACAGGGTCAAGATTACCAGCGCGCGCTAGCTCTGTTATGTCTCTTGAAAAATGATCCAGTGCAGGAGTTTTAGACTTGGAAGGCTTTGATGGTTTTAGCTCTTTTGTTTCATGAAAATCTTCACTTGGCTCATTATTAATTAAATCTAATACGCTCTCATAGTCTAGGTTGTGAGAATTTAAAACCTCACGAGCAATACCTTCATTCTCTTTAAGAATAGCCAATAGAAGGTGTTCATCGTCAGCAAAGGTAGAACCAAGCGCTGCTGCTTCATTAAATGCATTGCGAAGTATTCTTTCAGCTCTACGAGTTAGGGGCAAATGCCCTAAGGTCATTGTATTGCCTAAAGTTTTAATCATATCCTCAATCATTGATTGCACATCAGAGATATCGCAATCATATATATCAAATATTTTTGCACTTAAACCTGATTTTTCCCTTAAAAGACCCAATAGTAGATGCTCAGATCCTACATAACTATGTCCAAGCCTAATAGCTTCTTCTTTTGCATTCTTAATAATATGCTGAACTCTTTGTGAAAAATTTTCTTTCATAGGTAGTTAAAGTTAAGAAGTGTTAATACAACTTCAAATAATATCTGATGTAGATAGGACTCCCTTGTTAAGAATGTAATTTTTACTACCAATTGAAGCAACTTTTTTATCATGTGTTGCAATTACAATCGACTGTTCGAATTCTTTATTTATTTTATCAAATAGCTTTATCAATTTTTTTGCATTATCTACATCTAGATTGCCGCTTGGTTCATCGGCAAGCACTATTGAAGGCTTATTAACTAATGCTCTTGCAACTGCAACCCTAGATCTTTCACCTCCAGAAAGCTCTGAGGGATAGTGATTCATTCTTTTAGAAAGCCCCATAAATTGCAATAACTCTTTAGCGTAAGAATCATTTAATTCATTTTTATATATTTGCTGGGGAATCAAAACATTTTCTAAGGCGTTAAATTCTGGAATAAGATGATGAAACTGAAATACAAAGCCTAAATATTGATTTCTAATTTTTGATAAAGAGTCATTATTTTGTTTTATGATTTCTTTTCCATCTATATTTAAAGTCCCTTCATCAAAATTTTCCAAAGTGCCAAGAATATTTAAAAGAGTTGATTTTCCAGATCCACTAGGACCCATTATTGTTATAAGATCACTTTTTTCAATTATCAATGAAAGATTGGTAAAAACTGTTAGTCTACCATTATGATTGAAAAAGGATTTTGTTATATTTTTTGCTTCTAAAATCATTTTTCAAGCACAAGCGAATTCTTAATAGTTGCTAAATTAGTACGTCTAGCTGCAATCATTGATGAAAAGATAACCATTGTAAGAGATATTGAAATAATTAATAAAAAATCAGAAAAATAAATTATCATTGGCAAGTAAGATGTAAAATAAATATCACCAGGTAGCTTTACTATTCCAAAAATAGTTTGAATTATAACTACTAAAATACCAATAGATATTCCAATAAAAATACCGATTACACCTGTATAAAAACCTTGCTTGATAACAATATTTCTAATTGTGTTTTTCGTAGCTCCAAGAGTGGATAAGATTCCATACTGTTTTATTTTTTGAATTGTAATTAACATTAATGTCGTTGAAAGATTAAAACAACCTACCAAAACAATCAGACTTAATACAATCAAAGAGCCTATTCGCTCTAGCTTCATAGCGCTAAAAAGATTGCTATGAAGATCCTTCCAAGTTTCAAGATTGTTATCAGGAAAAAGTGTGGAAATTTCTCTTTTAGCTTCGTTCAAGCTGAACCCTTTTTTTATTCTAATATCTATTCCATCATAGCCATTTTTTCTAAGAAAAAGAGATTTCCCAATATCTTTATCAATAAAGGCAATTTTATCATTAAGATCTAATACCTGAACATTAAAAATTGCCGCAACTACAACTCTAATTTGCCTTGGTAGTCCTAAGATGGTATTTTGATCTAAAGGGCTCATAATTTTAACTTCATCACCAACTTCCAAATTCATTCTACTGGCGGTAGTTTTTCCAATAATAAGTTTTGGCTGATCATAATTATTTATTTCACTAATATTAATTTCATAAAATTTCTCTATTTCATTTAAATCTATCGATTTAAATGAAATCATTCTAGTTGTTTTGTCATTAGAGACCATAAGCCCAACTCTATCAACATAAGGCATAATCCTATCAATGCTATTAATAGCTTTAAGGCTTTCTATGTCATCTTCATGGTTGAAGATCCCGCTAAGCTTAATATCTCCTTCAAAACCAATTATCTTATCAACTATCCTACTTTCAAACCCATTTAGAACTGAAACCGATAAAACCATAGCCATTGTGCCAACAGCAATACCAATTATCGCAATGAGGCCTGTGATTCTTGTAGGTCCAGCCTCTTTCCTTGTAAACATAAAATTCTTAGCAATTTTAGAAGAGAAGTTCATTCGTATTTTAGTGCCTGTGATGGTAAAATTTTTGTTGAACGCATCGCAGGCCAATAAGATATAATGCAAGAAACTATAAGCGTTGAAATTGATATTATTAAAATTTGAAAATAATTAATATCAATTGGAATAAAGTTCATGAAATAAATATCCTCAGGAACTACAATAATCTTAAAATTATTTTGTAAAGTTGCTAAAGATATAGCAATAAGTGATCCGAAAAATGTTCCTAAAAAACCAATTATAAGGCCCTTTATTAAGAAAATATCCTTGATTTCTGATGAAGGCATTCCAATGGCTGATAGTAGTCCAATTTGCTTGGTTTTATCTATAACAATCATTGATAATGATGAAACAATATTTATTATAGCAACAAGAGCGATGAGGCTAAAAATAAATAAGATTGGCCAGCGCTGAACATTTAACCATTTATAGAGTGCTCTATTTTTTTCTTTCCACGTCATTGACATCATGGGGTATGAAATATTAGAATTTATTGATTTAGCTATATCATTTAAATTATTTATATCCTTTAATTGTAAAACATACCCTGAAATTTTTTCATCTAAACCAAATAACGTCTTTGAATTGCTAATATTTATAAATACAGATGATTTATCGTATTCTGTCATACCGGAATGGAAAATACCCTCAACATTAAATTGCATAAAACTTTTGGTATTATGATATAGAGAAGACAAATCAAAAATAGTGATTTTTTCATTTATACCTATATTATGTGTATTGGCTAGGCGTTTTCCAATAATGACCCCTCTTGAAGAAAGGTTTGATGAGCCCTCAATAATCATCTGATCAATAAAGCTAAAATCATCAGCATTTACACCTTCAACGATTACGCCTTCAGCAATCTGTCCTTTTCTAAAAAGTGCGGTGTTTTGTGTAAATGGCCTAATCGAAATATTATTTTTCTGAGTAGACAATTTATTCTCAAGATCATAATCAGAAGGATTAAACGGTTCGCTTAAAAAATGCTTAATCCTTATATGCCCATCAACCTCTGTAATTTTTTCAGATATAATCCTCTCAAAACCATTTAGGATGAATAAGGTAATTAAAAGCGCTGAAATTCCAATTGATAGACCAAATACAGATAAGATGCTTGCGGTTTTAACAAAACCACTTTTATGATCAGATTTAATATGTTTTAAAGCTAAGAGAAAACTAATTTTCAATTTTTTTTGAACTATTCATTTTTCATTGCTGGGAATAAAATTACATCTTTTATTGATCTATTTTCAGTCAAAAGCATTACAAGTCTATCAATACCTATCCCAACACCTCCGGTTGGAGGCATGCCACACTCTATTGCTTGCAAAAAGTTTTCATCTACAGGGTGAGCTTCATCATCACCCTGAATAGCAAGTTTTTGTTGCGACTCAAACCTCTGGCGCTGATCAATTGGGTCGTTTAACTCAGTAAAAGCATTAGCAAATTCTGCGCCACCAATAAACAATTCAAATCTTTCAACAAGATTTGGATTTCCATTTCTATGCTTCTTCGCTAATGGTGAAATTATAGTTGGGTAATCAATAATAAAAGTTGGTTGGATTAATTTTGGCTCAACATGTTCACTCATAAGATGATCTAGTAGTTGACTATAGGTGTCTTCAGATTCAATATTAAAACCTTTTTTTAAGCATAGCTTTTTCAATCCTTCAAAATCTAAATTAGAAATATCTTCTTCAATGCTCTCGCTGAGCGCCTCAAAGAATGAAATTCTCTTAAATTTCCTAGAAAGATCTATATCTTCATTATTCCAATTTAAACTCTCAACTCCAAGATCTCTGGCTGCACTGCGAATCATTTTCTCAACCAAATCCATATTGTCTTCATAGTCAGCATATGCCCAATAAAATTCTAGCATTGTAAATTCTGGATTATGGTTTCGATCCATGCCTTCATTTCTAAAATCTTTTGCAATTTCATAAACTCTATCAATTCCACCTATGATTAATCGCTTAAGGTATAATTCATCAGCAATTCTGAGAAAAAACTTTTGATCCAGGGCATTGTGATGCGTAGTAAATGGTTTCGCATTAGCTCCTCCATAAATTGGCTGAAGAACAGGGGTTTCTACCTCTAGAAATCCCAAATCATCTAAGAAAGATCGAATGCTTTTAATAATTTGCGATCTTTTGATAAAAGTTTCTCTTACATCAGGGTTAACAATTAAATCTAAATGTCTATTTCTATATCTTTGTTCTTTTCCGCTAAATGCATCAAAAACCTCGTCTTCTTTTTCTTTAACAATAGGAAGAGGTCTAATTGATTTGCAAAGAACTGACAATTTCACAGTTTTAATAGAAACTTCGCCAACTTTAGTTTTAAAAACAACCCCTTCAATTCCTACTATATCTCCAATGTCCATTAATTGAAAAATTTCGTATTCGGAATCACCAACCTCATCTTTTTTAATAAAAATCTGGATTTTACTTGAACGATCTTGGATATTGAAAAATGAAGCTTTTCCCATCTTGCGAATAGAGATGATTCTACCTGCTATATTTACAGAACTATTCTCTAAAGAATCATAGTTTGAAATTATTTCACTACTATGATGTGATGGTTTAAATAGTGCCGGGTAAGGATTTATTCCTTTTTTAATCAGCTTATTTAGCTTTTCCTTACGAAATTCCACTATCTGATTAAAGCTTTTTCGTTCATCTGGCATTTAGTAGCTCTCTCATTATTAATTATTAATTATTAATTTACTTCAATTTTATGAATTAAAAATGACCGTATGAAATCATCAATCTTTCCATCCATTACCCCATCTATATTTCCAGTCTCTTTACTAGTCCTGTGGTCCTTTACTAGATTATATGGATGAAAAACATATGATCTAATTTGACTTCCCCATGCAATATCCATTTTTTTATTCTCTAAATCCTTGACAGCCTCTTTTTCTTTGTCGATTTCTAACTGATAAAGCCTAGCTTTAAGGACTTTTAACGCTGAGGCTTTATTTTTATGCTGACTTCTTTGATTTTGACATTGAACTACAACTCCTGATGGGATATGGGTAATTCGTATAGCTGAGTCAGTTTTATTCACGTGTTGACCACCAGCGCCACTAGCACGATATGTATCTATTCTAAGATCATTGTTATTAATCTCTATTTCAATTTCATCATCTGAAGATGGATATACAAATACTGAAGCAAAAGAAGTATGTCTTCTGCCGTTGGAATCAAATGGTGATATTCTTACAAGCCTATGAACACCTACCTCCGCCTTTAAAAGACCATAAGCATAGTCTCCTTCAATCTCTATAGTAATATCTTTAATTCCCGCTTCATCGCCAGGTTGAAAATCTATTACATTTTTTTTAAAGCCCTTATTCTCATACCAACGAGAATACATTCTGTATAACATTTCAGCCCAATCCTGGCTCTCTGTTCCACCAGCACCCGGATGAATAGTCATAATAGCATTTTGAGAATCTTGAGGTTCTCCCAAAATAGTTTTTAGCTCTACATCTTCAACTAAATCAACGAATTTAATTAACTCATTATTAATCTCATCAATTTCTATCTCCCCTAAATCGTAAAATTCAGCTAAAATACTGAAATCATTTATAAGTGAATCAATTTTAACCCATGCATTTATTTCTTTTTCTAAAAGAGAGATTTTTTTTAATTGTAAAGATGCTGCCTTATTATCATTCCAAAAGTTCTCATCAGTAGTCAACTGGCGCATTTTAATTAGCTTTTCTTTCTTTAATCCTAAGTCAAAGATGCCTCCGAAGTTCAGAGTATTTTTTTTTAGTTTTAGAAAAAAGGTCTTTTATATCATTTATATCCATACAGAATATATTTAAATCCTAATCTTCAGAAGAAATAAACATTTTATCATTCAAAAACTTTTCTAAAGTAGTTTCTTTGATATTTCTTTTAACAAATTTGCCATTCTCAGCCACAGAAACCTTGGATGTCTCTTCAGATACTATTAATACTATTGCATCGGTTTCTTCTGAAATTCCAATTGCTGCTCTGTGCCTTGTCCCCATCCCTGAGTCAACCATCTTGCTTTCAGTTAATGGCAATATACATGCAGCTGTATCAATTAAATCATTTTGAATAATAACTGCTCCATCATGAAGAGGTGATGATGGGCTAAATATGGAAAGTAAAAGCGACGATGTTACTTCCCCTCTTATTTGCATTCCTTGATCTTTATAAGACCTCAATCCTGTTTCACGCTGAATAACAATCAAGGCGCCCCAACCTTTTTCTTTTAATTGAGATATTGCTTCAATAATAGATGTTATTGTTTTAGGGGTTCCAGCTCTAAAAATTTGCTGAAAGAAATGTGTTTGACCAACATATATAAGCAATCTTCTTAATTCGGGCTGGAACAGAATAACGAAAGCAACAACAAGTACAGTTTGAAATTGATTTACCAGCCACGATGATGCGCTAAATCCAAATGCATTAAAAATAAATGAGCCAATCATTAGGATTATCAGTCCAACCAACATTTGACCAGCACGAGTTCCCCTGAAGTAAGTGTAGACTTTATAAAAAAGCCAACTTACTAAAGTAAGATCTATAAGATCAATTAGTGTTATAGTTAAAAAGCCTATTTCAAACAAAATCATTTATGCATTCTCAATTATTTTCTTAACAACCAATAAGCCTTTTTTTGTTTCTTCAACATCATGAACTCTTACAATTTTTGCACCATTCTTATAACATAATGCAGCTGAAATAATACTACCTTCGATTCTTCCATCTATAGGCTCATTAAGAGTTTTTCCAATAAAAGATTTTCTTGATGGACCAACCAATACAGGGTATCCCAGTTTACATATCTGGTTTAATTTAGCAATGATTTTGTAATTATCATCCAATGTCTTTCCAAATCCAATACCAGGATCAATTATTATATTCTTACTAGATACACCTTCGTTTATTGCAAAATTAATACGATCAGCTAAGAATTCACATATCTCATCAACAACATTAATATAGTTCGGGCTTTTCTGCATAGTCTTAGGTGTGCCTTTCATATGCATAATTACTACAGGTACATTATACCTGGAAATAACATTTACCATTTTTTCATCATGGGTCATTCCAGAAATATCATTAATTAAATGTGCACCATTATCTAAAGCATAAATTGCTGTAGAAGATTTATACGTATCAATGGATATGGGATAATCAGTATTTTTGATTAGTTCATTCAGTAAGGGAGATATTCGCTTTATCTCCTCTGAAGGTGACACCGGATCTGCGCCGGGTCGCGATGATTCTCCTCCAATATCAATTATATCTGCACCTTTATCCAATAAATCATAAGCAAAATCAATCGCCTTGCTGGTTGAATTATATTTACCACCATCACTAAATGAGTCTGGCGTAGTATTAACAATCCCCATAATCAGACAGTTAGATGGTTTTTTTAGCCAAATATTAAATTCTTTATTATTCATTCATTAAATATAAAAAAACGCCTTTTTCAAGGCGTCTTTATTGATTCATCTATAATATGATTTATAAATTAACTTTTTTTCTTTGCCTTAGGAGCTATCTTTCTCTTAGTAGTGCCATTTTTTGAAGGTGCCGGTTTTTTACCATTAACAATAGCAAGGACATCCTCTCCATCGATAGTTTCCTTTTCAAGCAATGCGTCTGCAATGCCATGTAACTTTGAGATATTCTTCTTTAATATATTTTCAGCGGTTACTTGTGCTTTACGAACTATTTTAACCACTTCTTCATCAATTAGCTTAGCCATATCTTCAGAATAGTCTCTTTGACTTTGAATTTCTCTTCCAAGAAAAACTTCTTCATTCTTTTTTCCAAATGTCATAGGCCCAACAACATCGCTCATTCCCCATTCACATACCATTTTTCTCGCTATTCCAGTAGCTTGCTCTATATCATTACCTGCGCCAGTAGTCATTTCATTGAAGATTAATTCTTCAGCAGCTCTCCCTCCCATCAATATAGCTAGTCTTCCGTTAATGTATTCTCTAGAATAACCATGTTTTTCATCTATAGGCAACTGCATAGTTACACCTAAAGCACGACCTCTAGGGATTATTGTAACCTTGTGAACGGGATCTGCTCCTTTTGTTTTAGCTGCTACAAGAGTATGTCCTCCTTCATGGTAGGCTGTAATTTTCTTTTCTTCTTCAGATAAAACAACACTAGTTCTCTGAACTCCCATCATCACCTTATCTTTAGCCTCTTCAAAATCTGACATATCAACAGATTTTTTCTTTTTTCTCGCAGCTAAAAGCGCGGCTTCATTTACAATATTTTCTAAATCTGCTCCAACCATACCGGGTGTACCTTGTGCGATAGCCTTAAGGTCAACTTTTTTCTTATTCATTACAATTTTTTTGGTATGTACTTTTAAAATTCCTAACCTTCCATTTAAATCTGGAACATCTACAATAATTTGCCTATCAAACCTACCCGGTCTAAGTAATGCTGTATCTAAAACATCAGGGCGGTTAGTTGCAGCCATTAAAATTATGTCTTCACTTTGCTCAAAACCATCCATTTCAACTAGGAGAGCATTTAATGTTTGCTCTCTCTCATCATGACCACCACCTAATCCAGCTCCGCGCTGTCTTCCAACTGCATCTAACTCATCAATAAAAATAATGCAAGGCTGATTTTGCTTGCCTTGCTCAAAAAGATCTCTAACTCGTGAGGCGCCAACACCTACAAACATTTCCACAAAATCAGCTCCACTTAAACTAAAAAATGCAACATTTGCTTCTCCTGCAACTGCTCGAGCCAATAAAGTCTTACCAGTTCCAGGCGGGCCGACAAGTAATACACCTCTTGGAATCTTAGCTCCAAGTTTTTGATAACTTTTAGGTTTTTTCAAAAACTCAACAACCTCATTTAACTCTTCTTTAGCTTCAACACAACCAGCAACATCATCAAAGGTTACTTTTGGCATATCAGATGTCCAGATTTTTGCTTTACTCTTACCAAAGTTAAAAATGGATTTCATTCCACCACCACCACCTTGCATTCTTCGCATTAAAAATATCCAGAAACCGAGAATTAATACCCAAGGCAAGAGATTTAAGAAATAACCTGTCCAATCAACAGTTTGCTGCTTAAAACTATAGTCAACACCATTTTTATCCCACTCGCTCATAACTTCTCGATCAATAAATGGTAATTTCAATCGAAATCTTTTTACATCAATAGAGGAGCCACGTTTATTTATTATATTTTGTTTTTGGGCTAACTCACCATGAAAAACTTCATCAATTATCTGAGCCTTCGAAATTAACCCTTTATTTAAAAAAGAACGATATTGAGAATACTGAACTTCAATCTCTTCACCACCAGGATTAGTAAAAAAGTTTGAAAGAAAAACAGCTGAAACTAAAATTAGTATCCATATAAAACTAGTTTTGCTGGCCTTTCCAATTTGAAAGCTATCAGAGTTTTTATCGTTATTGGATCTAGATATATCGTTATGCGAATTTTGTTTTTCTTTATCTGTTTTTTTTAAATTAGAATTCATTTTTTAAATAACTTCCCCTAGCTTAT
>Ga0208277_1000216_pt1 | contig 34988 bp, 24 predicted proteins | sample ETNtaG_5_FD_185782 | JGI IMG/M metagenome (GOLD analysis project Ga0208277, IMG submission 185782) | Marine microbial and viral communities from oxygen minimum zone, Eastern Pacific Ocean - ETNP201406SV205 (SPAdes) (version 2) | ecosystem: Environmental > Aquatic > Marine > Oceanic ...
GAAGCAACAGCTGAAGAAGCAACAGCTGAAGAAGCAACAGCTGAAGAAGCAACAGCTGAAGAAGCAACAGCTGAAGAGGAAACAACAGCTGAAGAAGCAACAGCTGAAGAGGAAACAACAGCTGAAGAAGCAACAGCTGAAGAGGAATCAACAGCTGAAGAAGCAACGGCTGAAGAGGAAGCAACGGCTGAAGAGGAAACAACAGCTGAAGAAGATGGAATAGCCAACGACAATGCTAAAGCAGATAGCCAAGACTAAACTTAGATGCGTAAAGAGGACTGCTTCTTTTTAGGAACAGTAGTCGCTAAATACAGCTTCAAAGGGGAGGTGTTGATTAAACTCGACACAGATGATTCTGAAGCTTATCTATCTCTACAATCTTTTCTTTTAGAAGATGACTCTCGCCTTATTCCCTGTTTCACAACCAGAGTTCAGCTCCATAAATCACAACTCCTACGCGTTTCTGTAGAAGATGTCAAGTCAGAAAGACAAGCCAATTTGATGATTGGAAAATCGGTGTATCTTCCTCTTGATCAGCTTCCTAAGCTCGCAGACGATAAGTTTTATTATCACGAAATTATTGGTTTTAAAGTCGTCGACTCCCATCAAGGTCCTATTGGGACAATTACAGGTGTTAATGATACCTCTTCACAGGTTTTATTGGAAGTTAAACACAACAACAAACAAATCCTGATTCCATTAGTAGACGAGCTAATCCAACAACTTGACAAACAACAAAAACAACTTTATCTTTCCATCCCAGAGGGGTTGCTTGATTTAGATTCTTAAAGGATTTTGAGAACATTATTTTTCTTTGTGATATGCTTTGCGGTCTCCTCCGCACAAGACACGCTTGACTTGGAAGAAGTGATTATCAAATCCTCCTTACTTCTTGCCAAAGAGAATGCACTGCCAGTAACGATAAATACATGGTCTAAAAATGGTCATTCTCGTTCTATCGAACAAGAGCTCAATAATATACCTGGAGTATGGCTGACAAATAATAACAATGCAGCGCAAGATTATCGAATTTCGATACGTGGTTTTGGGTCACGTGCATCCTTTGGTGTTCGCGGTATTAGGATTCTTTTGGATGGGATTCCCCAAACAAGCCCTGACGGGCAAAGTCAAATCGATCACTTACCACTTCATCTTATTCAACAAATCGAGGTCATTCGAAGTCCAGCTGGATCTCGACATGGGAATGCTGCAGGTGGAGTTCTTTCATTTTTTACGGAAAATACAAATCAAAACCAAGCAAGTATTCGCCTTCAACATGGTAGCTTTGATTTGTATTATACAGATGCAACAATCCATCATCATCTGTCTGACGATTTTAAAATCATGGGGTCTGTAAACTATCATAAATTCAATGGTTATCGCAGTCATGCTCGTTTTGAAAATAAAAGTGCCTTTGTGAAGTTTACTCATAAAAAAAACGAGGTTTCACACAACCTGTCGATACTCCACTTTGATAGTCCGTATGCATTCGATTCAGGAGGTCTCACTCTAGAGGAAGTCAATAGCAATCGATCACAAGGCCGAGAAAGAAACATTATCTATGATGCTGGAGAGAGTGTTCGTCAGTCTCAAATTGCATGGCACTATAAAACCCCCTACCAAAGTGGAGAACTAGAGACCACTGTCCACTTTAGCCCTAGAACTTTTGAAGGAAAGCTTCCCTTTGAAAGTGGGGGCATCGTCAAACTTGAAAGAGATTTTTATGGGGGGATGGTACTGTACCGTTACTCCGCAAAGAACCGCTTTAGTCAAGGGATTGTGGGGCTTGATTTTCAGAACCAGCTAGACCATCGTAAGCGATATGCAAACCTAACAGGACTGAAAGGAGAGCAAACCATGAACCAGATTGAGCGTTTTTCCTCTATCAGTGGATTTGCAATTTGGTCAGTTCCTATTGGGAAGTCTGTTTTTGACCTCGGTCTACGATATGATAATAATCTAGTAACACTAGATAATCGTTTTGCAATAAGTGATCAGAGCTATGTGCGTCAGTTTAGTCAGTGGTCACCTCATATTGGTCTTTTATTTAAGTCAAGCCCTACGACAAAATGGTTTGTTTCTTTGGGGTCTGGCTTTGATGTTCCCGCACTTAGTGAGCTTTCAGCCAATCCGTATGGCAGTGGTTTTAATCCAAAGATTCAGCCAATGTCATTTAACTGCTTAAATTTTGGCTTTAGAAAACAAAATCCTTTATATCGCTGGGAAGCAGTTGCCTTTTACACAACAGTAACAAATGAGTTGATTCGTTATGAATTAAAAGACTTTCCTGATCAAAATTTTTATCGAAATCTAGGAGAGTCCACGCGCTATGGAATCGAGGTTGATGCGTCGTTGATTCCATTTAAAAATCATATGCTAAAAGGTGGAATATCATTTGCTTCCTATAAATTTTCGGAAGACGGAAGCCAAAAGAATCTGCCCGGAGTGCCTACTACTACCGCCAACCTTCGCTGGACATACGACAACAATAGTTGGAAGCTATACATTGATGGTCGTTTTATAGGGGACTATTTTGCAGATAATGCCAATGCCGTTTGTATTAACCATTATGGTATTGCCAATTTGGAAATCCAGAAACAATTTCGTCTCAAATCTACCTCCATTGTGCTTGGGTGCTCTATTTTTAATCTTACAGACACGAGGTATTTTGACAATATTCGAATCAATGCGTTTGAAGGTCGGTTTTACGAACCTTCTGCAGGAAGGCAACTCCTTTTATCAATAAAAACTGTATTTGAATAAGCGCTTTTAATCCTAATTCAGCTTTGGAACTGAAAAATACTGCTTATAGAAGTTGGACAAAAACATTTGTTGATGGTAATATTGATGGAGATGGATCATCGCCACTAGCTGTAAATGCTGATACCCAAATTATACTAACATTAAGTATTCCGAGCGACGAACAAGCCAGTTCTGAATTAACAGGACAAGATTATAAGTTTAAAATTGAAGTTCAGAGCGTTTGGGAATGGCAAGCCTGTAGCAAGGGATATTATGAAACACTTACCATTTCCAATACTGCCAGTTTTACAGTTTTAGTAACTTTGTCAGAAAGAGTTTACCCAAACCCGACTAATGGCATGTTGTATTTTGCTTCTGATGAGTCGTTTCGATCATTTAAGTTGTTTAATGTTGAAGGGGGGCTTGGGGAAGAAAACGAAAGAGAACTTCATAAAACAATAGATGTTTCACACCTAAATTCGGTTCTTTATTTTTTGCAAATAGACTCTTTTCAAACCTGTCCAATTTGTCAAATAATAAAAGTTTAGTAGCTAATGCGTTATAATGCGCTTCTTTTTTTTATTTTAATAATTTCCGTCGGCTGTTTTCAGAACGACCCAATGACTAGAAGCGAAGTGCCTCTTAATAAAGATTGGCAGTTTCAAATTGGAGAACAAGTAAGTGAATCTGCATGGAAGACTGTTCACTTGCCTCACACACCAAAAATTGAGCCACTTGTAGTCAATGACCAATGGCAAGGGGTTTGTTGGTATCAAAAAATCATTCCTTCTGAATTTACACGGAAAGGGAAACGACATTTTCTGGACTTTGAAGGCGTTATGCATGATGCCGAAGTTTGGGTAAATGATGAGAAAGTACAAACTCACAAAGGAGGTTATTTGCCATTTACAGCGGACTTGACAAACCACCTTGCATATGGAACAGACAACATTGTCCGTGTTAAGGTTCGTAATACTGATGACTCAACCATACCTCCCGGCAAACCTCTTAAAGGTTTAGACTTTAATTATTATGGGGGTATTTACAGAAATGTATCACTTAGATCTACTAAAAACATCTACATCACTGACCCTGTTCATGCTGATAAGTCTAATAGTGGGGGTGTTCTTATTCATTTTGGTCAAATTAGCTCCAAAAAGGCAAATGGTTTAATCAAAATACACCTGCAAAACAAGAGCAGGAAAGTACAAACCGTGAAAGCAATTATTTCTTTTACTGATAAAGAAAAACAAGATGTGAACTTTACGTCTGAAGATATTACAGTCGAACCCAATAATGATATGGTTATTGAAAAGGAAATAACCATTTCAACTCCGCTTCTATGGTCTCCCGAAAACCCAAATCTATATGATGTTCATGTCTTAATTGTTGATGCTAATAACTCTCAAAACCATTTCGACCACACACATTTTATAACAGGAATTAGAAAAATTGAACTGAATGAGGATGGTTTTTTTCTAAATGGAGAAAAGCGTTTTCTGAACGGAACAAATCGGCATCAAGAATATCCCTATGTTGGCTATGCTTTACCAGACAATGCACACTATCGTGATGCCTACAAAATCAAACAAGCTGGTTTTGACTTTGTTCGTTTGTCACACTACCCTCAGTCAGAATCATTCCTAGATGCATGTGATGAATTGGGCATAATGGTCATGACATGCATTGCTGGATGGCAATATTTTGAAAATGGTGAATTTGAGTTAAATGCTTTTCAAGATATCCGTGATTTTGTTCGTAGAGATCGCCATCATCCAAGTATTATATTTTGGGAGAATTCACTTAACGAATCTGGAATGACCGATGCATTTATGGAACAAGCCAATCAAATTGTTAGAGAAGAATTACCATTTAATGATACCTACACGGCGGGTTGGATTGATCATACATCCTATGATTTCTTTATCCCTGCTCGACAACATAGCAGAGCACCATACTACTGGAGCAAGTATGATAATGACGACAGAAAAATTCTTATCGCAGAATATGGAGATTGGGAATACTATGCGCATAATGCTGGATTTAATCAACAAGAATTCAAAGACTTGAGTCAAGAGGAACGAACTAGTCGCCAGCTACGCTCTGATGGAGAAAGGAGGCTATTACAACAGGCTCTAAATTTTCAAGAAGCATTTAACTCCAACCTAAAAGGAAAAAATACAATTGGACATGCCAATTGGTTGATGTTTGATTACAACAGAGGATATGCAAACGACTTAGAGGCTTCTGGGATTAGTGATATTTTTAGAATCCCAAAATTTTCTTATTCATTTTACATGAGTCAACAAAAACCATACATTAACTATAATAGCCGCCCCATGGTTTCGATTGCAAGTTTTTGGGATGCTAAATCATCTTTAAATGTGAAGGTGTACAGTAATTGTGATGAGGTTAATCTTTATCTAAATGGAAAAACTGTAGGAGGAAAACAAAAAGCACAAGTAGATAGGATATCAAATAAACTAGATTTTCCCCCATTTACTTTTTCAATACCTAAATTTGAAAAAGGAATTTTAAAAGCTTTAGGCTATATCAATGGAGAGATAGTGGCAGAGCATGAAATCCAAACGCCTGGAGAGCCTGTAGCTATCAATTTAGAAATTGATGAATCTGGAAAAAATCTTAATAAAGGTGAAAATGATCTAGTGTTTGTTTATGCAAAAATTGTTGATAAAAACAACACAGTTGTTCCTAAGGCCACTGACAAAATAACCTTTTCAATTGATAGCGACAAAGCAGAGTTAATTGGTGTAAAAAATATAAATGTTGAGGCTGGTGTAGCAAGCTGTCTTTTAAGAACAAACTATACTGAAAAAGACATCAAAATATCGGCAAGTCATAAAAAATTGCAAAGCGATACAAGGACAATAAAATTTTAACTTAATCATTTTGAAAATTCTTAGAAAATCAGATTTAAAAAAAAATACCGAGGTTTATGTAAAATCTCCTGGACGCATCAATCTGATTGGCGAACATATCGACTACAATGGCGGTCATGTGTTACCGGCTGCTATTGACCGAAAATTGACCTTGTGGTTTCGTAAAAAGGATAATAATCTTTGTAGAGTAAAATCTGAAGATGAGGGTGCTTTTACTTTTGACATTCAAAAGCCTATACAAATTAGCGATACCAGTTGGGAAAACTATGTGCTTGGGGTTGTCGATGGGATTATAAAAGCATGCCCAGAAAAGCTCGGTGGTTTTGATTGTGTGATATCCAGCGAACTTCCTATCGGTGCAGGCATTAGTTCATCTGCTGCCCTGGAGTGTGGTGTAGCCAAAGGACTAAATGAACTATTTAATCTAGGGCTTTCCAACCTAGAGCTTATTGAGATTTCTCGAATGGCAGAGCACAACTTTGTGGGCACTAAATGTGGGGTGATGGATCAGTTTGCGGTGACGATGGGTAAACGCAAGAAACTATTACTTCTCAACTGTGAGACCTTAGACTACAAACTCATTGATGCGGAGTTTGCGCCTTATAAAATATTGCTACTGAACACCAATGTTTCGCATAACTTGGCATCTAGTGAGTACAACACCAGACGTGAGGAGTGCGAAAAGGCTCTTTCTATCATTCAAAATGACCATCCTCAGTATCAATTTTTAGCAAATGTTCCAGAGCCGATCATTGAGACTTACAAGGAAAAACTCTCTGGAAAAGTCTATCAACGGGCACTTTTTGTGTCGCGTGAAAACGCCAGAACCCTAAAAGCTGCTGAGCTTATCCAAAGTGGAGATATCAAGGGTTTTGGAACGCTCATGTACCAAACCCACGAAGGGCTGTCTGTAAACTATGACGTTAGTTGCCCTGAACTTGATTTTTTAGTAGATCTTGCAAAAGACATCTCTCAGGTGGTGGGTAGTCGTATGATGGGCGGCGGCTTTGGTGGTTGTACTATTAACCTAGTGGATGAAGGGTTTGTCAATGAATTTATGGATTTGGCAAGCAAAGCCTACAAAAAACAATTTGATATCAACCTTACCTCAATACTGGTGGCTACGTCCAATGGAGTAAAAACCATAAAATCTGAATCATAGATGGATTTTAACAACACCCCACATAGAAGAAAAAACATCCTTACTGGTGAATGGACACTGGTATCTCCACAACGTACCAAACGCCCATGGCAGGGTAAAAAATACAAACCTCAAGAAGTAGAACGCTTTGAGTATGACCCCAACTGTTATTTGTGTCCGGGTAATAAACGCGCAGGTGGTACTAAAAACCCAGACTATACAGGCACATACAGTTTTCAGAACGATTTTGAAGCGCTATTTGAAGGCCCAGCAGAAACATTTAAAGACGGCCTATTGGAAACAGAGAGTGAATCCGGAATCTGCAAAGTGATTTGCTACTCCCCCAATCACAGTCTGACGCTGCCACTTATGGAAGTGAACGACATTGAGGAAGTAATAACTCTTTGGCAAAAGGAATATAGCACCCATGGGAGTGATCCAAACATCAACCACGTACAAATTTTTGAGAACAAAGGAGCTATTATGGGCTGTTCCAACCTACACCCGCATGGTCAGATCTGGGCGCAGCGCTCCATTCCACAAGAAGTACAGAAAAAGGTGGTGCAGCAAAAAAACTATTGGGACAAAAACAATAGCAGTTTATTGGGGGATTACCTCAATCAAGAACTTGACACAAAAGAGCGAGTCGTGTTAGAGAACAAAACCTTTGTAGCACTTGTTCCTTTTTGGGCGGTTTGGCCTTTTGAAGCGATGATTGTGCCCAAAAGACATATCACTTCTATTTTGGAATTAACTCAAAATGAAGTAAAAGATTATGCTAGCATACTCAAAGGACTCACTATCCGCTATGACAACCTTTTTGAAACCTCATTTCCCTACTCTGCAGGCATTCATCAAGCTCCAACAGACGCAAATGACAACAGCCACTGGCACATGCATATGTCGTTTTATCCGCCACTGTTGCGGTCTGCAGAGGTTAAGAAATTTATGGTCGGTTATGAGATGTTTGCCAACCCACAGCGTGATATTACAGCTGAGCAAGCCGCAGAGCGCCTACGCGACTGTGCTACTACACACTATTCAAATAACAAAACTTAAACAAGATGAAATTAAATAAATTTGTCTGCTTAACATTTTTGTCTTTTCTTTTTATGAACGGGCTAATTTCTCAATCCATAGAAGTTATATCATTCGTAAATAATCCCGTTGAAATAAATCCATTAGTTGGTGGTAGCATTACTGTAAATTATAGCTACTCAAGTGAAACCGGATCATCGGGTAATAATATATATATAGGTTTAGAAATTCTAGACAGTAATAATTCGTATCAAAGCACTATTAAAGAAGCTACTTTAACAAACCAACAGGGAGGAAGTAATATTCAAAATTCAGTTGAATTCTTTATAAGTAGCAGTAATAAATTAACATCAGACTTACCAGCAGGTCATTATTATCAAGTAAAAGCAATACTTTATGCAAGTGGTGGCTGGGAAGAGATTGCTTCGGCTGGCCATTGGAATACGCCTTCTTTATCATTACAGGACACAAGTGGTATTGTTTTTAGTACGAATTCAATATCAAAAGGAGCAGATATAAGTTGGATGACAGAAATGGAATCAAATGGATTTGAATGGAAAGATAATTCTGGAATTACTAGAGAATTATTGCCCTTGCTAAATGAATATCAATTGGATGCTGTAAGGTTAAGAGTTTGGGTAGATCCCAGCGTCTCTGGAGCAAATGGTTGGTGTGATATTAATGACTTTGTTAACAAAGCAAAATTAGCTGATTCAGAAAACTTGGACATAATGGTTTGTATTCATTACAGTGATTGGTGGGCAGATCCATCAAAACAAAATAAGCCATCTGCTTGGGCAAATCTTACTGTCGCTCAATTAGAAACTGCTGTAGAAAACCATACTACAGATATTCTGACAGCATTAAGCGCAGAAGGAATTACGCCAAAATGGGTTCAAATTGGAAATGAAACTAATGATGGAATGCTCTGGACAACAGGCAAAGCTTCAATGGGAGGTTTTAGTAATTATGCAAAGTTTTTAAATGCAGGTTCAAATGCAGTAAAAACATATAATAGTGCTATTAAAACAATTATACATATTGCAAATGGTAATGATAACTCGTTGTTTAGATGGAATATAGATGGTCTTTTAAGCAATGGATTTATATTTAATAGATTTGATATTATTGGTATGTCATTATACCCAAATGAAACTAATTGGCTTTATATGGTGGATGATACTTATGATAATATGATTGATTTAAAAACTCGTTATGACAAAGATGTAATGATGGCTGAAGTTGGTTTTTCTAATAGTAGTTCTGATATTTCTTATCAATTTTTAACATATATGATAGAAAAAACAAAACAAGCAAATGGGCTAGGTGTTTTTTATTGGGAACCAATTGCTCATAATAATTGGAAATCTTATTCAAAAGGAGCTTGGGATCAAGACGGTAGTCCATCAGAAGCAATGGATGCTTTTATTGACAGTAATACATTAAATACGGAGAGTTTTGAATTTACAGAGCATGCTTTGTTTACAGTTTTCCCAAACCCAAGTTTTGAAACTATCAAAATTAAATTTGCGAATATTAATTCTGTTCATGTGGAAATTTATACTATTTCAGGTGAGATTATTAAAAAAATCCCTTTTTATCTGAATAAACAACCAATAAATATTTCTTACTTATCTAAAGGTATTTATTTTTTAAAAATCAACGGAAAATTTCAAAAATTCTTCAAAATATAAAAACGGTATGGTTCAAAAAATAAAACTTATAGTAAATCAGCATACAATATTAAAATAAGGTAAAATGGATTTTTCAACTATAGACGTTACAATATTTGCGCTTTATGCGCTGATTATTCTATCCATCGGACTCTATGTGTCTCGCAAAAAAAAGGGGGATAGCAAGAGTGCTGAGGATTATTTTTTAGCAGGTAAATCATTGCCTTGGTGGGCGATTGGCGCCTCGCTGATTGCTGCCAATATCTCTGCCGAGCAGTTTATTGGAATGTCCGGCTCAGGCTTTGCACTTGGACTTGCTATTGCTTCTTACGAGTGGATGGCAGCCATTACACTACTTGTCGTTGGAAAATACTTTTTACCCATTTTTATAGAAAAGGGACTCTATACCATCCCTGAGTTTATTGAAAAACGATACAGCACCAACCTCAAAACCATATTAGCTGTTTTTTGGATTGCCCTCTTTGTGTTTGTAAACCTAACAACCGTCCTCTTTTTAGGAGGTAAAGCACTGGACACAATCGTTGGAAGTGGTGATGGAAGCATCTTGCTAAATAGCATCATTGGACTAGGCATATTTGCGGCGGCTTATTCACTTTGGGGTGGGCTAGCTGCGGTCGCTTGGACAGACGTGGTGCAAGTGGTACTGCTCATCATTGGTGGACTGCTGATGGTATACTTTGCACTGGCAAATGTAACAGACTCTGGAAGTTTTATAGATGGACTGAAATTCGTCTATGAAAAAGCACCTGATCGCTTTTCGATGATATTATCTAAAGGAGAAATCATCACCCCTAACGGAAGAGATGCCTGGTGGGATCTTCCAGGCCTAGCTGTGCTTTTCGGCGGAATGTGGGTCGCCAACCTTTACTACTGGGGTTTTAACCAATACATCATCCAAAGAACCTTAGCAGCTAAAAGCTTAAAAGAAGGGCAAAAAGGGATTGTTTTTGCTGCCTTTTTAAAGCTGATTATACCAGTCATTGTCGTACTCCCGGGTATCATTGCCTATGTGATGAACCTAGACCCAGAAACAGGTACGCTAAATATGGGACTTCTCAGCAGTGAGGGCTTTTTAGGAACGGCTGGCAACGTGGCCAATGACAACGCCGCACCTTGGCTGATAAAAAACTTTATCCCTGTTGGGCTTAAAGGTCTTATCCTAGCTGCGCTAGCCGCCGCCATTGTGTCCTCATTGGCATCCATGATTAACTCCACATCCACCATTTTTACAATGGACATCTACAAATCGATTTTCAACAAAAATGCAGATGATAAGCAAATGGTGAAAGTGGGTCGTTTGACAGGACTTGTGGCCCTTATCATCGCCATGCTCATTTCGCCACAACTGGGAAGCCTGGGCCAGGTGTTTCAGTTTATTCAAGAATATACAGGGGTCGTAAGCCCAGGTATATTAGCGGTATTCTTAATGGGTCTGTTCTATAAAAAAGCAACCAATAACGCAGCGATATGGGGCGTGTTTCTATCAATTCCAATGGCAATGTACTTCAAAGTAGCGCCCAACGGGTGGAGCGATGCGGCGATGTTCGTGAACCTTCCATTTATGCATCAGATGATGTTAACTTGTATCGGTACATTAATCGTAATTGCAGCAATTAGCAAGCTAGAAGGCAACCAAGATGACCCAAAAGGCATAGTGATGAGCAAACAGCTATTTGCTACTGACAAAACTTTCAATGTAGCTGCCTTTGGGGTGTTGCTTGTAACCGTACTTTTATATGCGTTGTTTTGGTAATATTATCATGCATAAAGATAAGTATCAACTACAAGAATATTTTAAAAAATGGAATTATCTAGTTCAAAGTGATTTTTTCCATCCAATCATCCATGCCGTTATTAACCCAATTAGAAAAGGTTTCTATTGGTGTTTTAATATTACGCTTTCTTTCTTGTTGTAATGACGTAAGTAGTGTAAGTAAAAATAACAATTATAAACTCCCAGTAAATTATATAATATGGCCATTCTCCAATAATAAGTGGATTATTAACATTGGGAGGGTAGGCTAAATACATATAATTAGAATCCATTTGAAAATTCAAAGGCATAACAATCATAAGTACAACATTTAAATATAAAACTACTCTAAGCCATGAAAACTTAGTTATTTCATAGTTTAAAAAATTATACATGAATATCGGAAGTAAAATAATCCCAGCATGGCTAAAATGGTATTCAATGTATTCATAGTTAGATCCGTCAAAATTATTTATTTGTGGAGTTAGAAAAGCTTGAATTCCACCAATGATTCCAGCGTAAAATAAGAATTCAAACAAAATCTTATTCTTTTTAGTGAATAAAATAAAACAAGCAATAAGATTTGAAATTCCACATAATTGCAGGGGTAAATTCTCAGAAGCATTCCAATATCCATTAGCAATATTTCTAGAATGACCAGTTACTGTAGTTATAATTAAAAGAATTGCAATTGATTTAGCTAAAAAAAGTCTCTGTTTATGAGACAGCTGTCGTCCTATAAACATGATCATTAAAATATATAATAATGAAGCTACAGTGTTTCTTATCCATTCATTGGTAAGAAAATCAATTACATAGTTTTCAGTCTCCACTATATCTAAAGTAATTAATAATATTCAATAAAACTATTTCTGAAATGGGGTCATAATTTAAGTTTTCAACTAGTTTTAATGAAGATAAAATAATTTTCCATTTATCATGTTTTACAATAGATAGATCAAACTCATACCAAACCTCATCCTAGCCAATATAATTCCTTTTTAGTATGCTTCCATCAGGTATTCTATCAAAAGGAATTGTTTAAACAATTTTTCTCCTTTAAAATTTCTTAAACTAATAGTTGGGGCGATATTTTCATAAACACCACTCATATTAACATTTACTGGAAGGTTTTCAGGAAAATAAATATCATCCTTTATTTCTTTTATAACTCTTTTTAAAGTTATGTTTTTTTTTAGGTTTCTTTTTAAATTTACCATTTATTGATTCCCTATTTTTTTTTAAAGCCTCTTGTGACGATGACGAAGATCTCGATCTATTTTTAGTTTTTTTATGTTTTTTTGCTTCAAATTCATCTGTATCATTTTGATTATAAAAAGGGTGGTCTGAAATTACTGGGATTTTTTGATTAATGAGTTTTTGAATATCTCTTAAGTATGTCTTTTCAGTATTTGAACAAAATGTTATAGCTTCTCCAATTTCTTGTGCCCGCCCTGTGCGTCCAATTCGATGAACATAGGTTTCGGGTACACTTGGTAAATCATAATTTATGACCAAAGATAATTTACTTACATCAATTCCGCGTGCTGCAATATCAGTAGCAACTAGAACAGAGAACTTATTTTTTTTAAAACGTTGAAGTGTCTTTTGTCTTGCATTTTGAGATTTATTTCCATGGATTGCTTCTGATTTGATATTGGATTTATAAAGCGCTTTCACTATTTTATCAGCTCCGTGTTTTGTTCGGGAAAACACTATAATAGAAGCTTCTGGATTTTCAATCACCACATGTTTCAGCAAATCGTTTTTATCAGCTTTAGTGACAAAGTAAACAGACTGAGAAACTTTTTCTGCTGTGGTCTGTTCGGGAGCAATGGTAACACGTTTTGGGTTGTTCAATATTTGGTCTGATAGTTCTGAAATTGCTTGGGGCATTGTTGCTGAGAAAAACAAAGATTGTCTTTTCTCTGGCAATTTTGCAATGATTTTTTTGATGTCATGAATAAAGCCCATGTCAAGCATTTGATCAGCTTCATCCAAAACAAAGTAATCAATACTGTTTAGTCGAATATAACCTTGACCTATAAGATCAAGTAAACGTCCAGGTGTGGCAATCAAGATATCTGCTCCGTTTCTTATTGCACTTGTTTGCTTATGCTGACTTACACCACCATAAATCACTACATTCTTTCCTCCTGTATTCCTAGAATAGATGGTAATGTTTTCGGCAATTTGCATGGTGAGTTCTCGGGTCGGAGAAATGATTAGTGCCCTCAGGACCCGTCTACCTTTCTTCTTCCTATTAGAACGTTGGAGAAAAATACGTTGTATAATTGGAATGGTAAATGCAGCTGTTTTTCCGGTACCTGTTTGAGCACTGCCAAGCAAATCATGACCTTCAAGAAGAATAGGAATTGATTGCGCTTGAATTGGCGTTGGTTCAACATACCCTTGTTGTTCAATCGCCTTTAAAATCGGAGAAATAATTCCCAGGTCAGAAAATGTCATTGTTGCGAAGGTAGGGCAAATTGGTTCAATATTTCCTTAAAAAATTCAATTTGAAAAATATAAAACGGATAAATATAAAAAAGATTTATCCCGTTGTGTACACCCAATTGAGCTATTTTCGAAACTATCACTTAATTTTTTTAATAAACTAAATGATTTAGTTTTTGAATAGTATACTGATTATGGTTATGTAATAACTAAACATTTGAAAAAAATTACCTTCTTATTTGCGCAAATTCGATATTATTTGAAGTGCATTTTTTGTCAGCTGTTTAATTTTAGCATAATCAAACGATCCATCTGTGTGTTTAGCCATCAACTTAGAACCCATGCCTACGCAAGTAACGCCTGCATCAAACCATCCTTTGAGGTTTTGCTCTGTTGGACTAACTCCACCAGTAGGCATGATACAGGTCCATGGTTGGGGTGCTAGTACCCCTTTTACAAATCCTGGTCCATAGATGCTTCCCGGAAATAGCTTTACAATTTCTGCACCCAACTCCTCTGCCTTTGCAATCTCCGTTAGTGAGCCACATCCTGGTGACCACAATACTTTTCTACGGTTACACACCATTGCAATGTCTTCTCTGAGCACGGGAGTTACCACAAAGTTTGCCCCGTTAAGCATATAAGCAGAAGCTCCTGCTGCATCTGTAACTGAACCCACACCCATAATCATCCCTGGAAGTTCTTTGATTGCATATTTGTTGAGTTCGGTAAATACCTCAATGGCAAAATCCCCTCGATTGGTAAATTCCATAAGGCGTGCACCGCCATCATAACAGGCCTTTAGTACCTTTTTTGCTACTTCTGCATCACTATGGAAGAAAAGCGGAACCATACCACTTTCTCTCATCACTTGTGCTACTTCTATTCTTGTAAACTGTGCCATATCTTTGATTTTATCGGGCTACACGACCTGATGCGTCGCCACCCATTAGTTTTTTTACTTCTGCTAGCGTCACAAGGTTCGCATCGCCTTTTATAGTATGCTTTAAGCAAGATGCTGCTACAGCAAAGTCTAGTGCATGTTGGTCGTTGTCTGGATATTTCAATAGTCCATAGATAAGACCACCCATAAATGAGTCTCCACCGCCTACACGGTCTACAATATCAGTAATTTGATACTGTGTCGTGTCGTAAATTATTTTTCCGTCATACAATACACCTGCCCATGTGTTGTGTGAAGCTGAAATAGATCCGCGAAGTGTGGTAATTACTTTTTTAGCCTTAGGGAACTTTTCCATCATCTGTTTACAAACAGACAAAAAAGCTTCGGCTTTGACATCATGACCTTGTGTTTGTACTGTTAAGCCTTCTGGCTTGATACCAAAGTGCATTTCGGCATCTTCTTCGTTTCCGAGTACAATATCGCAATACGAAGTAAGCTCCGTCATGATTTTCTCACGGTCCGCATCGTCGCAGTACTTCCAAAGTTTGGCACGGTAGTTCAAATCTGTTGAAATCGTAATCCCTTTTTCACTGGCGATCTTCACAGCCTCTAGGCACGCATCTGCTGCAGATTGTGAAATGGCAGGAGTAATCCCAGTCCAGTGGAACCACTCAACGCCTTCAAATGCTTTGTACCAATCCACCATACCAGGCTCAATCTCAGACATGGCCGAGTGGGCTCTGTCATAAACAACTTTACTTCCACGACTCACAGCACCTGTCTCTAGGAAATAAATCCCTAATCTATCGCCGCCTCGAAGTATAAAATCAGTCTCTACACCACGTTTACGCATCTCCATAAGCGCGCATTCTCCAATGTCGTTGCTAGGAACACGCGTCACAAAACGTACCGGAACACCATAGTTGGCAAGTGATACTGCTACGTTGGACTCGCCACCGCCATAGATGACATCAAAAGAGTTGGTTTGTGAAAAACGTAAGTACCCAGGGGGTGCTAACCTCAACATGATTTCTCCAAAAGTTAATACTTTACTCATTCCTTTACTTATTTTTGATTTACAAAAGTACTTCTAAGGTTATAAAATCCAAAGCTGGTACAATCACTTTTCCTTCCAACTTTTCTCCTTGACTACCGTCTTTCATATTGTAATAGAATATGGCTGATGGTTTAATACTTTTCCAGTTTAGACTAACAACCTCGTCAGTTTCTGATAAAGAACGTAATCTAATTAAAGTAGATTTACCATCTCCACTGGCCTTAAGTACCGTTGAAAAAACTAACGGATTTCCTTCAATTGACAATAGCTGCTTTAATGTTGCATTCTCATCAATCGGTTCTACTATAAGTGGTTGAAACTGTTCATTTCCAAAGCGATTGGCCAAAACAATATTACTTTTAGTATTATATGGTAATATACTATATTTAAAACTATGCATACCTTCCTGGCTTAATTGAAAATTGGTATGCCAATGATTGTTCATAGCCCACGAATACATCACTCCATTTGTATCCAATTTAGGAACCCATTCATCTGAACCAGTTGCAGCACCAATAATATTAGCCCTAATATCTCCAACTTCGATTAAGGGTACATCTAAAGATGTCCATACTAACCCTTTATTACCTTCAGAAATGTCAACCCATCGTCTCACGGCTATCCAATTTCTATTTGCTCCTAAAAGCTGATCTTTATTTATCTCTATTTTTCCCCATGGTATATCTGCTACCATGTTAGGGTTTTCCATATTAAATGCAAACCCAAAATGAACGCCTTCTTTATCTACAATACCAATCTTATCTAACTTGTTGTTTATTTGAATATGTGGCTCATTACGGGTAATAGTAATTTCCCTTATCAATTTATTAGCCCCAGCAGCATCAGATTCTATTACTAAAGTAGCTAATAATGGCCCATTTTCTTTAACGGCATATTTAGCATGGCTTGTACCCAAGGCTTTATCAGGACTATCGCTGCCTTTCAAGTATTTATAATTGTTTACGGAAAAAACTTTACCCTGCTTTACAAACTCTTTTCCATCTCTAATGATACTAGAGATATCTCCTGTAATTTTGTCTACAGTTACCTTAACTATGCCATTATTTAGAACATTATCTATTGCCATGGTTCCCTCTAATACATTGTTTGCATGCACAAGCCTGTATTTTTTTGATCCAAAAGCTGGAATATCATTAGCATAAAACAATAGCTCTCCAGTAGAGAGTTTTTGCGACAAAATTTCATTGCCATACATATCTATCACTCCCGTATAACCTTTACTCATGGCTTCAGAAAGTCTTACAACACTAGAGCGTTTCCATGATAAAGTATTAAAGACTCCTAGCGTCTCACTATCTTTTTTTGACACAGGCTCTAAAGCTGCGGCAACAAGATCATTGGTTAATGTTTCCATCTTCTCAAAGCGGCTAAACTTTACCTGCAAAATTTCATCTGATAGCGGTTGTTGATTGGGTATGGCGTAGCACCAGGTATGTTCTGTGCCCAGTATTGTATTTCTCCAGGCTTCATCAAATTTTAACCTATTAGCAGGGGTTTTGGTTCTTAACATAGTCCATAAGGTTTCTGCTTGGAGTAAGCGTTCCTTACCTGTTCTATTCATAGCAGTTTGTTTTGCAGCAGTACCTAATCCATCAGTCCAGTATTCTGTAAAGTCCCCTCTTATTTCAGGAAGTTCATCGCCATATTTCTTTTCAAAGTCTTTAAGAATATCCGTTGAACTGGCAATAACCAGTCGTGGGAATGCATATTCTTCATTCCAACTTTTTACTGCATCTGGCAAATCAGCATCTATCGGAGTATTATCAGCCATAGCCCATGACATCACAAAAATATCGTAGGGATAAAAATCTGATTTTTCTAACTCCGGAAGTACTTTATTGATATAAGGCTCCACAAAATTTTCTCGTGGTTTATCTGTCTTTATAATTATTGGTAATTTATTTGGATCTGTCTGGCCTAACATAGCTGGCCAAAAATTCTTTCCTTTAATTAAAGCTCCAGGATTGTAGCTCCCCGCTTGTAAGAAAAGCATTTTGTTTTTTCCTTTTTTATCGGCCCACCAAAATGGTTTAAAACTATGTAGTGTAGAACGCCCTACCCTATCATATCCATTATTGAATGAAAGACAATATTTTATTCCCATTTTTGAAGCTACCGGTAACATACCCCAAGTCATTCCTGGAACATCTACTTGCACTAAAGTTTCTATTGGTTTACCTGTTAGCTTTTCATATTTTCTACTATAATTTAAATACTCTATTAGTTCTTCTCCATTTGCATCACTAGATAAAATATTTGCATAACCGGCATCCAAACGTAAATATCCCTTCTTAACTCCTTCTATGAGCTTTTCTTTTTCTTTAGGTGATGCTTTACCTAAAGATCTTTCAAAAGGCCAGAGACCTTCAGAATTCCATAAATACTTAGAACCTTCTGGATAGTGTGCCGTTTTTTCTCCTAATTTTATTCCTTCTACTAGGTTTCGGCTATGAATAATTTCGCAATTTTCCTGTGTATTAGTATACCCAATATCTATATGTGAATGTGGATATAAATACACTGTCCATTGCCTTTTTTTAGGAATGGTTACGATCTTTGAAATGGTATTTCCATCAATCGTTATAGAAATATCTAGTTGGTCATCTTGACCTACGGAAATACCTTCATCTAACAGCAGAGAGTAGTTGTCGGTGCCTTTTTCTAAAATTAAATTAACCGTTCGTTTTGATTTTCTTGAAGTTATGTTTATTTGAGCTTTTCCTGAATGTTTGTTTTCCTTAAAGACCAATTCAATTTCTCGTCCTGGAGCACCATTCTTCAAATATTTAAAATATGGCTTCGCCACACATGAAATACTATCATTTATGATATTTGTTAAAGTGGAATCTTTAGGTATTTTAAAAAAATTGGTGTAGATATTTTGGGAAAAATTATTTTGTGGCTTAGAATCCCCATCATTTTTTTTGTCCTTTCCACATGAAATTGTAAAAATCAAAATACATAGAAATGTAGTTAGCATGCAAAAATTATCTTTTATTCCATTTTTATTTAATTTCAAAATATCTAGCTTTAATATGTTAATCATTTAACCATATTCATAATTGCTTTCATATATCCCATAGTATATGCCATACCAGCATACCAAGGAGCATCACATGTCATTTGTGGCGTGTGGTCTGGAATTAAAACCCCCTCAAAATTGTTTTTCTTTAAAATTTTTAAAATTTTAACCATATCAATATCACCCTCGTCTACAAAAACTTCTTTATAATAGGGTACTTTCCCAGTAATATTTCTAAAGTGTATATAAGATATTTTATCTTGTTTACTGTAAATGTCTGTAGCTTCATAAACATCACCCTCGGTCATTTCTGCTATTGATCCTAAACAAAATTCAAGGTTATTTGACAGACTGGGTTTTATGTCTATAAGCTTTTGATATAAATCTGGTTGATAGACCAATCGTGGTGTATTTCTCACATAAGGCATTGGTGGGTCATCTGGATGTGCTGCCATTTTAACTCCAGCTGCTTCTGCGACAGGTATAATTTCATTTAAAAAATACTTTAACCGTTTCCATAGCTCCTCATGGTCTATTTTAGGCAACGATCCATCTAGAGCATTTTCATCATATATCATATTCCATACCATCCCATTAGGAATAGGGGTTTCATCTACACTTCCATTCATTCCTACTGATAGTGCTCCTCCTCTTGCGTATGGTCCAATGTCCCTAGAAGATACCCCTGCTAACGAAAAGTTATATCCAAATATTGGAATACCGGCTCTTCCTACGTTTCTAATTAATTGCTTTAAGTTCTCAATTTGAACTTTCTTTTTAGGACCGTCAAGAAGTATATCGTACCAATGTGCTGGGTCAAAATTTTCTATGGCTTCTAATTCTAAACCATGATTATTTATCTCTTTTTTAATACCAATTAATTCTTCTAAGCTCCATATTTGATTTGCGTTGCCCGCTTTACCCCAACCTTCCGTTCCTCCAATTGGTTGATCTGCACTATCTTTGTTGTGTCCAAAATAATCTACCAGATGAATAACCAAGTGTGTTGCACCGCACTGTTTGGCGAAATTATAATGCTCGGTATTGAGCATGTGCTTATATAACCCAAATCCTAATTTCATTTCTTAAGTTTTTATAAATTATCTATTTAACCAGGTTATATTAACAGGTGTTTTTACTTTCTTTTTGTTTATTTTAATTAGCCTCCCTTTATTTAGGTCAATTTTAAATACTACCAAAGTATTAGACTCTTGATTTGCTACAAGTAGCCAATTTCCTGTTGGGTCTATATTAAAATCTCGTGGTGTTTCTCCTTCTACTGACTGAAAAGCAATACGGGTTAGTTTTTTTGTTTCATTATTTACTTTAAAAACTGTGATTGTGTCTGACCCTCGAACAGACGTATAAAGAAATTGTCCTTGAGGGTGAAGTCTTATTGCCGCACCTCCAAAACTCTTATCATATTTTTCAGGGAGAGAAGAAATTTTTTGTACTTTTTTAAAACCTTTGTTTCCATTTTTTAAAACAAAAACATCTCCAGTTAATTCACCTAATACAAATACATATCTTTGAGTCTCATCCATTACCAAATGTCTAGCTCCCGCACCCGATTCAATTTTAATATCAAGCTCAGGAATAGCATTCCATTTTTTTATTTCATTATTTAATTGATAAGCTTTTGCCATATCAATTCCTAAATCAACCAAAAACATATTTCTTCCTTTAAAAGGTTTTACCATATGCATGTGAGGCGCTTCTTGCCGTTCTTTATTAGGTCCTGTTCCTGTGTGCTTTATAATTTGATGGTAAGGAGCCAAACTCCCATCTTCTAAAATTGGAAATGATAATGCATCTCCCGAAACATAATTGGCCACGACTAATCTATCTTCTATAATTGCTAAATGACAAGCATAATCTCCTAACAATTGTTGTGAATTGATAAGCTCTAACTTCCCATAATCCATAATTCTGTAAGAAAAAATTTGGGGGTTTAAACTTTCAAACATTTCTTCAATGGCATATAAATAATTTCCATTTTTAGAAATCACCAAATAACTAGGGTTTCTTTGTTCTGTATAACGCAGTAATTTTATGGAGCCTGTTTCCCTGTTCAGTTCAAAACAACCTATTCCAGCTCCTTCAGGTTTACTAGAAGGAGCTCCTTTCTGGGTATAACTTCCTGAATAAAATATCATCTACAATAAGTTTACTTATTACCTCTAATAGGTCTTGGATCGTACTGTATTGTATTGTTCATATAACCACCATCAATATATAAATCTGCGCCATGGATATAGGAGGCCATATCACTGGCTAAAAAAGCAACAGCATTTGCAACATCGCTTACTTCTCCTATGTTTCCTGATGGAATCCATTTTTGAAATTTTTCTACACCAAATTTTTTAATTTCTTCTTTATTCATATTAGTAAAAATTGCTCCGGGTGATACAGACACTACTCTTACACCTTTGTCTACAAGTTCTAAAGACAAACATTTTGAAAGCATTTTTAAACCTGCCTTAGACGAACAGTAATGTGCCAAGCCTTTTCTTGGAACCACATCATGAATAGAGGAAATGTTAATGATAACTCCACTACCTATTTTCTCCATTCTTAATCCAGCCTGTTGTGCACAAAGCCAGGGGCCTTTTAAGTTTATATTCAATACTCTATCCCATTCTTCCTCCGTCATGTCTAAAACATGGTTTATGGTTTCCGAGCCTGCATTATTAACTAAAATATCGATTCCCTCCCCTTTTTCATCCACAAAAGAAAACATAGCTGCTACGTCTTCACTATTAGCAACATTTGCATATACTGCCCAAGCGTTTGCGCCATATTTTTCCTTTATTTCAGAAACTAACAACTCTGCTTTTTCTTTATTTGTATAATAATTAATAAAAATATCTGCTCCATCGGCTGCTAACTTTCTGCAAATCTCTGCTCCAATACCTTGGCTACCTCCTGTTACTAAAGCTCTTTTTCCTCTTAAATCAATATTTTGCATTTATATTTATATTTTAGTTATAAATGGATTGCTACCCTTTTTCCTCCAAAACTTTTCAATTTCTTCTAACGTCTTTCCTTTTGTTTCAGGGACGAATTTCCAAATAAACCAAATAGCTGGTAATGTTAATGCGGCATAGATAAAGAATGTACCTGATGGCATTACTGTTTTTATTAAAATAGGATTGGTAAGAGTTATTACAAAACCTGTAGCCATTAGAGAAAAGCTTCCTAAAGATACGGCTAATCCACGAATACGAGTAGGGAAAATTTCACTAATAATAACCCATACAATAGGTCCAAATGAAAAAGCAAAACTTGCCACGTACATTAATAATGGTATAATAACAAATTTAGACCCTATGGCAAATAACATCCCCACTCCAGATAAAGATATGAATGCTCCAATAACCCCAATTAATAGTAGCTTTCTTCTTCCAAATTTTTCAATATTCATAATAGCCACAAAGGTGAATGCGCAGTTTACGATGCCTACTAAAACTGCTCCTAAAAAGGCACTTTCTACACTTTTAATAGATTCATTAATTATGTTTGGGGCAAAATACATAATTGCTGCTATACCACTTAAATGTGAAAACATGGGCAATAAAATTCCTATCCAAAGCGGGATTCTTAGAAAGGGCTGTAGCAATTCTTTTATGCCTCCTGATTCAGCTTCAACCATTTCTTTTATTTCTTCAATCTTTGACTCGGCATAGTCTTTTCCATCAATTTTTGTCATAATGTCCATTGCTTCATCATATCTTCCTTTCGACACTAACCATCTTGGAGATTCTGGCACTATAAAAAGTAATAGTAAAAATAAAAGAGCAATTGGTATTTCTGTACCAAACATACCTCGCCACAATTCGTCTACAAACAACCAATTAAATAAACCTGAAGGCTCGCTGGAAATAATGCCGGCTGCACTGCCTGCTTGGCTTAAAACAATCCAATCCACTAAAAAGGCTAAAAGAATACCCAAGGTTATTGAAAGTTGATATAGAGATACCATTTTTCCTCTATTTTGCGGTAATGATAATTCCGAAATATAAATGGGTGCGACAACAGACGTAATACCAACGCCAATACCACCAATAATACGAACAACAATTAAAAAAATAAATGCCGAACTTGTATCTGATGTAAACCACATAGCTTTTTCTAAATCACCTAAAAATTGAGGTGGCAACATAGAACCAATAGCCGAAATTGTTAAACAAATAGCCGCTAAAATCAGTGCTTTTATTCTGCCAAAACGATCTGTAATCATACTGGAAACGACACATCCAAAAATGGTTCCCAAAAGTGCGGAAGAGACAACCCATCCCAGCATAGATGGTGTTAATTGAAATTGTTGTTCCAAAAATGTATTACAGCCTGATATAATTGCTGTATCGTAACCAAAAAGGAAACCTCCAATGGTTGTCACAAAACTTATTCCTAATAGGTAATGTTTATTCATTTAAATTTATTCTAAGATAAATGTTTTGAAAATGGTTTTATCCATATAGCATATTGTAATAAAACTATTTTCATTCATTATTCAATTCATAAAGAAGACTAGCAAATGATTCTCCTAAGCTTATATACCCAGCACTATTGTAATGTGCTCCGTCTGAATATCCATAATCTTTAGTGTCTCTTACAATTGCTGCATTTTTATCTATTCTTGTATATTTTTCTTGAGCATATTGAACTAATTCACCATATTTCCACATTTTCCCTTCTTTATTCATTCCTGAATCTGATATTTTTCCAATAACAACAGGTAAATCATCCTTATTTAATGCGGTACGAATAAGATTCATCAAACGCTTTATATTTTTATAATATTGCAATGCTACTTCTTCAGTATGAAGTGCATCGCTTTCTCCTTGCATCCAAACAATTCCTGAGGGTATTAAACAGTCGGGGTGACCATCAGCGTTTATATCTGATATTGCATATGCATTTTGCATAGTTCTAAGAAAAAAATCATACTGATTTATTCCCATTTTGTCTTCATCACCATTATAATCAGGATCCCAAGATGCAACTTTCTGAATACTGTCAATTGAAGTCCCTCCATGAGAATATTTAATAATTGCAATTTTCTCATTGGGGTAAAGTTCCTGCATCCTTTTTGCAAAGGAAAGTTCGACTCCGAACAAGTTAGACATTATATTTTTATTCCCATCAAATGAAAACATTTCGCCATGACCCGGTTTCAATTTTTCCCATTTTCCATGTCCTGCCAATGAATCATTAACCACGCTTGGGTTGCCATGAAAAATAAAAACATTTGCAAACTCTTGATTTAAGTACTCTGGCAAATCTTTATTGTTACCATATCCAACCATATTTGACTGACCTGCCAAAAAGAAAACTTTAATCCCGTCCGTTTCTCTATGCTGACCAAACATAATGATCGGAAACACAATAAAAATTAATAATGCTCTAAATCTAATTTCTATCAAAAAAATAATTACTTTACATTATACCAAACTTATTGAAAGCATCTACAGTACTCATACCATTCTCTAAGGCTTTTTTTACCAATTTTTCTCCTCTCGCTTTTTCAATAGCACCTATAAAAGCTTCTTTTTCTATTTCTTGTGGAATTATTAAAACCCCATCTCTATCGCCATATACAATATCTCCTGGGTTTACACGAATCCTATTAAATTCAATAGGGATTCTATAATCAATTACTTTACCTCTAGGTCCTTGATCTTGCGCATATGTACCTAATGAAAAGGTTGGAAAGTTCAATTTTTCAATTTCATTAGTATCTCTTGAATAACCATCAACTACTGCTCCTACTGATTTTAATTTTAAAGCTCTAGTACTCATTAAGCCTCCCCATAATGCATATCTAGGCGATGAACCTGAACAGATATAAACTTCATTTTCTTTAAGATCGTCTAAAGCTTCAAACATTATCCCGAATGGTTTTTTCATCATCGGGTTTTTTGTGTCTTCTACAGAATCCTCGAACACATCTGCTTCAAGTACTGTCATTGCTCGTCCTATAGTTACCATATCACTTCTTAAAGGCTTAATATTTGGGGAAAGAAATTGGTGTAAGTATCCCATTTTATCCAAGACATCGCCAACTAATGCTGTAAACAATTCTTTTCTTGCTATTTCAAATAACTCTATATCATTATTCCATAGTGTCATTATAATTGTTTTTATTTTTTAAATAATTGTTCTACTTTATATTTCAGTTCTAATCTTTGTTCTTCATCTAAATTAAAATGACCAAAATCAGACAAATGCGTGTTTGATTTTTCAACTAATAAAACTTTACTACCAACGTCCATGGCAATATTATGCCACATATTTTTAGGGATATTATATGTAATATTTTGCTTCATTAATTCAAGTTCAAAAATGGGTATACCATCTTTAAAAGTAGCAGCTATCAAGACCGCTCTACCCTCTAACAATATAAATACTTCATCTGTTTTATAATGGACATCTATTTTATTTATATTTTCAATATTTTGATCTTCTATATAATTCAATTGAGCTACTTGCCACTCTTCTCTAATTAAAAAAGGATGAAACCCGTCTTCTATAACCTCATAAGACTCAATTAGGCTCTCTCTACCATTTACACGCATGTGTTATTTATTAAAAGTTATTTTATAGGTTTCAATTGCATTATTGCCAATATTAACTTTAATGTTATCTCCTGATTGATTCATATTTTTTTCTTCTTTCTCTATTAAATTTGTTTTTATTAATTCATAGAATGGTCTAGATAAGTTTACAGAAGTTTTCTTATTTATTCCTTCCATTTCTACCAATCTAATAATAACATTATCATCATCCTCACTCTTTTTTATGGTACTAATGCGTACCATATCATCAGAAGTATTAAAAAAACTCATCTCTAAGGGAAGTTGCCCCTTTTTGTTAGCACGTTGCTTTAAAACTGCCCTAAACGGATGATTTGAGGATGTTCCAAATTGATAGGAGGTTTTATCGTTAGGCTTATGTGATTTTATAGAAAATTTAAAATGATGATCCCCTGTTTGGTGGTACCAATTCCCTTCACCATGACAACTTTTATGTGAAGCCAATAATAGTCCTTGTAATACGGGATAATCTACAGCTTCTCGCGTAGGGTCAATCCAATCTGCTACTGCCACATCAGTAGCTAAAGTTAGAGCAAACTCCTGAGTTTCTGAGGATATATAATTCAAAACTTCTCTAGGATGAATTGTTACTGGTTTACTATCGTATGTACCTCCCCAAGACCAACCTTTTGGTGCTTCTTTCATTTCTGTTTTACCTACCTCTGCTATAGCTAAAGGAACCTCATATTTGATTTTTGCATTATCCATATTTATTGGAAGAGCAAAACGAAATTCTCGATTATGGGTTCCATCCCAGTTTATCATATCGATATGAAAATCAATCTTTTTTTCATGATGAAACACTTTAATTTTTTGAATAATCTGAGTGTGTTTAAATTGAGTTTTATTTTCATATTCAGTAAAAACGTTTCCATCATTAGTGATTCTCCATTGCGAAATATGTGAACTGGTTATATCATAACCTTCATTACGAGAATTTCCGTTAGGATCAAAGACACCTCTCATTTGGGGTTTGGTCATTTGATTAAATTCACCAGCTCCATTTCCTGTATATTCTAAAGTAAGTACATCCCCTCCAGAAAACTTTGTAGTTCGAATGACTTCTTTGTTTAAAGTATAATCAAACAAAGACGTAATACCTCCGTTCCCTAATTCCATTTTATAATAATCATTTGTTAATGAATTAGGTGTTATTTTTTTGTTGACTTTTACAGCCTTTCTTCCCTTAACTAAGTAAAATGAACTATATCCTAAGGAAGGTATATTCTTCGCTACAAATTGTAGTGTTTTCTTGTCTTTTTCATTAATCACCTGAGAAGGAACAATAACTCCTTCTTTATTCACAACATAATAGCGATCCGGATTAGGTATTTTAACAGATGCTATATCGTCTCTTTCCCAGGACAAATCATTATAAACAATTATGGCATTGGGACTAAATGTTTTAACTTTATTAGAAATAGAATTTAATTTCTTCTCTATTATTCTATCAGATTCTTTTGCAGCAAATTCAAGTTTGGATCTAAAAATACTATCAGTAATATGTCCATTTTTGCCTCCCCATCCATGATCTGGATAAATAGATTCTTCAAATGCTGTAGATAGTTCTTTAGCAGGATAATTAACAAACGAATTATTAACTAAGGCCTCTATTGTACTAAATATTTCTGCTGACGGTAACATTCTACCAGCTTTTCTTGATGCCGTGACTGCTTTATGATGACCTGGTCCATGAATATAAGACCATATATTTGGTCTATCTCCATTAAATTCATCGAATATAGCACCTGGTTTATTAACCTCAGCCAAAAAACTTGTAACCGTAGAATGTTTTATTGTCGGCATTTTTATACCTGTATGCTTTACTATCTTATTCCATTCATTTACAACCTCTCCGTAATTATTTGGCCCAGAGGCATCATTACTTATAACAATAGCAAAATGAGCCGGCAAATTTCTTTCTTTATAATAATCACTCCATATTTTTACTCTATTTTGGATTTTTCGCATGGCTTCTATAGCATCTTCTTCAAAAAACCTATAAAATATTACTGCCCACCCATAATTTCCAGGAGAATAAGCTAAAACAGAAGAACCATCTGGAGAGCTCCAATCATAAAAACCTTCTTTCAATCTAGACAAAAAAAGGTTTTCAACTCCTGATTTAGCCAAAATTTGTGGAAACTGCAAAGCTATGCCTGGAACATCTGTGTTAAATGCGGTATTAGCATCAGCACCTTCAAAGTTATCTTTGATCCATTTCTTTCCAAAATACATCTCTCTAATAAGTTGTTCTCCCATATGCATTCCATCGTATGGTTGATTGTAAGTAGCTCCCCATGTAAACCGCCCTTCTTTGTAGCGAGTTATAACCTCATCTTTTCTTTCCGGATGATCTTCTATAAGTTCTTTTAAATTTAGTGCCTGCTCCATACCAAAATGATAAGCACTATCTGTCTTCATTAAATCTAAAGCAGGAATCATAATATCGTTTATTCTCTCTGCTCTACAATGTTCTGGTGTATCCATCCATGCAATATCCTGATGTGATGACGAAATAATATGAAAAGTACCCTCTTTGAAATAATCCCAATCTGAAGTTACTAGAGGAGTAAAAAGTTGCTCATGTACTTTTGATTTATTCCTAGAAGATTTAAATTTTATCATTTCAGAAGGTCCAATAACTGGCAACCATACCCATGCTGAATCTTTCTTAATGTTAATTTCTGATTTATAACCACTCTCAAGCTCTATTTGGTTAAAAATAGAACTAGGTTTAATGTTTAAATAGGCCTTTGCTAATACATTGTTTTCTACTAGCTTATAATCATATGACCCTGATTTTTCCCACCAATTTTCGCCGAAATTTGCTCTCTTGTAGTCAATTAAGATAGCAGTATCACTATTCTCGTTTTGAGAAAACCCATAATTAGCTACAAGTAAAAAAAGGATAACGTAAATACTATTTTTCATTTTGATTATTTATAGATTATTTTACACTAAATCGGTTTAGTCATTAATTAAATATTTAAGCAATCATGCTCCGCATGATTTTCTGACAATAAGAAAAGGTTCTAACATTCTTGTTTTATCTACTCCACTTTTATTTCCTTGAATTTCATCCATAAGTATATCTACAGAAAGCTCACCAATTTCTGAGCCTGGTTGCTTTATCGATGTAATAGGTGGATCAACTAAATCAAAAGCACCTCGTTCATCAAAACTAACAATAGCCACCTCATGTGGCACCTTAATATTTAGCCTTCGAAGCTCCCTTAATCCTAAAGAAGTTAAGTAATGCGTAGAAAATATTATTGAGTCCACGCTATTAGGAAATCTAACCAGCTCCTCTAGAGCTTCTTTAATTTGAACCTTATAATCTTCATTACTTAACTCCTTTACTAAAGCATTATTAGGCTTTATATTAAATTGTTTTAATGTCTCTTGATAACCTAGCAATCGCTGCCTCATAGCTTCTAAGCCAGGTTTTAAAGTTATAAATCCTATTTTACGTCTACCTAAATTTAATAAATGTTCAGTTGCTTTTTGAACACCTCCAAAATTATCAACAACAACATAATTTGTCTCTTTTTCTGGATAGAGCCTATCAACCAAAACAAAAGGATAATTATTCTCTAATAGCATATCAATATCTTCAGAATTTTGTTGTGTCGAAGCTAAAATCAAACCATCTACCTGTCGATTAATCATCGACTGAATTAGCTTTGTCTCATTTTTAGGGTCTCTATTAGAACTTGCATACACAACCACATACCCATATCCTTTTGCTTTTCTCTCAATATGCCCAGCAATTTTGGCGTAATGATCATCTGAAATTTCTGGAATTATTAACCCTATTGTTTCACTTTTACCTCTGCTTAATCCTCTTGCCAAAGAATTCGCAGCATAATTATGTTTCTTGGCATACTCTAAAATTCTTTTCTGGGTATCTTGGCTAATCTTGTTTTCATTACCCTTATTATTTAATACAAGAGATACCGCTGTTTTTGAAACATTTAGGTTTTTAGCAATATCCTTCAAGAAAATTTTTTTCAATTAAAAAATTTATTACACTTTAAATCAAGCATTTATCCCATTAAAAATACATTTAATTTTTGTCATAAAAAACTATAATAGTATTAACTTAATTAGACTTAATAATAACATGGCTGAGTGTTTGATTTATGATTATTATTTTTGGTTTTTATGCATGTATTTGGCACGAATCATTTTTGCGGTACTGTGGTTTCCATTATGATCCCAACCGGGCGGATATAAAATGTAAGCCAATTTATTTTTTATACCGGGAGCTTTTACGACATCTTTAAATAGAGATATGAACTCTCCAAAATACACATCAATAAAGTTCCCAGAATTAATTTTCCGGGTGATGCCATATTCTATATCAATTTCTTTATGCTCATCTTGATAGGTTTTGAATACTTTATCCCAAACATTGAGAAGGTTACAGTAATTAGTATCAATATAAAGTGGATTTCGGGCGTGGTGAACCCTGTGGTGAGAGGGCGTTAAAATAAACTTATTGAGAAAGCCCATTCTACCATCTTTCATGAGATTTTCTCCAGCATGGATGAAAAATCCATAGGTACCGTGAATAAACATGGTCATGAATAATAGTTCCGGATGAACACCCAAAAGAATACATATTGTAGTACGAATTACATCGGAAACTGGGTATTCCAAAAAGAAGTGGGCATGCGCTACACTTAGATTCATTTCCTCAGGTGTATGATGGGTAGCATGTAGGCACCAAAAAAGGCGAACCTTGTGTCCCAAATAATGATAGACGAAATGAGCAAGCTCCCAAATGATATTGCCGTAGATAAACCAATACCAAGTCATTGTAGTTTGAAAGGGGGCATATTTTTGAAAAATACCAATGCAGATAGTTACCATGGCAAGGGCGACGAATCGTCCGATAAAACGATTGAAAACATAAATCAAAAAGGCAGTTTGGTACACTTTAGTTTGAGGCTTTTTGTAAGCCCTACCCATAATGAATTCCAATAACAAAAGCAAGGGGACAATGGGTAGAACGAGTGCGACAATACCATCGTAAGTCAAAAAGGAAGAATAATCCCCAGAACTGAGAATTTGGAAAAAATTTCTGATGCCAAAAAAGTTGACAATTTCATTCCAAAACATTTCTAATATATTCAATGGGTATTAATTTTTATTTTGAATATAAAGGTTTTCAAAATATATAAAATGACAATTCTCTGACAGCCAATATAAACTAAAGGTTTTTTATCAGCCATGGCATCTACTTAATGTAAATGCCATGGCTTAAAAAAACTAAATAAAAAATATTATTTCTAAAGGTTTTCCAATTAGTCCCCCAGATTTGGATTAAGCACTACCTCACTCTGAGGTATTGGAAAATTAATATGATCTGCTGTTAATGTTTCTCCATTTGGAAGTGTATGTCCTACAAAGTCATCAAAACCTGTACCGTTAAAAGCTTTCATAGTTCGTCTCATATCAAACCAAACTAATCCGGCTTCTGCAGGAAATTCCCAAACACGTTGTTTCAACACTTCTTCTCTAAATTCAGATTGACTCAATCCAGAAACATCAGTTAATCCAGCTCTTGAGCGTACAGCATTTAAGGCTGTATAAGCTGAAGCGTCAGCACTACTCGCCTCATTCTGAGCCTCAGCGTATGTCAATAATACATCGGCATACCTAATTAACGGAAAGTCCTTATTTGACACTCCGTTTGCAGTCCTGTAACCATCATAGAAAAATTTATATACAGAGTTATTAAAAGTAATTCCATCAAGTTCATTAAAGAAGAAACCTTGGTTTTGGCCTCTTAAATCTGCCGCATCATATGAACTAATAAAATCAGCTTCAGGTTCCATACCTCCAAAATGCAGACTTTGATCTGTAATAGCCTCACCCGTTAATGGTGTAAAATAAGTAGTAAAACTAGATGTTACCCCACTACTAGCGTACTGAACCATAAAAATATTCTCTCCCAAATTATCATGTGCGGGATTGTTCAATTTATTAAACCAAGTAGACGAAGCATCCGTTTGGAACAAGTTATAATCAGAACTATTAATAACTTCATTTGCTTTATCCCTTGCCAAATTATATTTGTCTGTTTGGTTTAGAGGGTTGCCTGCCATAGTTAAATAAACTTTGGCCAATAAGGATTTAACAGCTCCTAAAGTCACTCTTCCACTTGAAGAATTATTTGGCAAACCAGCACTTTCAGCTTCTAACAAATCTGGTACGATTACTGCTTCATAGACATCTTTTACACTTGATTTTGAAAGATTGCCATCATCAAGTGATGAAGAAGGAGTTGTATTGAGAGGAATATCACCAAAAATTTGAACTAACTGAAAATAATAGTATGCTCTTAAAAAATGTGCTTCACCTAGCAACCCACTGGAAATATTTGCTGTCAATTCTGGGTCTGTTATATTGGGAATTGAAACTATAGCAACATTTGCAGCCTCAATGCCTTTATAATAGGTGGTCCAAAGTAATTCTGCATTAGCGCTACTTGAACTATATATCAAACGATAGGCATCTTCCATATCAGTATCCTGTGTCCCATATGCGGGTTTTAAAACACCTGTAGAAACTTCTAAGGATGAATAAGCCATTTTCGCGTACCCTGTTTTGTCATAAGGAGCCCTTAAAAATGCATAAATACCATTTACAGATTCTTGGGCATCTAAAAGAGATGTCCCCACTATTGTTTTTTGAGATTTTGGTGTCTCATCTAAGAAGTCCTCACAGGAAAGAAAGAAACAACTTAGTATCAATAAAATTTTAAAATTTGATTTCATTATAGTTTTTTTTAATGTTTATAAAGACAATTTAATTCCTAAGTTCATAACCATAGCTTTAGGATATCCGTTTAATTCAATTCCATCATTAAACTGACCACCAAAAGTACTTACCTCAGGATCGTATCCGTGATAGTCTGTAATCAAGAAAAAGTTTTGGAGATTGAAATAAATTTTCCCCGAATCGATATTAATTGATTCTAAAAGGCTCGGATTAAAATTATAAGAAAGACTAAGGTTTTGACCTCTTATGAAGCTACCATCAAAAACTTGACCAGAATCAGGGCCATCGAATTTTTTAATGTTTTTACGAGCTCTAGGATACATTGTGTTTTGATTATCAGGAGTCCAACGTTGGTCCCAAAACTTCTTATATGTATTTCCATATCCCATTCGATCGACATAAAGAATTATTGAATGATCCATTATGTCATTACCTTGACTTATACGAATATCTACACTCAAATCCCAGTTTTTATAGCTAAAAGTGTTCCCTATATTCATAGTATAGTCTGGTTGGCCGTTCCCTATAATTTTTTGGTCATCAAAATTGATTAGGCCATCACCATTAACATCCTCCCATTTTATATCTCCTGGTATTGCGTTATATGCTGCAGCTTCTGCTACCTCGTTAGTTCCCCAAGTCCCTAAACGGGTATATCCCCAAAAAGAACCTACAGATTCTCCAACACGTAATACTTGGTCAGTCCACCAAAGTGAGCTTGTAAAAATATCGTTATCCTCATCTCCTAGAGATAAAATTTCATTATTGTTTTTAGCGAAATTTAACGAACTAGTCCAAACGAAACTTTCAGTTTCTATATTAGTGCTATTTATTAATAATTCTATTCCACTATTTTTAACAGAACCAGCATTTCCAAGTATTGACTGATAACCAGAAAACTGAGCTATCGGAACATTAAATAATAAATCTTCTGTTGTTTTAGTATAAAAATCTGCAGAAATATCTAATCGATTAAACAAATTAAAATCCAAACCAATATTAGATTCAGTAGTTCTCTCCCACTGAAGATCATCGTTTCCAATACTTCCTGGAGAACTCCCAACAACTCTAGTATCATTAAAAACAACATCTTGTGAACTAGGGCTAGAAATTCTGGCATAATTACCTATACCATCATTTCCCGTTTCTCCTACACTGGCTCTTAATTTAAGGTTGCTAAAAACACTTGAGTCTGTCATAAATGGCTCATTTGATATTTTCCATGCTAAAGCAGCAGATGGAAAGAAAGCATATTTGTTATTTTCTCCGAAACGAGAAGATCCATCGTATCGTCCAGTTACCGTAATCAGATATTTATCCATAAAACTGTAATTGAACCGGCCAAAATAAGAATTAGTAGTATGCTTACTATAGTTACTACTAACCACTGGGTTATCAGTCCCTTGTCCTACATTATAATAGCCATAGAAATCATCAAAGTCCTGCGCACTCAAACCAAAACCAAAAGCTTCATTTTCCTGCCATGAGGCTCCTAACACAGCTCCTATTTCATGATTAGAATTAATCGTGGTATTGTAAGTTAACAAATTCTCAAATAGTGTTTGTTCTGCGTTTGAATTAGATAAATTGGCTGAAGTACGATTTACGAATGTATCTACACGCTTATGAATATGGTCTCTCCCTTCCATGATATAATCTAATATAGAGTAAGAGGATCTAAATTTTAGATTATCTGCTAAGTCAAGTTCGGTAAATATATTTCTAGTTATTTGTTTCTTTATAATTTCTCTATTCAGCAAATTTACTCGGTCTTTCGGGGTTGCTCCATACCAAAGATCCCAAAAAATTGGGCTCATTAAATCGTCGCCATTCACAGGACTTCCGTCTTCATACTGTAATGGGTAAATAGGTGGATAAAATAATGTAGCCATCGTAAGGTTATCTGCACCTATTCTATAATTGTCAACAATATTGGTTTTAGTATCTGCATAAGACATACTTCCTCCAATTTTCAACCAGTCTTTAACCTGAAAATCTCCTTGGAAACGCATTGTGTTCTTATTTAGATAAGTATTTTGCAAAATACCTTCATCATCTTGTGTGCCCGCAGAAAAAGAAACGGAATGATTATCTCCACCAGCTCTAACGTTAATAAAATGTTGACTTGAATAGCTCGTCCTAGTAGATTCGTCTAACCAATCAGTATCAAACCTAGGAGATCCATATGTTGTACCATCACTTGTAAAAAATTCAGGGTATTCCACCGTATAATCACCTACAAATTGGCTATCAAGTCTACCAAGTGCTCTATCATCTGCATCTACACTTACCTTTAAATCTTTCCAAAATTCTTGACTATTCAACACTTCTGGTTTGTTTGTAAGGCTTGATACTTGAAGGTTTGAGGTGAAATCTACACTAAGCTTACCTTTTCTTCCTTTTTTTGTTGTAACTATTATCACCCCATTAGCTCCTCTTGAACCATATATGGCAGTTGCTGAAGCATCTTTTAAAACAGAAACACTTTCAATATCATTAGTATTTACCAATTCCATATCCACTCCAATAATACCGTCAACAACGAATAATGGTTGATTGCTCGCGTTTATTGAACCTTTCCCACGAATTGTAACCCTCATGCCACCGCCTGGGCGACCTGAACTATTAAAAACATTCAAACCAGCTACTTTACCTTGTATATTATCTAATGGGTTAGTTGATACTCTTTGTTCAATACTTTCTGCATTAACGACTCCAACAGAACCAGTGATATCTTGTTTAGTTGAAGAACCATATCCAATTAGCACTACTTCATCGAGTTGTGTGTTGCCCTCGGATAGTTGAATTGTCAACGACCCACTGGCAGAAGTAACTTCAACAGTAGCCGATTCAAATCCCACACTAGAAACA
>Ga0208277_1000217_pt1 | contig 34959 bp, 34 predicted proteins | sample ETNtaG_5_FD_185782 | JGI IMG/M metagenome (GOLD analysis project Ga0208277, IMG submission 185782) | Marine microbial and viral communities from oxygen minimum zone, Eastern Pacific Ocean - ETNP201406SV205 (SPAdes) (version 2) | ecosystem: Environmental > Aquatic > Marine > Oceanic ...
CAGGTGGCGATATTTCTTCGAGGCCGTCGAAGGCGCCCCCAAACATATCATCCGCGGCTGCGTTTTCTGCATCTTCTCGGGACTTCTCTGCTGATGTTTTTCGGCCGGCCACGTTCTCTCCCCGATGGGGCCACAGAGCGCGGCTTAAATAGCGGTTGTTACTCGGCGACTTGCTGCCCGTGTGGTGTAGCGGTTATCATGAGGCGTTGTCGATGCCTCGACCCGGGTTCGATTCCCGGCACGGGCGCCAAGTGAGTTACTGAGACGATATTCTAGTGTCGCCTATTGCACTAATAGGAGAGAAGATTTGGGGTCGAGGACCTATTCTAAAATAAAAAAAGGCCCCCACCAGGAGCGAACTCCTGATGGGGGCAATATCCCGTTAGGGTGTTTCATTTCCAATTAAGTGAATTTCACTCTTCAGCTGGCATGAACTGATCCATAGCCGCTGCACCTAGACCAATGGTCATAGCTGCACCTGCGAGCCATAGATGTAGACCCATTGATGAGTCGCCATCTGGCAGCATGAGGTACCAAAGAAGCATTCCAAGAAGCATTAAGCCGCCTGCGCCCCATGTTACGATCATTTTGCCCATATCTGGAATGGCATCCATTGCGTCAACGCCAGCCATTGGAAGGACTAACATAAGAGTGGCCACTAAAGCACACACTACGCCTGCCCACATTCCAATAGTTCCCATTGTTCCTGCAGATGCTGCAGCGCACACGTCATCTGTCTCTTCCTGTGCATCGTCTAAAGCATCGCCTTCTAATCCAGCATCCTTAGCATCGGCTAAGTCTGACTCTGCCTCATCACACATATCTGAAAGAGACATTGTTGCATATAATGTATCATCATCTTCACATTCTGCTTCCACGTCGTCGTCGTCACCCATATCTTCTAGCATAGCGTCACATTCACCTTCTGCCATACCGCCCATAAATTCGGTTAAATCGTAGTTTACAGCTAGAATATTGAGGCCATAGGACATCGTCAGCCCGTCTATCTCTTCATCTTCGTCAGGTTCTGCATCTAGCCAAGCGTCTCCAAGTACTCCTATTATTCCGAGTATCAAGCTTACCGCCATCATACCAGCCATAACCATTCCTTTCATCTTTGCATCCATCGTTTTCACATTCCTAGAGACTATTGTCTCAAATGGATTTCAAATTGTCGAGTATATGAGTGTTTCACCGTCGAGAGGTGAAGAAAGGGGGATTTCAGACTATGTCGTGATTTGTCACAGTGCCACAAACAGTGCAGTATACATCAACGCCATTAATCCTAGGAGTTACACCTGATACGTCGCTTTCTGCGCCGCATTGGCACTTTACTTTGGTCTGCATGTCTCATCGCAACAGGAGCCCATTGATGAAATAAACGGAAATTAGTTGCGAAGAATGTGTGCTTCGAAACAGGCATAGGTATCGTTTGGCGAGTAGGAGCGGTTTGCCTCTAATTCTAGAGAGATAATTTCACTGTTGGATAAAATCGCAGTAATTCTATTTCTTACATCTTCGAGAGAGTCGATTGAGATAATTGCCCACCCTCGGATTACGACCTCGTGGCCTTTTCGCAAAAGACCTAGTAAATCCGGAAGATGATCGATGCTGTCATGTGGCAGATTGACTAGCAGTAGGTCGCAACACTCGGGTAACTCGTTTACTAGCGTTCTAGCGTCTCTACATTCAGCCCAGTGTCCAACTAGGTTTTTCGCCAATAAGGTGGCTGCGTTTGGGTTTAAGTCGCTTGCGAATATATTCTCAATTATTTCTCCGTTAGCTAATGGTACAAGCGCTGGCCCAACACCAGCGTATGGGTCGCAAACAGAAATTTTCCTACCAAGGGTTGCGCTCAGTTTTTTTGCGGAATTTACGGTAGCCAGCCTTTCATTGGCCAGTCTTGGTGAATAATATGCTGCACCAGGGTCTACCCAAAATTCATGGCCGCTCTCTCTTACTTTGGTCAGTGTTTCATTGGAATCATTGAATGCTATCACGGTTAAGTCTCGAACGCGGAATTGTCCTTTTACACCATTATCCGCGCATATTACCCGTGAGTTAGAATTCTGTTCCAACATTGCTTTCCCGATTGCAGTCGAGTGGTTTTGAATAATGTCAGGTATTTTGACGATTATCACATCGCCAATTTGGTCGTGACTCATGGGCCATTCATTTTGGTAGGAATTGAATAATTCGGGCTCCAATCTTTCTGTCCAATGTTTTGGACCAGGCCGGAGAGGTTCTAGATCCAAGATTGGTAAGTTCTCGATACTGCTAGGCGCTGAATCATTTATTGGAATGCCTCTGCGCTCTCCCAAATTGTGGATTCCGAGTCCTTCGACCAACCATCCCTTACTGGCTAATCTATCCCTCCAAAGGGATGTTTCTTTGCTCGGCACGCTCAAATGGCGCATGGTCCTCGCCATGCCCACAGGAGCAGGTGGTTTGAGCATGGCGGCTGGATTGGTTCTAATTGGGATGGGTCCCGGGGGAATTGGTGGCATGACTCGTGCGGCAATACAAGCTGCAACAAATGCAGACCATAGGCGGTACGAAGCATATACCGCGTTGTGGAGTGAGGAAGACCTAGGTGTTCTTGAAAATGAAATTGGTAAAATCAAACGTGTTATGCGCCCTGAAGTAGAAGATCCGGTTGAATTACTAGAATTGGCAAAAAAAGAAGTTGTTGCTTTGTTAGTGGTAGGTGACCCATTGCAGGCAACTACACACGTAGACTTACAGTTGCAAGCAATTGAGGCGGGGGTCGAGTGCTCTGTGATTCACGGGGTGTCGATTACCGGGCTAGTCACTGGAGCGATTGGTCTCTCAAATTACCGATTTGGAAGACAGACAACCCTTACTTATCCCTATGGCGGCTGGGTTGCGACATCTCCGTTGGAAGTGATTGCTCTAAATCGAAAGCAGGGATTGCACACTCTCGCACTTCTTGACCTAGACCCTACTGGAGAAGGAACTGGTGGGCAAAGACCAATGCAGCCACTAGATGCGGGTGAGGCGATAATTAGAATGGCTGAAAAATTGTCAGATAGTTTGGAACATCTATCTCGTGATTCGAATAATGATGAGTTGAAATTCGAGGCTGCTTCTGAAATATGTGAAGATATTTCTTCGTTGATGGTTGTACTGTGTAGCGACATGGGCACCAATAACCAATCTATCTCATACCTCCCGGTGAGCGAATTAGCAAATGCGAATACTGGTGGATTACACTGTTTAGTGATACCCGCTGACCCTAGTGATGTCGAGTTGAGTGCGTTAAGCCGATGGTCGAAGAAATGAACAGGGGGCAACTTCTCGGCCTGTTTGATGGCAGGACCTTCTAAGGTTGAATTTCCTGGGCAAAAGCGCCAGCGTATGCGTATGCGTGGCACGAAACAGGCCAATCTTGAAACACAAAAAAAGTTGAGGAAAAACCTTGACAAGTTACTCTCCGAAGGTGAAACGCTTCTACCCGCAATGTCTTGGACTGGAAAACTTAGATGGGGCAGAACCGACCCTGTCACGAAAACATTAGTTGATCTAAGGAAAATATTTGCGAAAAGGCATGACCGAAAGTGGTTGGCAAAGAGAATGATGGCGAAGCGTGGAGACGATATTGGTAAAGCGCTAGCTGGCTCTCTAATGGCGGCACACGATGAAGAAATTTCTATTGTTGGAAACTATAGCCACCAATCCTTCGGAAATGCGTCATATGTCAGAAGAGGCGATGGAAAAGTTGCTTATCAAGCTGGTTTGCAAAATCACCAGATGACAACATTACGTATGCTTCCTTGGGAAGATCATGCCCGAAAGGGTTACTTCTTTTTCTCATGGAGAGGGGGTTTCGTATGCAGTGGGCCGGTACCGACTATTCCGGAGGGGTGGCTAGGGGACGTGTTGTCCCGCTCTAGATTTAATTTCAACAATATTGGTACTGTTTGGGCCACCGATGGATTAGATGTCGATAAAATATCTGAAAACGAAATGTCAGGTAGTGGATATTTGTTACTAAATTTCATTGATGGTAGTAAAGTCGCTATTGGTTTTGATAAGTTAGAAAAGGCAAAGGGTAAGAATTCATTCATCCACGACCTTGCACTTTCAATGCTGCCACCGAACCTATCTACTGTGATGGAGCCAGATGCAATTTGGTACCCAGAAGGTGGCGATCGAGATGGTTCGAGAGAGGCTTTGGACCGAATATTAGATGCTTGGATGGGGTTAACATTGAATGAAGGTTCACTTTCGAAGAGGGTGAAAGTTGCTGTTCTACATCATATTGATGACGGGTTCGTTGTTGGAGAACGGTGGTTTCCAACAGCAGATGAGGCTGTTGGGGAATTAAATGGCTCTGCTTCAGAGAAAGACCTTGCATTGACCCTTATGCGATCGGCTGCTGGTTCCGGGATTAGAATATCTCAGAGAGGAGAAGTTCACGAAAGAGAGGGTACAGCGTTGGAAATTTCAGCAACCTCGTGTAACGATGTTCTTTCTGCATTATGGCAAGAACACGGCCTTTCTGGATTGATTGAGATGGGGATTGAAGAAGAGGAGGCTGAAGATTTGTGGTCTGCTCAATGTAACAAAAAAAGAGCCTTTGGTAAATTCCTGAAAGACATTGAATCTCAAAGAGCAAAAGCGGATATTATTCAGAAATTCCCCTACCGGAGAGGAAAGGTTTCCGGCCCTGTTGGAATGATTCATGACCTTACTATGATGGGATTAGTTGAGGGGTTAGGTAAGGCAGAAAAGTCGGCTTTGTCTAAAAAGGATGGAATTGATGGCCAGGCTGCCTCTTGGGCGTGGTTAATGGCTGCGGGTAAATCAAATGGCCAAGAATGGCAATTTTCATCCGATGCTAGAGATAGGGGTGGAGCATGGAGTCATGCTGCAAGCAACGTATGGAAGGCTGGTAAAACCTTAGTTGATGGCGGAGAAGTCGATTACAGGGAAGCGCTTGAGTCGCTTCGAAGAGCTTGTGGTCAAATCGATGAATTACCATAATTAGACTGTTGAAAGAGCGGTGGAAATATCGTTCCAGAGATCTTCTACATCCTCAATTCCAATTGACATTCTAACAAAACCAGGACCTAAGCCTGCGGCGATCCTTACATCTTCAGGGATTCCCATATGGCTAGAGTTGAACGGGCATTCAACAAGGCTTTCAACGCCGCCCAAACTAGTGGCTTCGAATATCATTTCCAGACCGCGCATGAATTTTAAGGCAGCAGGATCTCCTCCCTTAACTGTAAATGCAATCATCCCTGTTCCCTTCGGAATAATTCGTTTTGCAACTGAATAGTCTTGGTGAGATTCAAGGCTCGGGTGGTGAACCAAATCTACCATGTCGTGAGCATCTAAACGAGTTGCAATTTCTGCAGCGTTCGAACAATGAATCGGCATTCTGGCTGCTAACGTTCTAATTCCTCTCTCTAAAAGGTAGCAGTTGTGAGGGTCTGGCGAGCCTCCAAAGTGGACCTTTTTCATGAACATTGCAGCGATTAAGTCTGCTCTACCAACGACGGCCCCCCCTATAATATCAGAATGGCCCCCCAGGTATTTTGTTGTAGAATGGATTACTAAATCAGCCCCCATAGTAATTGGTTGGCATGCCCATGGAGAGGCGAATGTGTTATCGATTACCAAGAGTAAATCGTGTCTTTTTGCAATTTCAGCCATCGCTTCTATGTCGCATATTTTGATTACAGGATTTGTAATTGTCTCAATATAGAGCATCTTGGTATCTTCGGTTATTGCTGCTTCATATGATGCTGGATCTTGCATATCTGCCATAGTTGTTGAAATTCCGAATCTAGGAAGTTCTTCAGTCATCAGGCCGTAGGTTCCGCCGTATACGTCTGAGCTTGCAACTATATGATCGCCCTGAGACAATAATCCCATCAGTGTTGTAGATATTGCAGCCATTCCACTAGCGAATAGTTCTCCGTCTTCAGCCCCTTCTAAAGCACATATTTTCTCAACTACTGCTTCGGAATTTACACTTGAAAGTCTAGCGTAAAGTAGGGTGTGTTGCGCTCCAGCGGCCCACCCAGCATACCTCTCATCGGTCAACTGGTAGGTTGATGATTGGAAAATTGGAGTGTTAACTGCACCTTCGATGTGTTTTGTTCCTGCGTGAACTGCGTTTGTTGAAAATTTCCTTTTGTCGGACATTGGCGTCTCCAAATGGTGGTTTGGGCCTAACACTGATGAACAATTCGCTTTGAATAATTTCGGTTTGTCGGCTAAAACACTCTAATATACCCATTATGCCGACAATATGACGGAATCTTTGAAAATAGATTGCCTTTTCGTTTAGTTATGAAATTGGACGATACTGATTTGAAACTTATTGAGCTATTGAAGCGCGATTCCAGAGCATCGGTGACTTCATTGGCTGAAGAGATGGGCATTGCTAGAGTTACTACACATGATAGAATGATGCGGTTACAGCGAGAAGGGATTATTCGCAGATATACGATTGATATCGATGCGAAGGCGTGGGGTCATGAATTGCGCGCGTTTATCTTTGCGCGATGCGATAGAGGTAACGTCGATCGTCGAGATGTTGCAAAAAAAATATGCGAATTATCATATGTGGTTAGATGTAATGTAATTGCTGGGGATTGGGATTTAATTATCGAAGTTGTCAGCCCATCTATGGATTCTTTGGGGGATGCAATTTTGGACGGGCTTTCAAAGGTAGGAGGTATTTCCAGTACGCAAACAATGGTCTCGTTTTACGACTATTCTGGTCCGGCTTCTTCGCTTAGATGATCGCTATCGCCCGATTCATCTAACTCAACGACGATGTTTCCAATAAGTAGTAAAAGCCCCATTGCTAACCAAATTGATACTTCGACTAGCCCTACAGACCAGCCATAAATCGTAGCCCAAACTGGTTCGAATGAATATATGATTGCAGCGTGGGTTGGATTCAGATATTTTTGGAAAGCATTTAGCATTAGGATACAGGCCAATGATCCAAATAGTCCAAGACAAAGTAATGGAACTACCACTCCAGATTGCCAAGCCACTTCTATGACCATAAAGTCGCCAGAGGCGACTAAAGCGATTAGGGCGGCTCCAATCACTAGAACTGCAAAAGAGGTAGATGTAACTGCAATGGGGTTCAGCCTTTTTGTGATCCGGTCTGTGTAAATAATGTGAAGCGCAAAGAAGAATGCGCACATTACCGTCAATATTTCGCCCATTCCCCATACAATATGAGGGGGTCCGTCTATGAATCCGGCCCCTAGTGTTGCTAGGCCTACACCAACTATCATCATACGAGTTGGTTTCCTATCACTAATTTTTACAGAAAGTATCGCTGTAAATACAACGTAAAGTGAGGTTAGAAAGGCCGACACCGACGGGCTAACTGAGTCTATTCCAATCATCTGAAGTATGAATCCCGCCAACATTAGGCTTCCAAGAATTAAGCCTCCTTTCCAGTCTTCCTTGGAAGTAAGAGCCTTTCTTGCTTTACTCGAAAAGGGGAGGAGGGCTACAAATGCAATAAGGAATCTAGACGCCACTATCACTCCAACCACTCCTGCCGTAGTGTATTGGTCTAATTCATCGTCGAGTGAATTCATGGCTTCTTTCATCCATACGAAGGTTCCGCCCCACAATAATGTGACAAAGAGCAAGCCAACTACTGCTTGCCTTCTAGTGGCCATATGTGCTGCCATATTTGCTAGCATTTGATGATGGCGGTTGTTTTGAATTTGGTGAAATGTCAATTAAAATTTGATTTTCTATCATTAACGGCACTAACCCTATTGTGCTTGGTCGTGTGTGTGGCCAATATGGCGAGTGATCGATTTTGGGATATGCCCATCGAGACCGGCGCCGTTCCGCCATCAGAAGCTGAATTCGATTGTATTGTTGTAGGGGGCGGACCTGGCGGTTCTGCTGCTGCATCATATCTTGCAATGGAGGGAAAAAAAGTTCTTTTGATCGAGAAGGGCGTTTGGCCTCGCGACAAGATTTGTGGAGATGCCGTTGGTGGTAAATCTCTAGGTCATGTCAAAGCATTGGGGGTTAAAGCCAAGCTCGAAGCAACACCTCATTTCAGAGTTACCGGAATTGTATTTTCGTCTCCAAATGGTAGTGAGGTAACTGTTCCTTTGCCTGAAGAAGATGTTGAGCGAATGGAGGCGGGTTACTCATTACCTAGGCAGCAATTTGACTGGTTGGTTTTCGAAAGAGCAACTGAGCTCGTTTTAGAAAATGGTGGCTCTGTAATACAGGGCGCTACTGTAACTCAGGTTTTCGATACCGGCGGTAAGATCACTGGTGTAGAAATCGGAATCGGTGGGAAAAGAGGCGAGAAGAGAGTTTATTCTGCCCCGTGGACGATTGGCGCCGGTGGATATCAATGCCCTGTAGCTCGAAAAATTATCAAGGAAATGGAAAACAAAGAGCTTGTCGATAGAATGCATTACTGTGGCGGATATCGCGAATACTGGGATGGAGTCAAGGGCTGTGAAGGAAACGCTGGAAATATTGAAATTCATTTTGTAGACAGCATTATTCCTGGTTATTTTTGGCTATTCCCGCTCGGTAATGGAAGAGTAAATGTTGGAATTGGTATGGTTCTAGGGATGATGGACAAGCAGAAGAAAAAGCTCAAGCCTCTCCAAGCAGATGTTATTGCCAACCATCCATTATTCAAAGATCGATTTGCTGATGCTAAGATGGTAGAGGGAACTGGTAAAGGGTGGCAATTGCCCTTTGGTAGTCCACGAAAAGGCGAGAAAAACCAACCGCGTAAAGCATTTGCACCAGGCGCACTCTTGATTGGAGACGCTGCTAGTTTAGTCGACCCATTCTCTGGAGAAGGTGTTGGAAACGCATTGGTTAGCGGTGAAATGGCTGCTCGTCATGTTATTGAAAATAAAGGCGGTGCAGCATACCAAGAAGAGTTGTGGGCTGCTTTGGGCCCGGAATTAACAAATTCATTCAAAATGCAAAAAATGAGTAGACGCAAATGGCTTCTGAATTGGTTCGTAGGAAAGGCTGGCCGTAAGCCGGTTATTCAGGAAATGATGACTGAAATGATTGCTAGTAAAGAAGCACAAGAAAACTTGCATTCCAAGTGGTTCTTGGTGAAGACCTTGTTATTCTAGGTGGTTTTATGGATTCACAATTATCAGGAGTAAAGGCTGTTTTTCTGGACCTCGATGGAACGATATATCTCGGTGGTAACTTGATTGATGGCGCCTTAGATTTCCTTCAAAGGTGTGAGGAAAAGGGAGTCAAACGATATTTCCTGTCGAATAATTCGTCCCGTTCTGTTGAACAGTATGTTGCTAAATTGAACAAAATGGGCATACCTTGTGTTCCTGAAGATGTTTTGCTTTCTACTCATGACTTGTTGTCGTGGCTTTCTAAAAATGAAATAACTCGAACATGGGCAATCGCTACCGCAGGGATGCGAAGTATGATGGAAGATGCAGGTATTACAACCAAGGATGATGACCCAGAATATGTTGTTCTTGGATATGATACTGAAATTGATTACGAAAAAATTTCGACCGCTTCGATACACATGCACAGAGGCGTCCCACTAGTTGCAAGCCACCCAGACATGGTCTGCCCTTCCCCAGATGGTGGGCTTCCAGATGTTGGAGCTTACTTGGCGATGTTGAAGGTAACGACTGGGCAAGATCCTGTCCACATTACTGGAAAACCAAATCCTGGAATGATTATGCATAAAATAGTCGAATTGGGGCTCAATCCTGCTGAATGTGCAATGGTTGGAGACCGTTTGTACACTGATATGGAGATGGCTGTTCAAGCCGGGTGTGTTTCCGTGCTGGTTCTTTCTGGAGAAGCAACTCAAAGTGATTTGAATGATTCTGGGATGAATGTGAGTGTAGTTGTCGAATCTGTCGATGAATTGCTGAGGTGATTTATTGGGAAGATTAGAAGAATTTCTCTCTAGGAGAAAAAGATTCGACCCGGAAGGCCACGTAGTATCTGGTAGACTTGCTGAATTTAGATTGATGAAATTAACTAGAGCAGTAGCAGGGAATGCGTTGGTTCTAGAAGGTATTCGAATACCTGATCCAGAAGAAGGTGGCCGAAGAGAGATTGACATGGTGGTAGCCACAGAAGATGAGATTCTCTTTGTTGAGCAGAAACATTGGTCTGGCTCATTTACAATTACTAGTGAGGGAAGATTTTTCCAAAAGAGGAAAAATGGCGGGACTTTAATGCACAAGGATATCGTTGCTTGGACGGCAAGGAAAGGAGACATATTGTGCGACCTTCATGAGAATAGAACCGATAAAGAAGCCCCGCCGAGTAGAACGGTTTTGGTATTCTCTAACAAAAACTTGGAGTGGGATCCTTTACCGGATGAAGTTCCCGCTGAAGCTTATGATGAATTAGGGTTTATCGATATGATTGACAAAATGGACAAGTCGCCCCCTTCTGATGAACTAAGAGAGACTTTGATGGGTTTTGGCACGTGGGACACAATCCATCTAAATGGTGGTAAAACAGTACACGGGGATATTCTCGAATACCCATATGAAAAGAAGGATTGTACCGTGAAAAATTCCGGTATACTGGGATTAATTATTGGTCCTAAAAGCGAATTGTCAACCGGACAGGTTGTACGTGATCAATCAGGGCCGCATATTTCGGTTGTTGGAGAGGATGGTTCGAGAATTATCCCCTTTGCACAAATATCCAAAATTGAATTCAGTAATCCTCGCAAGGAGTGGGGATGATGTTAGAGACTATTGGTTTCACCGCAGGTGTTCTAGGAATTGTCGCTTGGATACCTCAAGTCAAAACCGTCTGGATCGACAAAAAACACGAGGGGGTTTCACTTCCCACCTTTGCAGTGGTCGCACTAGCATTGGCCCTATGGATGACGTACGGAATAATCGACGGCTCCCCTTCTATTATTTACAGCAATGTTGCCGCTCTGATAATGATACTATCAGTCTTCATCGGAGTTGTAAAACTCAGAAGGGAGAGCAATCAGTTGTAGGCTGCCTTAGTGGTCGAGATGATTACTGCGCCAATCTTGTATGGGTCTCCATTAGATGCTGGCCTGCGGTCTTCTAGTCTTCCTTTCCATCCATCTTCTACAGTTCCGATTGGTACACGGATTGATGCCCCTCTGTCAGATACACCATACGAGAATTGATCGATAGATTGGGTTTCATGAAGCCCGGTCAAACGAAGTTCGTTGTGTGCTCCATAAACATCCATATGTTTCTTGACATTCTTTCCAAATTCTTCACATATCATTGAAAATAGCTCTTCGCCGCCTTCATCTCTCATCTTTCCATCACTAAAGTTAGCGTGCATTCCAGATCCGTTCCAATCTCCTTGAATTGGTTTAGGATGATATTCGATGTAATATCCATAATCTTCAGTCAAGCGATCAAGAAGATATCTTGCAACCCAAAGTTCGTCGCCGGCTTTCTTTGCGCCTTTAGCGAATATTTGGAATTCCCATTGTCCGCATGCAACTTCCTGGTTAATTCCTTCGAAGTTAATTCCTGCATCAAGGCAAAGATCTGCGTGTTCTTCAACCAATGTTCTACCGTGAGTGTTTCTTCCACCGACTGAGCAATAGTACAGCCCTTGTGGGCCAGGATATCCACCAACTGGGAATCCAAGGGGTTGTTGTGTTTCAACATCCATGATGAAATATTCTTGCTCGAAGCCGAACCAGAAGTCTTCGTCGTCATCATCGATAGTCGCACGGCCATTACTAGCGTGAGGGCTTCCGTCTGGGTTCATAACTTCACACATTACAAGGTATCCATTGACTCTTTGAGGATCAGGATATATTGCAACCGGTTTTAGTAAACAATCTGAGGCTCCTCCTTCGGCTTGAAGTGTCGATGAACCGTCAAAACACCACATAGGGCAGTCTTCTAATTCTCCAGAAAAATTGTCTCTCACCAGTGTCTTGCTTCTCATGTTCTGTGTAGGAGTATATCCGTCAAGCCAAATATACTCAAGTTTCGCCTTATTCATCAGCATGGGTTTCATCGTGCGGGTTGACTAGGCAGTATATTATCAAATCGCCCATTTTTATGGCTTTTATTGGGCATAATGCTACACAATAATTTCTTTTTTCTATTCTTTTGATTAAAAAAATCTAAAAAAAATGTAAATATGATTTGAACGATTACTAGATGATTTCGAATAGATTGGGCATTTGCCCAATTATCGGGTTTCAGTTATTTGCTGCTTCAGAATTCTGCGGGGTAACAAAAATATTCGCCCCATCTCTAGAGATGTGTGGGAAAGAGAATGTTCCACCATTAACAGAAACCGGACAGGTGTTTCCACACGCTGGTGCAAGATAATCCTCGCCGGTTTCCGTAAGAACTAGTTTAATGCCGTGTCCAGCAGGAAGTATTGCATCTATTCCTTGGAATTCCATGAGCATAACGAGGCTTTGGCCAGGAACTACTGTTTGAGGATCGTATCCTCCTGCGTGATAGCGGATATCCATGGTTGCATGACCTAGTCTAAGGCCTGTTTCTGCATCTTGTAACTCAGCAAAAATCTGTCCACCGTCCATTGATGCCGAAACGTCCAGATGGAGTGTTGGCAGTCCTGCAATGTGCATATCTTGTGTGAAACCTTCGCAAGTGAACGTGACTGTTTGCAGTCCACCCCCTATCACAGAAGTGCCCCCTACGCTACCTCCTTGCTGATTGCAATTTGCTAAATCTACTTCCTCCCAAGTCGCATCTTGTGGCGGCCATAATTCTTCTATTCGCCACTCTCCGTCATTTCTCTGAATCTGTGCATGGTTGTCGGGTTTTGGACCGACTCCTTTGAGATAGTACTCGAACCATTCGAATAGGTCTTGGCCCCAATCCCAGCGAGTCATGTTGTGGATTGCTTCTCCCCCATAGCCTGAATCTTGTGCGTTATGTTTTGTCCATTGGTCTGGATAATTGTGTTCCCATTGCCCAAGCATGCCGCGCACATCGTAACCTGCAGCTGAATAATCAAGATACCAATTTGTCCCAGAAGGGCCGCCGAACACTTGGTGCGGGTCTACGTTCCAGTCTTGCATTCCTTGTACCCAATATATCGATCCGTTCCAATTCTGGAATGCTTTGTCGATATGGCTGCGCTCATCATAGTAATTCTCCATGTATGGATCTAATTCTCCAAGCCCATAGGTTGCCGGTCCTGCAAATATTCCTTCTATTATATCTGGACAGATGTTGTCGAGGTCGTCCCCATTGTAATCGACTGTGCTACCAAAATAATTCATGTGCATAACTTGACTTCTTGCTTCCGCACTACCGTTTTTGTACAATAGTGGGTGAAGTGCAGTTGTACCTGAAATTGGAACTATTGTTTTGAGGTGTTCGCTTCCTAAAGCAGCAGCTTCCCATTGTGTCGCCCCTTCGTATGACTTACCATACAGCCCTACGTTTCCATTGGACCAATTTTGTTGTCCAAGCCATTCAACAGCGTGATGAATTCCTAGGCCTTCTCCCGCCCCTCTATAATCGAAACATCCGCTCGATTCTTCTGTTCCAAAGACTGAAACTTGAGCGAAAGCATAGCCGTGGGGAATGTAATTATCGAATATGAATTCGCCTCTTCCAGCACCAACTACGTTGGTTGCGCCCGATTCGTCTCCTGGCTGGCCGTAGGAAAAGTACGGACTAATTACTGCGATAACTGGGACCTTTTCGCCTAGTTCTGTGTTAGAGGGTAACCAGTATGATAGGTGTACATTGGAAGTGGGCGGGCCTGTCTCCCAAATATCTGAAGTGTCCACTTCGAAGGTTGCTTCTTGAACATCTAATGCCGTGTAGGGGCCCTTTTCTAGAACCATTGAGTATGTTCCATTCCATTCCCAATCCAAGTATTGGCGTTCGTTAATATCTGGATAATAGGGTGGTTCTTCCTCAACAATTGTGCTTTCGCTTTCTCCAAAACATCCTGACATAGGGAGGATGAGGAAGAGTGAGGCTAGCAAAAGAGCACTGCGCATTATTCGTGCGTAACACCCATGCGGCAAGAAGATGACCCTGTTGTGTTTGGGCAATATTATGCCCGTGTTAGTGACTGGTGCTAGTGGATTCATAGGAGCCCATGTCGTTCTAGAATTACTAAGCCGTGGGATGAAAGTTCGAGCGATGGTAAGGGATGAGGATCTTTCTGTAATGTTTCCAGAAAGTGAACTTTTAGAGATTGTGAAAGCCGACTTGTTTGATGTTGATTCTTTGAAAAATGCAGTAGAGGGATGTGATGATGTTATTCATTGTGCTGCTGCTCTGCATATTGGAGCTAAGAATGTGGAAGCAGAAGTTGTAGAACCTTCGATTATTGGGGTTGAAAATTTATGTTCTGTAATGGGTGATGTGAAGAGGATTATTCACACATCATCTGTTGCCGCTATTCGTTCATCTAAATACGAGAATGGTAAAATTTTCACAAATTCTGATTGGTGTGAAGATGCTACTGCTGATTATAATGCATATGGATTTGCTAAGGCAGGGGCTGAAAAGATAATGCGATCCTGGGCTGAAGGAAGAGATTTACGGCTAGTAACAATTCATCCATCTATTGTGTTCGGCCCAATCCTTCACAGTAGACACACAAACGGGTCTATGTCTTACCTGAAACATTTCGTAAAGGGGCCGCCATTTGTATTAGATATACACATAAATTTTGTAGATGTTAGGGATGTTGCTAAAGCCCATGTGAATGCTCTAGATATGGGAAAAGATAGAGAACGTTACATAATTCACAAAAAAGGAATGTGGATGAAAGAAATAGGTGCGGAATTAAACTCAAAATTACCTAAGAAATACGCTACTAGAAAATTACCTAGATTGTTTGCGTATATTCTAGCCGTATTCCATCCTAAGATTTCAGTTAAACGGTTGAAGGGGATGCTTGGCACATATGTTGATTATGATGTAGGGGATGCTTTTGAGGCATTGTCTCTTCCGAATTACAGTGTTGAAGATACGCTTGTGGATTCTGTTAACTCCATACAGGCGCAAGATTGACACGGCGGCTCACATTGCCCCTTATGATGGCGAGTCAAATATGGGGGGAGCGTTGGGCTAGTTCAACATCAGATATCGCTCGCAGATACATGGAAGTCGCTTCTCGTAAGCAGAGTCTAGTTTGTCTTGCTGCAGATAGAAGAACTATGAGTGGTTTGTTCGAATTGATTGACTCCGTAGGCCCTTATTTGGCCGCCCTGAAAACTCATGTAGATTTGGTCGACGATTGGACTTCTGCGGCTTGGACAGAGTTTTGTGATAGGGCTCGCGCTGCCGATTTGTTGATATTTGAAGACAGGAAATTTGCAGATATTGGTAAAATAAGTCGAGACCAAATGGCTGGTGTTTACGATATCCGTAGTTGGAGTGATTTGGTAACAGCGCATTTGATCAGTGGCCCAGACATTGTTGATGGTTTACAAGCCGGATGGGAGGATGTAGGCAGAAGTGGTGGTGTTTTACTACTAGCGCAGATGTCAAGTCGTGGCAATTTACTAACTCCAAATTATACTGATGAAGTTGTTGCAAAAGGAAAAATCCACCCAGGTGTTTTCGGATTTATTGGAAACGGTTCTAGTCCAGAAGAGCTTGAAGAATTGCGAGCAAAGGTTGGTAATGAAAAGATGATATGGACTCCCGGGGTCAATATTGCAGTTGGTGATGGGGAAATGGGCCAGAGATATGGTCATCCTCGTGACGCTGTATTAGCCGGTTCGGATTGTATTATTGTTGGAAGCGGAATACACCGTTCAGATAACCCGGCTGAATCTGCAAAGCAGTACGCCGAGTCTTCTTGGAGTGCACTACTTGAGAGAGAATCATGAGTTATATTGCTACGATCTTAATTGCCGCCCCCCTGGCTATTGGAATTGGAGTTTTTGTTTGGTATGTTTGGAATAGTAATCGGAAATTAGATTCTAGAATTGCAGCAGGGGATATGGCTTTACTAACATCGCCTAATTACAAAATTTCTGAGGTTATTCGTGCCCCTCAAGGGAGTCGGGTCGAGAAGGTTGCAGTTCAACAAATTCCGATGGATTCGTCACAATATATCAGACAAGTGTTGCCTGATGGCAGAATTGCATTAATTCCAGTTACTAGCAATAATCAACAATTCACAACAGATTATTCGTCCATGCATAATAGCCAGCAGCCCCCAGGGCAGTGAATAAAATTAGAACGATTGCCAACCTCTTTCCCTTGCTTGATTTTTTCTTAGGTTTGCTTTGTTTGGCAACTGGTTGTACGCTGATTGAAATTGCTGGGAGAGGAGCAGGGGTTGCTACTTCATCTGGTTCGACTTCGATCACATTTTCAACTGGATGGATTGTGTCTAAATCCTCCAAACCGGGCGCTTCTGGAATTGGACCTAACACCAAATCCCATATTGAGTCGATTGCGCTTGCTGTAATGGGTTTCTCAACCCAGCCAATCGCTCCTGCTGAGTGAGTTGCGTCCTGGGCCAATTGTGCTTGGCGTTTTGGTGCTGAAAATAATATTCGGCAATCCTCTCCGTGCTCCCTCATTTCTAAGGCAGCAAGATGGCCGTCCATAGAAGGAATATCTAGTGAAAGGACGATTAATTCAGGATCTATCCGGATATATTCGTCTACTGCCTTGTCTCCATCTTCACAAGTAACAACGTTGAATTCTCTCTGACGGAAGATATTGGATAGCCTGTGTAGTGACATTTGGTTATTGTCGACAATCAGCACAGTTGGTGCTTCCTCGTCTTCCACATCGGTAACTCGAACCATGGCTAACGTGTCTGTGACAAACTACCTACTCATGAAACAACCGCTTAAAATCCGTTTCAGAAGTCATTCTTCTTCATCTGAGATGATTTCCGAAGGTCCATCTTTGGGGTTTGTGAAAGTTTCTCGGACCGCTTCTGATTCTGCAACTTGGTTTTCTAGCTCTCTTTGCCTTGCTGGGGCTTTAACGAATTGAAGTTGAAGTTCGGATACTATGCCGCTTAGCATAGTGCTTTCTTTGTTAGTTAGATTTCCCTTCATCTTTATTTTGAGCATATTAAGTGTGTCAATTGCCGCCTTGGTTTCTCCTAAATTATAGTGAACTTTGCCTTCACTATCTTGCAGCATCCCCATATGCATCATTGCGCTTCTTTGCAGCATATGCACTAATTGGAATAAATGGGCGCTATCTTCGTCATCAAAAAATTCTGCAGCCAATTGATTCACCTACTCGAATAGTTGTTGTAAAAGCCAGTCTGGATCGAATTGTATCAAGTCTTCGTATTCTTGCCCAACGCCACACAAAACGATTGGTCGGCCTGTTGCATGAGCAATAGAAAGCCCGGCCCCCCCTTTCGCATCAGTATCTAATTTGGTAAGAACCGCTCCGTCGAACTTGAGCATTTCTTGGAAATTTTTAGCTTGGTCGACTGCGTCGTTACCTGCCAATGCGTCGCCAACGAATAGAGTAAGGTGGGGGTTTGCAACTCTTCTTACCTTCTCTAATTCTGCCATTAAATTAGATTTGTTTTGCATTCTCCCAGCCGTGTCAACCAATACCACATCAATCCCCTTTGCTTTAGCGGAGTCGACTGCATCGCGTGCTATTGCTGCTGAATCTCCTCCGCGTTGAGAAGAAATACACCGAATGCCCAGTCTTTCACAATGGGTTTCTAATTGTTCGATTGCCCCTGCCCTGAAGGTATCTCCGGCGGCAGCGATTACTGAGTGCCCTCGTTGTTGTAATAGGTGTGCTATCTTGGCGACTGTAGTTGTTTTTCCAGTACCGTTAACGCCAACAAACATGATCACTACTGGTGTGTCTTTCTTATCGATAAAGCTCTGAATGCTCTCGTAGAAATCCCAATATCCTGATTTCAAAATGCCTCTTAATGCCCTCTTTAGACTCGCTTCAAGAACCTTGGCAACGTCTGCGCCTTTACGCAGCCTCTGGCCGATGAGATTCTTGCGGAGGGCGTTCATTACTGCAGATACTGCGTCTGATGAGATGTCGGATTCAAGCATAATCCATTCTAATTCTTCCATTAAATTGCTTAATGCTTCACTGTCTTTGATTACACGGCCGCCGGCCTCTACAACACCGCCACCTAAGTCGATAGAAATGCCTTCTTCATCAGTAGATCCCAGGCCCCCAGTGGGTGCGGATTTGACCTCTACTAATTGGCGCCCAGTAGTCGTCCTCATCATATGAAGGTCGACTTTTGACCCTGCTAACCTTTCTACTTCTTTTCCGCCTCTTTTTTTGCGTTGTTTTGCATCGAGTTTCTTCTTCGCTTTTTCGCGTTTGGTATTCTTGGCTAATATTTTCCTTTCTTTTCGAGTTAATTTAGTTGGAAGGGAATATTCCTCCTCTTCATCAAACTCTTCCCATTCGTCGTCTTTTGTGGAAGGGAGTTGTAATTCCTCGTCTTCATCAAATTCTTCCCACTCATCATCTTCAACTTCACTTAACGTGTCTTGGTTAGATGCTGGTTGTGTATTGGCGAGGTTTGGGATTTCTTGGTGTTGTTTGATCGCTTCAATCGCTTCTTCTGAACCTTCTTCGGCTGAAAGTGACTCTGTGTCCGCTTCGGATGCTGCGGTTTGCACCTTTTTCCTGAATTTATCAAAAAGTCCCATTCTAACACCTAATCATCAAGAGTTAATTCGCCACCCATTCCTCTTCTTCTACGCCTTGGTGTGGGCTCGGGTGTACCTGGGGACTCTAGTGGCTCTTCGAGTCCGGGGGTGTTTTGTTCTGTCATTTCCTTAGCAGCTCTTTCAAAATTTGTTGCTAATTCTTCGATTCTTTGAGTCAGTACTGCTGCGTCTGATTCGAATTGGGATTTGAGTTCAGACAAATCATTCAATCTTTTTGTAACTAATACTTCGGCGTCATCTGGTGACCTTTCTCCGAAGATACCGCTGCCTAAATCAACCACTGTTGTCGTATTTTTAGGGATAGGAACCATGACTCCTGCTCCAAGTGGAATGTGCCCACTAGATCCGTTAGATAGTGCTTTCAGGGCCTGTCTAGTATCATCATGTTCTAGTTGAACTGCCTCGATGCGTTCTATCTGAGATTGTATCTCTTCTAGGCGCTGCCGATTCATGTCTACAAGCCTGGCCATTCTCTGAAGTTCGTTTGAATCAACCATGCTCTCACCTAGTGGGAGGGGGCTCTCCATGAAGAACCCGACGATTATCGGTGTTCATTCTTCCTCTGCAACTGGAGCGATTGTGCCGCCTGCTGCTGCGATTTGGTCGCGGAAAGCATCTAGAATGCGTGGCTCTGTAGATGTTCTAGGATCTATTTCAGAAACAGATTCGATTGTTATAGAGCGACGATTAGCCTTGTGGCGCGATCCTATAATCGAGTAGCAGCGGTGCTCTGCGTCGTCTGCAGATGATGCTACGAGGTCTAGATTGAACTTCTGTCGCTGGCTGCCAAATGGTGCTGTGCCGGATACGCGGAAGGCTTGCATATTTCGGCCGACCTGTAAATCTGTCTTAAACGCGCTGGCGCGGAGTGGTGTGTATGAAAGTTAAATCGTAATGTTGTTTTAGAAGCACTATGCGAGCGGTGGTTTTGATGATTTTACTCATCCTACTCGCTCCCTTTTCAATCGCAGAAACCAGTAATGAGGATTTGTCCACGGGTTCGCTATGGGGCGAAGAAGTATCGGATGTTGATTTAGATAAACTGAATGGTTCGGGAGTGGTAATTGCGGTTGCTGATACTGGAATTGATATGGATCATTCGTGTTTTAGGAATTCTTCGATGGATGTTGGCCAACCAGGTATTAACCATCGGAAAATTATTGCTTTGAATGATTCAATTGATGGTTGGGATACTCAGGGTCATCAGCAATTTAGACACGGCACACATATTGCAGGGATTCTTGCTTGTGACCCTTTAGATAATAATTCAGATATAAAATCTAGATCATATGCTTCACGATTAGTGGTTCAGGATATTGTGGATTCCACAGGATGGGCTCCACCAGATGCTGATGAATTGTTAGCAGAAGCGGCCCGATATGGGGCTGTAATCAATTCATGGTCTTGGGGCGATAATACAATAAATTACACAGATAGAAGTGTGTTAATTGATGAATGGACTGTTGAAAACCCATGGTCGTTGATTTTTATTGCGCCAGGAAATAATGGTGGTATGATGTTAGAGCCATCGAACGCATACAATGTGGTTTCTGTTGCAGCTAGTAATTCGGATGAAAATGCAAGCATCTGGCCTAGTAGCTCACATGGTCCCGATGTTAATGGAAGGCGTGGTACGTTCGTTTCTGCACCAGGAGTGGATATTCTTTCGGCCAAAGGTGATGGTTTTGCTTCTAGTATGAATAATGGAACCCATTCCATGACTGGCACTTCAATGGCTGCACCAATGGCTGCTTCTTTTACAGCACTATTACAGGAAATGGTTGAGACAAAATACGGCTTCACCCCTTCTGCTCCTTTGTTAAGATCTATGTTGGCTGCTTCTGCTGAATCTGTAACAGGGATGTCTCCAGACCCAATACAGGGGTATGGACGCCCTTCTTTAGAATCATTCAATACGTCGTTTTTTGTTCATGACTCTTACAGAGTTGATGATTGGGTTTCCATAATCCAAGAAAGGGGTGGAACTTTGGATTCCATGAAGAATAATTCTTGGAATGGAAGTGGTGCAAACGGCCCGTTTTTATCACAAAATGATTCTTGGAGTCGTTATCTTAGTCCAATACCTGGAGAAGATGTAGAAGTAGTATTATCGTACAATGCAAGACCGGAAGAGTATGAAATTGATGATTTGCGGTTATTGGTAAAAACATCGGATGGAAGGGTAGCTGTAGATGATGAATTTACTAGTTCAGGATATAGTCAGTTGTATTATCAATCTGTATTCTCACCATTAGAACATAGTTCCTCCAATGAAACAACTGTGATGATTAGATTGTCTGCCGATCAATTAGAAGATGTAGATTGGATTGAAATTGAAATTGTTGCTAAGTCCGTCCTTAATGGTGGCTCCGAAGGTATGTTGGGAATTTATGGCGATAGGCTTGGTTTCGGACTGACTGTTTTAGGGGTGAGTGATTTGTTACCTAATAGAGGCCCAGTAGTAACGATGTTGTCGGGCCCTAGTGGGGGAGAAAATTACACCGAGAATGTTACTTTGGATTTGATGGTTGAAGATATTGAAGGTGATGGTGTTGTAATGGCTATTCGTCTTGTAAATGAAAATTATACTGTTGATTTAGGAGATTGTGCTGTTGTTTTGAATTCTAGTTTTAACACCAAATGTTCTGTAGATATAGCTAAAGAATTAATCCCAAGAAAGGTCAATCGTCATGATTGGAGGTTTGAAGTGATAACTGTAGATGATAATTCATCGGTTTGGACAGTTGTTGGAATTACTCAATTTCAAACTGAAAATTTCACCATTTGGTGGGAAAGTCCGGACTTGGTTGAACCTGATAGTTGGCTACCTAATGAGGACATTCGGGAAAATAAACGAAATGATGCGTTTTTGTTAGGAATATTAGGGGTTGTATTTGGGGCGTTGGTGGCGGCCAGTGTAATGTTTAGACGGTTTAGATTTGATTTTTCAGAAGGCGTTAAACCTCCTTTTAGAGAAGAAGAATAGTGACTAATAGCGCGAGTGACTATTAAGTCAAGTGACACTATGGCCGGAATGTCCGAAGGACAAAGGTGAGATATAATGGGAGAAAGACTCTATGTTGGAATTGATTTGGGAACATACCAATCAACTATCGCAAGTAGCGCAGGTTCAATTGAAACGATCGAGACAGTTGTTGGTAGACCAAAGGATCCTGTTGCTCGCAACTTCCTAGGTCGCGATGTCCTATTCGGTAATGATGCTCTAAAGAACAAATTAGCATGTAACCTATACCGTCCAATGGCTGCTGGTGTTGCTCAAGATGATGAAGCAAACCTAGCTGCTGCAAAGGCTTTCGTAACTCACCTTATCGAAACTGCAGGTCCTGAAGAATACGATGAAGTGTTTGGAGTAATTTGTTCTCCGTCACACGTTTCATTCACCGATAAGAGTAACCTTGTTGCTACACTTCGTGGTCAAGTTAATGCAATTATGGTAGTTACAGAACCATTCGCAACCGCATATGGTATTGGTGAAATTTCTGGTTCTATCTGTGTAGACATAGGTGCGGGAACAACAGATATCGCTCGCTTGTACGGTATATTCCCAACAGAGGAAGACCAACTTACAATCCAGGAAGCTGGAGATTGGATCGATGTTCAACTAATGGGTCTTGTACAGAAGAAGTACACAGGTGCTCAGGTAACAAAAGATATGGTTCGCAAGTGGAAAGAAGAATACTCATATGTCGATGGAGAAGACAGAGAGCAAATGGTTGAATTATCAGTTGAAGGTAAGAAACAAGTTGTTGACATAGGTGATTTGATCAAGGCTGCTTGTACAATGGTTGTTGGAAAGGTTGGATCTGCAATTAAGTCAATTGTCGCTACTGCTGACCCTGAATACCAACCTATCCTCAGAAACAACATCATCCTCTCTGGTGGAGGATCTTTGATTGGTGGAATCGCTGACGCAATCGCAAATGACATCGCAGATATTGGAGATGTTACTGTAACATGTGTTGAAGACCCTATCGAAAAGGTCGCAACTGGCGCTATGGCCCTCGCTCAGGATATGCCTGATGAGCAATATACCGCTATCAACTAAGGGTCTTGGAAATGGCCCTTAGGGTACCTTGACCAATGAAAGGTTGAAGAATGGTTGTTGCACGATTGTGCGCAATGACGCTCGGCGGTTCGACATCTGGTGGCATTCGTCGCATGACTGAAACAACTGGCGATGAGCGTGCAGCACTCGAGGGAATGCTACGCGCTTACCCTGTTGATCAACTGGTTGAGGAGGTCTTAGTCGCATGGCAGGAGCTCGCGGACAGGAACGAAGATTTAGTTACTTCAAAACAGAGGCTTCGCGTCTTGGAGTTGGATCTGGCTGAGAGAAAGGATTCTGTTGCTCCTGAGGTGGCGCAATTACGTGCCGCTGAGAATGATTTGGAAGAATCTACTGCAAGGGTTGTTCACATCGAAAGGTTACTCGAAGATACTAGAAAGGAATTAGCAGAAAGTAAATCCGGCTTATCTGCTGAAGAGAGGGCTGCGCTTGAAAAAGAGGCTATGCAACTCAGAGAACTAACTACTCAACAAGATGATGTAATTGGTGAAATGGAAGGTCGTATGGCGCAGATGGTCGAAGCCTTGGAAAGGGCTGCTGATGCTGGATTAACAAGCGTTACAGCAGATGAAGTAAGGTCTTTGAAATCACAAGCAGATTCTCTATCCGCCGATCTAGATGCAGAAAAAGCAGCTAATGATGCATTGGAAGAAGAAAGACAGAGGCTTCGAGATATTGCTGATAGGTTACGTGGTCTTCTAGATGCTAGAGATAAACGCCTTGGAGAATTAGAAGAGCAAATCGAACGTGTGATGCAGGGCCCGCGTTCTGTTTCCGCAGAACATGATTACCTAGTAGAGCAAATTGAAGAATTAAAACGTCGTCTTCTTGAAAGAAATAGAGAATATGAATCACTTAGAAGAAGAGAGCGTAGATTACACAACGATGTTTTCGAAAGAGATGAAAGAGTTCAGCAAATGTCCCTTACTATTGGAGATCTAGAAGCTGCACTTACCGACAGAACATCTGAGGTTAGAGAATTAGAATCACAGAGAGATACCGCTGTTCACGAGTTGGATGGAGTGAAGAGAACTGAAAGAACTAGAGAGGTTGTTGGAAGGGTGTTTGCAGATTCACTATCGTTGGTTAGAAGTCATGATGAAAGGGAATTGAAGAAAGAGGTTTATGCCAATTCTCCTGATTATGAAAGAAAAATTTCTTCCCCCGAAATGGAAGATATGCACACTCTTGCAGAAGGTGGAACTGTCGATCTAGATACTGCATTAGAAGTAATTGAGAAGGGAATGGATGTTGATAAAACTCCAAGGCCTGAATCTCCAGGTGGAACTGGAGATCCTGTTCTTTACGAAGACGAGGATTGAGCACCAGAGACAACGTCAGATATTCTCTGACTAAGTTCTTCCATTGAAGATGCGTCTTCAGTTAGTGTTCCTGTTACAATCCAATTTGCTCCAGCCTTGGCTGCTTTTGCTGCTTGTTCACTAGTTCTAATTCCACCACCAACAATCAGACATAATTCGTCTACGGTTCTAGCAGCTTCGATGCATGATGGATCTACTTGGTTTGAGGCTCCACTTCCTGCTTCCAGATATAGGATTTTGAATCCAAACATCTTAGCTGTTAGTGCGTATGAATTTACTAATTCTGTTTCTCCCGGATTTACTAAATCGACCTCTCCTACTTCGCCTACTTTACCACCTGGTGAGAAAACTAAGTATCCTGTAGGTAAGGCTTCGACTCCGAATTTTTCTAGATACGGTGCGCCACGAAGTTGTTCTCCAACTAAGAATCGTCTAATTTGTGAATTCATCAGCATCATGAAAGTAATTCCATCGGCTGCTGGGGAAAGTGCGTGCGCACCCCCTGGGAATAATACAACTGGAACTCTCCACTTATCTTCATTAGATGTTGGGTCTTGGCTGGCTGCGAAAATTTGTAACTCGAAAGCCTCTTGAATAGACTTACACGTCTCATGGACTACTTCGTCAGGAGTATCTGTTGAACCTCCAATAAATATCATTCTTGAGCCTGAATTTACAGCTGCAACTGCTCTTCTTGTAGCAATCTCTGAGGATTGTTTACCTGGATCTATTAGGGTAATATGCCTACACCCATGACTACGGTCGAGGACATAGTTGAGGAGACCTTCGTCTGGTAGCATGTTAGGAAACCTCTCGTCGGGAATGAATGATGTTTTTGGCTATTTCATAACCTTCCGACACCGCTTTGTCGGCTGAAGTTTCCAATGGTGAGATTGGGTGTTCGCCTTGTAAAATTTCTAACCAACCTTGTTTAGGACGAGGTAAATCTCCTCTTATCCAACACTCTACTAAGCCGTCTCCTCGCTGAAAACAAAATCTATCGTTGCCGATTTTGTTTAATTCAAATTCTGAAGGTATGTCTGATTTGATTACTATTCCTCCATTCCATAATACTAATTTGAATTGGGAGCCAGAAACTGGCCATCCTGGAGCTTTTGTTTTTCCCCCAGTACAATTTACTGAATCTTCGGGCCCGATTGTTTTGAGTTTGATTATTCCACCGAGATCAACAAATTTCTTAGCTAATAATTTCTCAAACCATTCTCTACGAAAGGCCCAGCCGTAATTGTTTTTTTTTGCTGCAGTCTTTTCGATAAAATCTGAATCTAAACTTGTTATCAATCCTGGTGATCTTACTGGATTTCCGATTTCCTGTCTGGCTTCAAAAATGGTTACATCAAAACCGGATTCAATTAATTTCAGACCACAGGATAAACCTCGAACTCCTGCACCTGAAATTTTTATCATTATTCAGCACCTTCAATACTAAGTGCGAAAACAGGACAAGAAGGAATGCAGTGTTCGCATAACGTGCAGCTTTCCATTTCTACTATAGCAAGGCGATCGACTAATTCGAGAGCGTTTGTTGGACATAAAGCAATACATGCACCACACCCATAGCATAAGTCTTCGTCTACAACAAAAGTTGGTAGAACTAACTCGGCCATATTAGTTGCAGTGGACACACACTCATTGCTGCTTCGGCGAGATGACCTATGGAAATAATAAAAAATAGATTATTTTGTAAATTCGGAATTGATTATATTTTCCAAAGGAAGTGTAATTTATGATTTTAAGATATTAAACAGATTACGTTAGAACACCCCTATATTTCCACTGGAAGAAATATATTGGTATCTTGATGTAGTAAGAAATGATGTATACATCAACTGAATGTAGTAAGACCCATTGATGTTTGACGCGTATAGCACTTAACCATATTGACAATCTCTATGTTATCATGATCTCTAAAATTAGTTCCAGTGGAAAAGCAGGGGTCCGGCATATTCATTGCATATTGAATTACACCACTTATCATGGTCTTCTATTCTCCAGGTAGAACTACATCATATCCAGAAGTTCCACCTGAATCTGGAATTAGATATCACTATCTTGGGGGAGGAGATGAAGTCGGAAATGTAGGTTGTGTTTTCGAAGACAAAAAAGGAACTCGAATGCTTCTTGATTATGGTCTAGCTCCTACAGATCCACCAAAATATCCAAGAGAAGCACCAAACATAAAAGATGCAGTAATAACACATTCTCATATTGATCATTTAGGAATGGCACCTTGGCTATGTTCCAATCATCGAACTAGGCTACATGGAACAGCATTAACTGCTAAAATTAGCCATATGATGTGGAATGATTGTTACAAAGTAAGTAGAATTGAAGGATATCCTCTAGCTTGGGATAAGAGAGATATCGATGAAGCAACATCATCTTGGTATACACATAAATTTGGAGAAACATGGGAAAAAGATTCTTGGAAATTAAAACTAACAAAAGCAGGACATATTCCAGGGGCTGCAATGTTAAATGTAGAAACAGATACTCACAAACTTCTCTTTACTGGAGATTTCGACACAAGAGATTCACCATTAACTAGTGGAGCAAAACCAGAAAAATGTGACGTATTATTTGTTGAAGGAACTTACGGGGGAAGAGATCATCCACCTAAAGAAGAAACCATACAATCATTCATAGAAAGAGTTGTAGAAGTAAAAGATAGAGGCGGAACTGTATTAATTCCCTCATTTGCTAATGGTAGAACTCAAGATATTGTTATGACATTACACAAACATCTTCCAGAACTAGATGTTCATGTTGATGGAATGGGTAAACACGTTGCTAAATTACAAATGGAACACCCTGAAGCACTTAGAGATCCATCGGCTTTAGAAGATGCATGGAAATGGTGTAGAAGGGTTTCTTCAAAATCAGATAAGAAAAAGGCATTGAATGCGGATTGCATTGTATCAACATCAGGTATGATGGACGGAGGACCATCAATTTGGTATCTAAATCGTCTACGTACAGACCCAAGAAATGCAATACTTCTAACTGGATATCAAGCAAAGGGTTCTGGAGGAAGGATGCTTCTAGATGAAAAACAAGTTCCTATTTGGGGTAAAAGAACACCTATTGATTTAGAAGTGAGCCAATATTCATTTTCAACACACGCCGGCCACTCAGAAATTGTCGATTTTGCAAAACAATGCGAAGCTGAAACAGTGGTGGTTTACCACACAGACCCTAACCATGCGCGCCCACCCCTCGTAGAAGAATTAGAGAAAAACGGGCACACTGTGCACACACCAATTAACGGCGAATCAACAGTTATCCCATGAATAATTTAGCCGAAGTGATTGTATACGGCGACGCATACCGTGACTCATGGCAACCAAGGCTCCGCCCGGAAAGCGCCGTAAGAAAAAGAGAAAGATTCGTCTATCTCTTAAGAGTTCAAAACTAAAAAAATCAGATTCTTATACTGATCAAGTTGGCTGGTCTACAGATGTCGGAAGGACACTTAAAGAAGCTGAAAAACCAAAAGGACCTGATACAATAAAACATCAATGTGAGATGTGTGGAACGATTATGAAAGTTCCAAAACCCAAAAAGGCACGTTACACAATTTCTTGCCCACATTGTGAGCACCAAGAATCATTTAATTGATTAAAATAAAGAGATAGCAAGATCTAGTATTCTTTTTAGCGCAGCTAAAATCAATACTGAAACCAATACTCTTCTAACAGTTTGTTGCGAGAAAACATTAGATCCCATTCTCGAGCCAACTAACCCGCCTAAAATTACAGCCACAGCAAAAGGCAGCAAAACCCCAATCTCAATTTCTAACTGGCCAGATATAGAATTCCCAACTAAACCAGCAGCCGAATTTACCCAAATGAATACAGCGGCAATACCAGCAGTTGTTTTTGCATCAGCCCAACCAAATAATAGTATAATTGGCGACAAGAATATACCACCCCCTACCCCGATTATACCACTCAAAAATCCGATTATAGCTCCAACAATTGCAGGGATGTAAAAAGGAGGTTTTTCCACAAACACCTCTTCTGATTTTCTATCTTTAATCATCATCAACCTCCAAGCAGCAAAAATCAATGTCATCGATAATAATGTATCATATATTCCATGTTCTACCTTTAACAACCCACCAACAATGGCTGCAGGTACACTGGTAATCATAAACGATATAGCAAGTTTAGAATTGTAAAAACCCTCTTTTTTGTATGCTAAAAAAGCCAAGCCAGCAACAAGCAAATTCAAACTCCAGGCATGCTGTTTCAACCAAGAAGGATCCTGTGAAGCATAAACAGTAAGTGATAGAATGGCCAAATATCCAGAAGCACCGCCATGTCCAACACTAGAATACAATGCTGCAATTACAAACAATGCAAAGAGAAGGACGAAACTCGATAGCACCATCTCCATACAGACTGCCAGAAACTACAAGATAATAGGTTCACCCAAAACAAATCAGAACTTACAAAGATGCTTTACATCATAGTTTAGAATAGGAAATTATCGGAATGGCCCCGCGGCCACCCTACAAGGCAATTTCAAAATTTATTTACCACGAATAGGTTTACGCAGGAGGGAATAATTTGGAAATTATCACAATTCTATCAATAATTTCTCTATTAGGGGTTGCATTAGTGTTTAGCCCACTAGGTCTTGGTGGAGGAGTACTATACGTCCCCATCTTTTACTACATGTTAGATTGGGAAATTAAGGAAGCCGTAATCGGCTCACTAACACTGGTTTTGATGGTCTCAATAGGCAGCAGTCTTGCCCATTCAAAGGCAGGATATGCTGATAATAACGCAGCCAATTTAGGAAGAGTTACCGCTATACCTGCAGCGATCATAGGTACTGTAATATCGGGATATTTAATCGATATCTTAGGAGATATAATAATCAAAATACTAGCAACACTAATCCTAATTTTTGTAATAGAGAGAACAACAAATGAAATGAGATTTAATGACAAAGAACATACTCAAGAAATCCAACTAATCGAGAAAAAGAGAGAGTATATGTTTGGGAGCGCCTTTGCAGGAATATCTTCTGGGATGCTAGGTATTGGTGGTGGAGCAATACTTGTAACAATCAACCGTTCAATACTTCAAATGGATACAAATAAAGCAGCAGGAACTAGCTTCTTAGTCGCTGCAACAATTGTTCCAGTCGCTTTACTAAGTCATATTTTACTAGATGGAGTTACAAAAAATATAATTGACAATATTGGGATCTTTCCAATCATAATTTTCCCATTAATGGTGCTTTTATCAGCATTTATAGGCGCCAAATATGCAATCAATAATCTTTCAAAAAGCACGATAACAATCGTATTTTTATGCGCCATAGGACTTAGTCTAATCAGATATATGATTGACTTCATTACTTTATTAAAATGAAATATAAATTAAAAAAACGGTGATTTAATGGCAGAGTTTCCCTATTTTGTAAATCTCGACCAAGCCATCGAGATATGTAACAAAACCGGAATACAAACCATGGTAGAAAGGGCTGATTTAGATGAATGTCACGGCAGAATTTTAGCTACAGACATACCGTCTTTAGTAAACGATCCACCGTTTGACAATTCAGCAATGGATGGTTTTGCGATGAGATATGAGGACACAACAACTCCTCCTACGAATTTGAAAATTATTGGAACAATCCAAGCAGCTGGACAAGAAGACAACATATCATTGAAATCCGGTGAAGCGGTTAGAATAATGACTGGAGCGCCAATTCCAAATGGGGCAGACGCCATTCTTCAAATCGAATTAACTTCAACACAAGGCGATGTCGTGACTCTCCAACAAGAAGGAATGAAACATTTCATTAGAAAAACGGGAGAAAATCTCAGAGAAGGCGAAACAGCACTTCTGGCTGGAACACACCTCACTCCTTCGAAACTAGGGCTTTGTGCTACAATGGGATATTCATCATTACCAGTAGTTAAGAAATTAAAAATTGCAATAATTTCAACTGGAGATGAACTGAAACAACCTGGAGAGGAACTAGAAAGAGGCGAGATTTACGAATCCAACTCCTTTGGTTTGGCCGGGTTGGTAAAATGGCTTGGACATCAACCAACTCGGCTACAATGTGTTGGAGACACACTAGATGACATCAGAAGTACTCTGAACAAAGCAGCCGATACACACGATGTAATCCTAACTAGCGGAGGGGTTTCCATGGGTGAATGGGATTTGGTGCGTAAAATAATGGAAGAGGAAGGAGAAATCCATTTCTGGAGAATTAAACTCAGACCGGGATCTCCCCCTCTATTTGGCACATGGAATAATACGCCAATTTTCGGCCTTCCTGGTAATCCAGTTAGTTCACACGTAGTATTCAGAATGCTAGTGGCTCCTTGGATTAGGAATGCAACATCAGCAGACGGCCCAATTGAAGCAAAATCATTTGCAAAACTGGCTACTAAAGTTAAACCAACTAAAGATAGTCTAACACTCCGAAGAGTATCTATTGAGAACAATGGTTCAGAATTAATTGCGCATCAGAAAATTCACCAAGGCTCAGGAAACTTAGCTAGCATTGCCCATAGTGATGCATTTTTAATTTTACAACCCAATAAACAGTATTCTATAGGGGACACAGTCGAGGTAATGTTTGTTTAGGTGGTTTTATGGAAATTAAAGAAGACACCGAATTATTAGAAGCATTAGCTCAATATTTTCCAAATTCAAAACGTAATAAATTACGAAAGATGCTAACTGAAGGAAGAGCATTAGTCGATGGAAACGCCGTACACAAAGCCAAACACATAGTGAAAAAAGGTAGCGTTTTATCGATAGCAGATAGAGAATCAGCAGCAACATCTTCCCCCCCGCCAACTCCTAAAAAATACCATCCAAGAATCAAGATTTTATTCGAAGATGAACATATTTTGGTAGTGAATAAACAAGCAGGATTACTGTCTGTTGCTACCAATAAAATGGAGCCAGACACATTACATTCAAGAGTGGTCGACTACCTCAAAAACGAGGATGAAAGAAATTGGGCATTCATTGTACACAGACTAGATCGTGAAACTTCTGGGGCAATGATATTCGCAAAACACAAGAGACACAAAGAATACCTCCAGGAACAATTTGCAAACAGATCTGTCCACCGAGTCTATCACGCACTAGTTCAAGGGAAGCCCGAACAAAAAAGTGGAACAATACATGAATGGCTTTTGGAAGATAAATTCCTACGAGTTAAGGCGGTTAACAAGAGAAATCCTATGGCAAAGGAGGCAATTACTCACTGGAGTATCGAAGATAGTGATGAAATAGCCAGCCTCCTAATGCTGACCATCGAGACTGGGAGAAGGCATCAAATCCGCGTAGGGCTGGCAAACATGGGATATCCTGTTGTAGGGGACGGCCAACACGGCGCAGAAGGAAATCCAATTGGGAGAATTGCATTACACGCTTCAGCGCTAGAACTTCTCCATCCAGAAACTGATGAACCTGTCAGATTCGAGGCCACAATCCCATTCGGCCCCGAGTGATAAGCAAGGACTCAAGAACCATTGACCAACCGAACTAATCATGGCAAAGCCTGGCGATGATGGCTGGATTGAAGTTCGCGGTGCGCGAACCCACAATCTACAGAACATCGATGTTAAGCTTCCAAGAGGACAATTCGTCGTAATATCTGGCGTCTCAGGCTCGGGAAAATCGTCTCTAGCCTTTGATACGCTTTATGCAGAAGGACAGCGAAGATATGTTGAAAGTTTATCTTCATACGCTAGACAATTCATTGGTCAGATGAAAAAGGCCGATTGCGATAACATCGAAGGACTCTCTCCGGCAATTTCAATCGATCAGAAACAAGGCAGCCACAATCCTCGTTCAACGGTTGCTACAGTTACTGAAATAATGGATTATTTACGATTAATGTGGGCAAGAATTGGACTTCCACACTGCCCAACCTGCGGCGTCGAGGTTGCTAGAAGAACCGTCCAAGAGATAGTTGACGATATCACATGGAATATGGAGGGCCACGCTATTGCGGTTTGGAGCCCTGCAATCCGTAATCGCAAAGGAACGCACCTAGACCTATTCCGCCATTTAGTAGAACAAGGTTGGACAGAAGGCAGAATCAACGGGAGAGAAGGATCTTTCGAAGAAAATCACAACCTGGATAAAAATCTTCGACATGATATCGATGTTAGAATAGATAGATTCCACTGTACTAAAGACAGGAGACAACGACTTACTGAATCAGTAGAATCCGCCTTAAAGATTGGTGGGGGCACGGTTGCAATTGAAAGCATAAAAGCCCCTGCAGACAAATTTGAATATTCTAAAGGTTCAAAATCGAAAGAAACTAAAGCGGGAGAAACAATGGTTTGGTCAGAAGAATTTGCATGTGCTCAACACGGAGCATTCATGCCTGAAATGAGCCCAAGAGTATTCTCATTCAACTCACCACTAGGGGCATGCCCTTCGTGCCAAGGACTGGGCGTCCAGCGGAGATTTAGTGCAGATCTTTTGGTAAACCACAAAGCAACAATTTCTGAAGGTTGCATTATACCTTGGAGACAATCTATGTCGCCACACTGGTATCGTAAACTAATGGAGCAAACCGCAGAACACTATGGAATTCCTACAGATGTTCCATTTTCAGATTTGGACGATGATTCGCAAGATATTTTGATGAACGGATCTGGCTCAACCATAATCCATTTCGAATTTCGTTCTGAAACCGGTTCTCAATATAATTACAGTAAACCGTGGGAGGGCGTTTATGGACGCCTTCAAAAAACGTATACTGAGACAACATCTGAACGTACTAGAAGTCGTTTGATTGCATGTATGAATGACGAAGATTGTTCAGAGTGTAATGGTGAGAAATTGAATGCAGCAGCAAGGGGGGTTACAGTAGCGGGTAAGCGCCTGCCAGAAATCGGGGCTGCGAGTGTATTCGAAGCTCTACAAATAATTCAATCGATGAGAGGAGATGGCGATTTCGCCGAAACACTCGACGACAGAAGTTCCTTCATCGGCAGAGAAATTCTCAAAGAAATAGAGGGTAGACTCGGATTCCTAAACGATGTAGGATTGGACTATCTAACCCTTGATAGGCGCGCAAGCACACTTTCTGGTGGAGAAAGCCAGAGGATAAGACTGGCAACTCAGATTGGAAGTAGACTGACTGGGGTAATGTATGTCTTAGACGAACCATCTATCGGACTTCACCAAAGAGATAACGAACGACTTCTTACCACTCTTAGAGAACTTTCAGATCTAGGAAACACATTACTTGTCGTAGAGCACGATGAAGAAACTCTTCGTCAAGCAGACTGGCTGTGTGACTTAGGCCCAGGGGCTGGCTTAGAAGGCGGAAGAATTGTCGCAAACGGGCCGCCAAAAGTAGCAATGAAATCCAAAGAATCGGTTACTGGCGCATATCTTTCAGGCAAACGTAAAATTCCAGTTCCTGAAGAAAGAACTCCTGCCAAGAAGGGACATCTGAAAGTGGTTGGAGCTAGGCAAAACAACTTGGATAATATCGACGTTAGTTTCCCTCTCGGTTGTTTGACGGCAGTAACTGGAGTTTCTGGTTCTGGAAAATCTTCACTAGTTTCTAGCATCCTCGCCCCTTCCCTACAGCGCCACATCAACGGTTCAGATGCCCAACCAGGTCTACACGACGAGATAGAAGGAATCGAAAAAGTCGACAAAGTAATCGTAATCGATCAATCACCAATTGGGAGAACCCCCCGCTCAAATCCAGCAACATACACCAAAGCATTCGATGATGTAAGAAAATTATTTTCTGAAACCAATCTGTCAAAGGAACGAGGATACACACCCGGCCATTTTTCTTTCAATGTCAAAGGAGGGCGCTGTGAAGCGTGCCGCGGTGGAGGCTCTATCAAATTAGAAATGAACTTCTTACCAGATGTTTGGATTACCTGTGATATATGCCAAGGTAAGAGATACACGAGGGAAACCCTAGAAGTGACTTGGAAAGGAAAGAATATCCATGATATTCTAGAAATGCCAGTAGGCGAAGCGGTTGAATTTTTCGCAAACCATAGAAAATTACACCGCACACTGTCAACCATCAATGATGTAGGCCTTGGCTATATCCGCCTCGGCCAACCAGCAACCACTCTGTCTGGAGGGGAAGCCCAACGTGTCAAATTAGCCAGTGAGCTGCGAAGGCCACCTCACAAGCATACAATGTACATCTTGGATGAGCCTACAACAGGACTATCATTTTCAGATGTACAAAAATTGATCGAAGTTCTCCTTCGACTAAGAGCAACAGGCCATTCAATTATTGTAATTGAGCACCACCTAGATGTAATCAAATCAGCAGATTGGGTTGTGGACCTTGGCCCAGAAGGTGGAGACCGTGGTGGGAAAATAGTTGCAATCGGAACCCCTGAAGATGTTGCGAAAGTAAAGAGCAGTTTCACCGGACAATTCCTGGAAGACGCCTTGTAATCAAAACCATATCCAAAAACCACTCTTTTTGAGCGCAGTATTCATGGACGGTAGTCTCTGCCCATCGGCTGCCCCCATAGGGGGCAGGTGTTTCAAATGCCCTCAAACATAGTTCGAGTAGAGACGACTCCAAAGAGAGGAGAAGGAATGAGGGACGTCCGCGGCGACTCTGTAAAGAGGCAACTGGCAGCCGATCACTCAATCGAAATTGATAGTGTAAGGTCAATTGTTGGATTCCTTATTGATAGTGAAATAACCTCGGAAGAGGTTTCTCTCAGAGCTGATGATGTATTTGCGGACCCAATCATCGAAGAAAGCGCCACAGATTCTTCACATATCGACAATTCAACACTATTTCCAGAATTACCTGACATTATTGTAACAATTGGTTTCAAAGCAGGAGTTACTGATAACCCT
>Ga0208277_1000218_pt1 | contig 34894 bp, 29 predicted proteins | sample ETNtaG_5_FD_185782 | JGI IMG/M metagenome (GOLD analysis project Ga0208277, IMG submission 185782) | Marine microbial and viral communities from oxygen minimum zone, Eastern Pacific Ocean - ETNP201406SV205 (SPAdes) (version 2) | ecosystem: Environmental > Aquatic > Marine > Oceanic ...
TACCCTTTGCTTCCACACTCCACAGAGGGTTATGTCAGGCGCTACGCTTCACATCGTGTTCTGGTGGAAAGGCAATCCATCGGATCAATAAAAAATTGAGGAAACCGAAGAGGCATGTATTCACCAACCAACTTATTCTGTGATGAATCAGGTAGTGCTCAACCATAACATAGGTCAAACAGGTCGTTACCAACAATTGACTAGCATACACGACCATCGCTCGATACAGACTTTGTCCGTAGGGAAAATTCGAATCGAAGGTGAATTTGTAGTGGACGTAATGCGCTTGAATCATCCCAATTGTACAGGAAACGCTCCAGGCTGCAACGGCCCTATGTTCGGGCCAGAGGTCTATTTTGTAGAGAACCTCGTACAAGATCCAAGCGAAGGCAGAATTGAACAGACCAAAAGCACTGAATTTGAAAAATTCAACCATCATGACGCGCCGGTTCCAATCATTGGCCTCGATTCGTTCCAACACCCTTCCATCCAACCCTTTTTCCAAGAACGTGTAATTTGTCAATTAAAATGGCCTTCAAAGGGCAAAAACGGCATCTGTTAATTGGAATTACAACCGTTTGACCTATATCAACCAAGCGAAGTCATTGAATACATCCACGCCCAGCGAAGTCATGAGTCCCATGGCTGCCAAGACCCCCCGAAAGAAAAAAGGCAAGCGTAAGCGAAAAATGCGACTCTCTCTCCGTCAGTCAAAAGTAAACACGTCTGAGGACAAATATACTGATTCCCTTGGCTGGTCGACCGATGTCGGACGAACGCTGGGCGACGCACCAAAACCAAAGGGGCCGGAAACGATCAAGATTCAATGTGATATGTGCGGATGCATGTTGAAAATTCCAAAACCAAAGAAGTCCCGCTACACTGTGTCTTGTTCTTACCCAGAGTGCAATCACGTCATGAAGTTCGATTGAGATGCGACTCACAGCGATGTTCATCGCATTGTTGATGCTTCCTTTGACAGGGTGCCTTCAAACCAGTACGTCCGAAGCATCCTTTCGTCTGGCAACGACCACGTCCATGAGGGATTCAGGTTTACTCGATGTTTTGGTTTCGGAGTTCGAAACCCTCCACGACGTCGATGTCGAATACGTCGCTGTGGGCACTGGAGCAGCTCTTCAGCTTGGGATGTCGGGGGACGTTGATGCCCTCATCGTTCATGCCCCCCAACAAGAGATGAATTTCATTGAAGATGGGTATGCAAGCGAACGCGTCCCCATTGCTCGCAATTCCTTCGTTCTTCTTGGTCCCGAGCTCTATTCAAACTCAATTTACGATGCCTTTTCTCTCATTTTTGAAGAAGAACGTTGCTTCATCTCACGTGGCGATGATTCGGGGACGCATGCCAAGGAGCAGGCCATTTGGCGACATCTGAACGAATCTCAGAATTATTCAATGGTTGAAGATTCCAACGGATACCATCCTCAAGGTGAATGGTACTCTTCCATTGGTCAAGGCATGGGGGCCGGCATTAACATGGCGGATGAGAAATCGTGCGTGACCCTTTCCGACCGAGGTACTGCCCTTCAATTTCAATCCAAGATTGACCTCCAACGTTCTGAATTTGATGACCCCATCATGGAGAATCAATACTCCTACCTCATCGTGAACTCAACCAATACCTCAACCTCCAATCTCTTCCAAACCTTCCTCTTAAGCGAAGGAAAGGATATCATTGCCAATTACACGATCAACGGAGATTATGCTTTCTTTGTTGATTGAGCATCAAACCATTCTCCCTCGAGAAAGGAACGGGCAAAGGGGTCCGAATCATCCAACCGCTTCCCTTCATGAAGCACCAGAATCTGGTCTGCGATTCGATGCGCCTGTGGAATGTTATGGGTGACCATGACGATGCACGTACCTCCTTCCTTCAGACGAATCAACTCCTGTTCAATGGTTTGGACGTGGAGCCAACTTAGGTTGGACGTGCATTCGTCCAGCAGAAGAAGCGATGGAGAAAACGAAAGTTGGCGCGCAAGGACCGTTCGCTGGCGCTCACCTCCAGAAATTCCTTCAATGTCCTGGTGCCATTTATCGTCCAGTTGAAACAGTGAACTGTACGCCTTTCCGGCTGGTGAAAGAGGAGGGAACAATCTCGTTGGAAGCATCAGTTCTTCGGCCACTGAAGCGTTGAACAACATCGGTTGTTGTTGAACATAAATGCAAGCATTTGGACCGCATTCAACGTCGCGCCCCTCAAGTCCTGCTAACGATCGCAACAGGGTTGTTTTTCCAGCCCCCGACTCTCCTACAACGGCCGTGATGGTGCCAGGTTTGAGGTGGATGAGCACGTTTTGAAGGAGACGTTTTCCACCCTTTTCGACATGGATGGTGTGCGTTTCATCTCCCTCAAAGGGCGTTGGGATTGGTAATTCATCGCCTTGGAGCGCGGTTTTCTTGGTGCTGCGGCGTTTTCGAACCATGGCGGCAAGAGCGACCAAGCTCAAGGAAAGACCAAGCAAAAGCACACCCAAAACTGCGGCTTGCTCCATGTTTCCTTTCGACGTCTCAAGAACGATGCTGGTGGTCATCACACGCGTCTTTCCAGCAATGTTTCCCCCCACCATGATGACGGCCCCCACCTCTGCAATGGCCCGACCAAAGGCAAGCACCACGGCGTGGTAGACGCCGTTACTTGCCAACTGAATTTCCATTCTCAACCGCTGACGTTCGTTGATACCCATCGTGGACAGCGTGTCGCTGTACGCTCGGCCAACTCCTTCGAACGCCGTCCAAGAGCCGCCCCAGACCAGCGGAAGAATGAGGCAAGTTTGTGCAAAGATCATGGCTTCAATCGTGAACAGGAGGTCGAGGGAACCAAGGGCGCCGGCCTTGGAAAACAAGGAATAGACAAACACCCCGACCACCACCGGCGGCAGGCCGTAAAGGGCTGTGATCAAGGTCTTCAATCGCTGAAAGAACGGTGATTGCTGACGTGCACACCAGGCTCCAAGCGGCACACCGAGAAGGGTAGCGAGGACTGTAGCCGTGCCGCTGGTCAGGAACGTGGTTTGGATGGCCTGGGTCAGTGCCAAACCGTCAACCATGAGGTGGCATCGAACCCCCCTCCATCATTCTACCGTTGACCCACACCCTCAAGCACAAGCCCTCCATGGGAGGCTCATGGTTGACTGCCCCTACTTCATCTCCGTTGAGGAGGCGTTGGCCATTTGTTGCAAATCTCCTCCCGAGGTTGGCGTGGAACCTCTTCCAATTTGGGAATCCACCGGCCGTATCTTGGCCGAAGACCTGGCCAGCAAGGTGGACGACCCCCCCTTTGACAATTCATCCATGGACGGTTTTGCCTGCCGCTTTGATTCCGATGCAACCTATCCCCTTGCCCTCTCCGTCGTTGGCATGCAAGCGGCCACGGGTGCGAACGAAAACCCCACCGTCGAAACCGGTCAAGCGGTTCGCATCATGACGGGGGCGCCGATGCCGCCTGGAACGGACGCCATCCTCCCCATCGAGCGATGCCAAGTCAACGACGATGGCGTGACACTCCTGGAAGCCCCCAAACCCCACTTCGTTCGCCGTCAAGGAGAAAACCTCCAGCATGGGCAGGTCGCTTTGAAGCAAGGACAACAACTCACTCCCTCAAGGGTTGGGCTTTGCGCTACGATGGGCCATGCAAGCGTTTCCGTATACCGTCGTTTGAAGGTCGCCATTCTTTCCACCGGGGATGAACTCAAACCGCCCGGTGAATCACTGGTGCACGGGGAAATCTACGAATCAAATTCCTATGGCTTGGCCGGTTTGGTTGAGTGGGCGGGCCATACGCCGGTTCGGTTCCCGGCCGTGGCGGATTCCCTGGATTCTCTTCGCGAGGCGTTGAATCAAGCCAGCGCTACCTGCGACGTTATTCTGACATCAGGCGGTGTTTCGATGGGCGAATTCGATTATGTGCGTCGATTGATGGAAGAGGAAGGCGATCTCCATTTTTGGAGAATGAAAATCCGTCCGGGGTCGCCCCCACTGTTTGGAACATGGGCGACGACGCCACTGTTTGGACTTCCTGGGAATCCCGTGTCAAGCCATGTTGTGTTTCGGATGCTGGTCGCCCCTTACCTCCGCCATGCCTTGGGCTCCGATGGACCGAAGGAATGGACGGTTCGAGCCAAGTTGTGTGACCCGGTCAAATCCACCAAGGATTGCGTCACGTTGCGTCGCGTAACCCTTGTTTCAACTGAAGAAGGAATGATGGCGTACCAACCCCGCCATCAAGGGTCAGGAAACATCGAAAGTTTGGCCAGCGCTCACGGTTTGACCTTGCTTCAGCCAGGCCAATCTGGCGACGTTGGTGAATGGATTGACGTCCTTGTGTTGTAGGTGATTTGAGTGAAACATACGCAAACCGACGAGGGAGAACTCCTTTCGACGCTGCGCAGCCTTTTTCCAAATTCGAGCTCTTCCTCACTCAGAAAAATGCTGACTCAAGGCCGTATTCTGGTCAATCAGGAGGTTGTTCATCGCGCCAAACACCCCTTACAAGAAGGGGACGAAATCGAAGTTTTGGCACGTCAACGGGCCGAAGAACGAACTCCCCCTCCCCAACAACCCTCGACTGTTGACCTTGACATTCTGTTTGAGGATGCAACCCTTCTCGTGGTCAACAAACCCCATCAATTGCTCTCTGTCGCCACCGACCGTTTGGAAATTGACACCCTCCACAGCCGTTGCGTGGAACACGTTCGGTTGACCAATGAGCGAGGCTGGTGCTTCATCGTCCATCGTCTTGACAAAGAAACTTCAGGCATCATGGTCTTGGCAAAGACCAAACAGGGCAAAGAAGAACTTCAACAACAATTCAGCGAACGCCTTGTCCACAGACTCTACGCTGCCCGCGTGGAAGGCAAACCTGCACCACCAACAGGAACGGTTCGCTCATGGTTGATGGAGGATAAGCATCTAAACGTCAAGGCCGTGAACAAAAAACACCCGAAGGGTAAGGAGGCCATTTCCCATTACTCCACAGCATCGGCTGATGAGGAAACGGCCTTGGTGGAAGTCATGATCGAAACCGGCCGCCGCCACCAGATTCGCATGGCGATGCAGCACCTCGGTACACCAGTGGTTGGTGATGAACGGCACGGCGCCTTGACGAATCCACACAAGCGGGTGATGCTTCACGCCTCAGCCTTGGAATTTCTTCATCCGGATACCGACGACCCGGTGCGGTTTGAAGCCCCTCTCCCCAAAGGTTTCTGACGAGAGAGGTCCTTTCTTTCACCATGGCCATCAAAGTTTTTCGATTGAGACCGAAAACATGACCACCGTGGCATCCACGGTTATTTCTTCGTCAACATCTTGTCCCACTGGGTCAAACCCAAACGGTGCATTGACGTCAAGATCGAGGTCCATAGACAGAACCCCATCCCCCCACCCAACTTCGCTCCAACTCTCAAGCGCTTGGTATTCGTTGAGAGCTGAAACCGTTCTCGACTCCCCATCAAAATCAGGATACACTCGCAAGAAAAGATAGATTGGTTGACAACTGCTGTCTTGTCCTGAGAGTGTATTTACCGAGTCATTCCACTGAGCATTCATCTCATTTTCAATAATGTCGCCAGATACGGAATCACACTGTACGGAGATACCTTCCTCTTCCTCAGACGTGATGGTTATGTTGATGTATCCAATGGAATAACCTTCTGGAATGCTTAATTCAGACATGTCGAAATTAATGTTTCTCGTTTCGTCATCTTGGAGGGTTTCAACCACTTGCATGCTCTCATTTTGTGTTTGAAAATCAATTCTCCACTCGGGAGTGTTTGAGGTAAGGGCGGCTGTTGTTTTGAGGTCGCCCAAGAAGTCGCCAACCGTAACCACCAACAGCAACAATGTGAACGTATACGCAACGAACGTAGGAATGCGCGATTCCTTTGTCATCAAAAGGCCCCGAATGTCCTGTTCCCCACTCATGTCCTAAGCCCCCATAACACCCAGTCCAGTAAACAATATTGAGACAACGAAAATACATACAGTTATGCATCCAAAAGTGAGGTTGAACACCTTGAAATTGAACTCCATTTCGCCCGAGTCGGTTTCAATAAAATCCGGAACCGTCTCTTGAATAGCCTCAGACCCTTCGATGAGGCTGCTGACGATTTTTTCTTCCCATCCAATGAAAATTCCAACGACGATGGCGAGTGCTGCAGAAGAAATCATATCGGGAATTGGAAGGAAGGATTGAATCAATTCAAGGATGGTTGAAGAAACGATCAAGAGCATAAGGATGACAATAATTCGAATCAACCAACGGTTTTCATCGGCCTTGGTATCAACGATGTCATAATGCAACAGGATGAACATAAAGAGGATTGGAGTGTAGAGATACACGAGGGCCTCTGAGGTGAAATCATACCATATTGAATATGCAGCTGGGAAATCTTGGCATGTTGTTTCATAACAACTTCTAACGATATCTATCACAGCATAATCGGCTATACCCGCAATGAATCCAATAATGAAAATGATGAAGGTCAGCACTCCAAATGACGAAATCCCAAGTTTATACGAACGCCACGCCTCTCCTGCACATAGAACCAAGATGGCGCCTGTTCCAAGGGTGAGGCGCAAGTTCACACCGCCCCATGAAGCGATGGACGGGTTGAGTGCAGTTTCAAGGGATTGCCGTTGGAAGAAATAATCGTTCAGTGAAAGAACTTGAGAGAGCCAATAGGTCATCGTTTCTCCATGAATCCCAATCAACAGAAGCCCTGCAACCATTGAAATTTTTCTTAATCTGAAATCTTCATCTCGTACTTCTGTTGCGATAAACCGTAGGTACATGGCCACTAAGATAAGATAGCCTGGGATGTGGAGAAGGTTTTCCACGTTGATGTGATTGAAATTACTTAGAAGGTGCAAAGTCGTGAAGAACGCCGTTGTTGCACAAGCTGCGCCAATAAGGAACCATACATCCCAATCTCGATCGATGAGTCTGAATGGGAAAAAGAACGGAAGGAGAGCCATCAAGACAATGGCCGCCGAGAGGAGGAGATTTTTGGTTGTAAATTCAAAAGTCCCAGAAACTTTGTTGAGGTCGAGGGACGAAAATTCCGATTGAGCCCCGTATCTAAATTCCAAAATCGCTGTCATAACATAACTCAGTCCGAGGAAAATAAGAATCCACCCAAGTATACATCCCGCTATACGGTTGCTTGGGGACCCAGACTTACTTCGTGCAATGATTGACAATGTCGCGATGCCCAGAACAAGGTCAACCACCGCAGCGATTGGTACCATGGACTGAATCTCGACCATGATTCTACACAATACCTCCTCACGATAGAGGTTACGCCTACTCTCCATCCATTTTCTTCGTTCAAGATGTGGAAAAGAAAAGCAGGAGTTGAAGAACTGTTGACGGTTCGAAGAGGGTGGAGACTCCATAATGTCAACCGGCCAAGACGGATGGATTGAGGTGAAAGGGGCGCGTACCCACAACCTCAAGGATATCTCAGTCAACCTCCCGAAAGGCAAATTCGTGGTCATTTCGGGCGTCTCCGGGTCAGGAAAATCCAGCCTTGCCTTTGACACGCTGTACGCGGAAGGCCAGCGCCGCTACGTCGAGAGCCTCTCTTCCTATGCCCGCCAGTTTATCGGACAAATGAAAAAGGCAGATTGCGATTCCATTGAAGGCCTCTCTCCCGCCATCTCCATCGACCAAAAACAGGGAAGCCACAACCCCCGGTCAACGGTGGCAACGGTTACGGAAATCCAAGATTATCTTCGCCTTCTATGGGCACGAATTGGAAAACCACACTGCCCGACCTGCGGTAAAGAGGTTGCACGCAGAACCGTGCAGGAAATTGTTGATGACATCTTTTGGAAAATGGAAGCCCACGGCGTTGCCGTCTGGAGCCCTGTGGTTCGGGCGAGAAAAGGGACTCACGCCGAACTGTTCCGTCAGTTGGTTGAGCAGGGCTACCTCAACGGGCGAGTGAATGGCCACGAAACCTCGTTTGAATCGCCTCCCACTTTGGACAAGAATTTCCGGCATGACATCGATGTCCGCATTGACCGTATGCGCTGCACTCGGGACCGAAAACAACGTCTCACCGAAGCGGTTGAATCGGCGCTTCGCCTTGGTGGAGGAACGCTAGCGGTTGAAAGCCTCGAATCACCAAATCCTGATGTTCAACTTAGCAAGAATTCCAACTCACATACAACCGAACAAGGCCAAACCATTGCATGGTCAGAGGATTTTGCATGTCCAGAGCACGGGGCCTTCATGCCCGAATTGTCTCCCCGCGTCTTTTCGTTCAACTCCCCTCTCGGGGCATGCAGTGCCTGTCAGGGCCTTGGGGTTCAACGACAATTCAACATCGAACTCATCGTTGATGGCAACATGAGCGTGTCCAATGGTTGCGTCATTCCATGGCGCCAATCCATGTCTCCTTCGTGGTACCGCAAGTTGCTGGAATGCACGTGTGAACATTACAACATCTCCACGACGCTGCCTTTCGAGATGCTCGATGAAGACGAGAAGGACATTTTGTTGTACGGCTCGGGCTCGACCATCATTCATTATGAATTTACATCGGAAAACGGCTCTCAGTACAAGTACAGCAAACCGTGGGAAGGGATTGTCCCACGTCTCGAGAAAACCTATGCAGAAACAACCTCAGAACGAACCCGGAATCGCCTCATTTCTTGCATGACCGACCTCGACTGCCCGGCTTGCCAGGGGGAGAAGTTGAACGATGCAGCTAGGTATGTTACCGTGGGCGGTATCCGCCTCCCTGAAGTCAGCCGATGTTCGGTTCACGATGCCCTCGGGCTTGTACAGGCTTGGAATCCAGAAGGCGCAGGCCCACCAGCGGAGTTCCAAGACATCCTCGAACCCTTGGATGACCGAAGCATGTTCATCGGTACCGAGATCATCAAAGAGATCGAAAGCCGCCTCAGCTTCCTCGATAGCGTTGGATTGGACTATCTAACGTTGGACCGAAAAGCCACCACCCTTTCTGGCGGAGAAAGCCAGCGCATTCGTCTTGCGACGCAAATAGGCAGCCGACTGACCGGCGTGATGTATGTTCTCGATGAACCATCGATTGGCCTGCACCAACGGGACAATGACCGACTGCTCAAAACGCTGCGTGAACTGAGTGATTTGGGCAACACCCTGTTGGTCGTTGAACACGACGAAGACACGCTCCGCCAAGCGGATTGGTTGTGTGACTTAGGCCCAGGAGCAGGCATCGAAGGGGGGGTCGTGGTGGCCAATGGCCCTCCTGAAGAAGTGATGGCTTCAGAGGAATCCGTCACGGGTGCTTACCTCAGTGGCCGGAAATCCATTCCTTGGCCCGAACATCGCACCCCTCCATCCAAACACCACCTCAAGGTGAATGGCGCCCAACACAACAACCTGCAGAACATCGATGTTACCTTCCCCATCGGTTGCATGACGGCGGTCTCCGGCGTTTCAGGGTCAGGCAAATCTTCCCTGGTGTCAGGCATTCTCGCTCCAGCACTGCAAAGGGAAGTTCACCGCGCTGAAACTCTTCCAGGCAAACACGCCTCCATTGAAGGAATGGAACATGTGGACAAAGTCATCATCATCGACCAGTCCCCTATCGGGCGAACTCCTCGCTCCAATCCGGCGACCTACACGAAAGTGTTTGACGAAATTCGGAGCCTTTTCGCGAACACAAAACTCTCCAAAGAGCGCGGCTACAAGCCCGGGCATTTCAGTTTCAACGTCAAGGGTGGACGCTGCGAAGCATGCCGCGGGGGCGGGTCCATCAAATTGGAAATGAATTTCCTTCCCGATGTATGGATCACCTGTGATGTGTGTCATGGCAAGCGATACACGCGAGAATGCTTGGAAGTGGAGTGGCGCGGCCGTACCATTCACGACGTGCTCGAAATGCCGGTGGCGGAGGCGGTTGAATTCTTCAAAAACCACCGGAAGATCCACCGAACCTTGGAAACCCTCAACGCCGTTGGCCTCGGTTATATCCGCCTTGGTCAACCAGCGACGACCCTTTCTGGAGGCGAAGCGCAACGTGTGAAATTGGCCAGTGAATTGCGCCGCATGCCCAATAAGCACACCGTTTACATTCTTGATGAACCAACGACGGGTCTTTCGTTTAGCGACGTGGCCAAACTCATCAATGTCCTGCACCAACTTCGGGACAAAGGCCACACCATGATCGTCATCGAACACCATCTGGATGTCGTAAAATCGTGCGATTGGGTCGTTGACCTTGGGCCGGACGGCGGGGAACGTGGCGGGCAAGTCATTGCGACTGGAACACCGGAAACAATCGCTGAAGTTGCTGATAGCCCAACGGGCCAATTCCTGGCCAAGATGCTGAACCGATGAAGGCGCAGACTACAAAGAGCGCATTGAACAACATCGGCTTGCCCTACGGGCGCGGTGCAGAACATGCCAGTCACTCGGGTTGAAGTCACGCCCCGCCAAGGGGAAGGAATGCGGGATGTTCGAGGCGATGTTATTCGTCGTCAACTCAACGCAGACCATGCCGTTTCCGTTGGGCGTGTGCGTTCGATATGCGGCTACCTCATCAATGCAGAAACACCATCCGAAACCATCACCCAGCGAGTGGACGACCTGTTTGCCGACCCCATCATCGAACACGGCGCCACCAACACGATTTTGCTGACGACGGACACGTTTTCGGAGACGCCCGACGCCGTCATCACGGTCGGTTTCAAACCCGGCGTTACCGATAATCCAGGCAAAGCTGCAACCGACGGCTACCTCACCCTCTTTCCAACCGACGGGGAAGCGAAAATTGCCACGTACCTGACCTATGTTTTCTACGGCCTACCTGCGGATTGTGATGTGAAATGGTTAGCCGGCACCCTTCACAACACCCTCATTGAACGGGCCTTAGTGGCCGGTCGAGACGAATGTCAACACCATTCATGGCCCGAAATCACCTTCCCAACACCACCCGAACAGGTGTTCATTGAACCACAACCTGTTGACTTGGAATGCGACGACGCCTCACTGGAAGCCATCTCAAACGACGGCCTTTTGGCCTTGAACCTCAATGAAATGCATGCCATTCAAGCTCACTACCGAGACACTTCCATTCGGGCCCAACGCGAGGCCATGAACATCTCTCCTGATGCCCCGACCGATGTGGAATTGGAATGCCTTGCCCAAACCTGGAGCGAGCACTGTAAACACAAAATCTTCGCATCTAAAATCCATCACGTGGACCACGAAACGGGCGAAGACACCATCGTTGACTCCTTGTTCAAAACACACATCATGAAGCCAACCCATGACATGCAAGAAGACGTCGACTGGCTTCTATCGGTCTTCCACGACAATTCAGGCGTCATCGCATGGGACGACACGTGGAGCGTCTGCATGAAAGCCGAGACCCACAATTCCCCCTCCGCCTTGGACCCCTATGGAGGGGCCATGACCGGCATCGTTGGCGTGAACCGGGACATTTTGGGGACGGGCTTGGGTGCCCGCCCCATTGCCAACACCGATGTTTTCTGCTTTGGGCCACCTGATTGGGAAGGACAACTGCCAGAGAACCTCTTCCACCCCTCTCGCGTTCTTCGCGGGGTCCATGCAGGTGTTCGAGTCGGTGGAAATGAATCTGGCATCCCAACCGTGAACGGGGCTATCGTCTTCGATGACCGCTACATCGGAAAACCACTGGTGTACTGTGGTACGGTTGGCATCATGCCCCGCCACCTCCCAGACGGCCGCCCCTCCCACGTCAAAACCCCAGTTGCGGGCGACATTGTCTACATGGTGGGCGGTCGAGTTGGGTACGATGGTATACACGGGGCGACCTTCTCTTCCCTTGAGCTGACCGAAGAATCGCCTTCTAGCGCCGTTCAAATCGGTGACCCCATCACGCAGAAGAAGATGATCGACATGGTTCTCGAGGCACGGGATGCCAATCTCATCACCTGCATTACTGACAATGGAGCCGGAGGACTTTCTTCATCCATTGGAGAAATGGCCGAATACACCAACGGTTGCGAAATCGATTTGGCCAAGGTTCCACTCAAGCAAGCAGGCCTTTCACCTTGGGAAATTTTGGTTTCGGAAAGCCAAGAACGCATGACCATCGCGGTTCGACCTGATGACCAAGGGGCCTTTGAGGCCCTGGCAGCGCTTCATGAAGTCGAAGCGACCGCCGTGGCGACCTTCACGTCAACGGGCATGTTCCACGTCAGGTACAACGAATCGACGGTCGCCTACCTTCCGATTGAATTCCTTCACGAAGGCGTCCCTCAACTCGAACTTGAATCTGAATGGACTCCCCCCGTACAGGAATCCTTTGTTCCGCCCACAAGTGCAGACCACACCGCTCTTTTGGAAGGCATGCTTCAACGCCCGAACATTGCGAGCAAAGAGACATGGGTGCGCCAATATGACCACGAAGTCATCGCGCAAACCGCCATCAAACCCTTCGTTGGTGTTGAGCGGGATGGGCCCGGCGATGCGGGCGTGATTGCGCCCATTCACGGCGACCCCCATGGGTTGGTCATTTCTTGCGGCATTGCCCCGCGCTATTCCGACATTGATGCTGGCGCTATGGCTGCTGCCTCCATCGATGAAGCCGTTCGAAATGCGGTTTGCGTTGGCTTGGACGTTGACAAGATGGCTGGCTTGGACAATTTCTGCTGGCCCGACCCCATTGAATCCGTGAAAACCCCCGATGGGCGCTTCAAGTTGGCCCAACTGGTTCGAGCCAATCGAGAACTGGAACGGGTTTGTCGAGCCTACCGCCTCCCGTGCGTGAGTGGAAAAGATTCAATGAAGAACGACTATGGGACAGGAGAGCATAAAATTTCCATTCCACCGACCCTCCTCTTCTCACTCTTTGGCGATCATCCCGACGTTCGCAAAAGCGCCACCAGCGATTTCAAGTTCGCTGGCGATAAGATCTACCTCGTCGGCTCGTCGAAGCAAGAACTCGGAGCTTCGGAACTCGCTTACATGATGGTCGAATCTGGCCGTGCAGCAGGCATTGGAGGGCAAGTGCCACAACTCCCTCATCCGGAGCAGAACCTTGCAACCTACCGTGCCTTGTCAACCAGCATCCGTTCGGGATGGGTTCGAACAGCTCACGATTGCAGTGAAGGAGGACTGGCTATTGCCTTGGCAGAAATGTGCATTGGTGGACGAATTGGTGCCGCCGTTGATATTGATGGCTCCGGTGAAGGCGACGTTTGGGGCCGACTTTGGGGCGAATCCCTCGGCCGCTTCGTTGTGGCGGTATCGCCTCAGCATGAAGCAGCGTTCTTGGCGGCCATGAAAGGACACCCGACAACCGTTCTTGGCGAGGTCGTCGCCGACAACAACCTCACCATTACCGATGGCGATGATGCCTTGGTTTCAATGGACGTTGACACCATGGCAACGGTCTGGAAAGGAACGCTTGATTTGACTGGAGGGGTGGTTTGATGAAACCAAAGGTTGCCGTTCTCTTCGGGTTCGGTATCAACTGCGACCACGAGACCAAAGCTGTCTTTGAGTTGGTTGGGGCCCACGCCGAACGCATTCACGTGAACCGATTTGTATCGGGAGAAGCGTCGCTTGAAGCCTGCGATATTCTTGCCGTCCCAGGAGGGTTCTCCTTTGGAGACCACCTTGGAAGCGGACGACTTTTGGGTAACCGTATGCGGTTCGCTATGCGTGAGGCTCTGATGGCATTTGTTAACGCTGGAAAACCCATCATTGGTATCTGCAACGGATTCCAAGTCTTGGTGAAAACCGGTCTTTTACCGGGGCCTGAACAAGGGACTTCACCTGACTTTATCCAGCGTGGCAGCCTCACGCTCAACGACAGTGGTCGATACGAAGACCGCTGGGTCACCCTTGAGTTTGACCCAGAGAGCCCGTGCATCTGGACCAAAGGCATGTCTCGAATTGAATGCCCCGTACGTCATGGTGAAGGAAAGTACGTGATGCCTACGGCGGCAGACCTTGACCGGCTGAGTTCCAATCATCAATTGACGGTCCGCTACGTCGACCCAACAACACCGGTAGGAAGTGGCCTTAGCGACGAACCACTCCCCTATCCGTTGAGCCCCAACGGGAGCATGCGAAACATCGCAGGGATATGTGATTCAACAGGATTGGTGTTTGGCCTCATGCCTCACCCAGAAGCCATCTACGCTCGATGGCTCCATCCAACTCATACTCGACAAGATGACGACACACACGGCCCGTCCTTGGATGGATGGGAAGGCGCCGGCCTTCAGTTGTTCAGAAATGCGGTTGAATACGTCCAACAACGCTCATGAGTGAAGGAGCATGGACTCGAAACCACGATCCATCCACATCGACGCTCTGCGTGGCTTGGCTGTTTTACTCATGGTTCTCGTCCACGCGGCGGCAACTTGGGAACCGCCTCTTTCAGGAGAAACCCTCGTCTTGGGTATTCTTGTCTCAGCCGGTGGGGGGCTGGCAGCACCCTTGTTCGTTGCCTTGCTTGGTTGGGGGTTGTTGCAGAGGCAGCTGAGCGGCAAACAACGCATTTGGCGAGCAGGGTGGCTTTTTGCCTGTCAGCTTGTGGTGAACCTTAGCGCACCACACCTGTTTGAACCATGGACGCCGGGCGTGCTTTCATTGATGGGGCTGCTCATCCTGACTGAAACATGGTGGGGCCAGTGGTGGCGCCAGTCTTCCACACCGCAGCGCACCCTTGGTGCAGTGGCTGTTTTGGTGCTTCTTTTCATCACCCTCTTCGAGACCTGGCAGGGGCCATCGAACTGGGAAGCCCGGGTCGCTTCAGCAAGTGCAGTTGAATGGTTCGGGCACCTCGTATTGACCGGCCTGTATCCGTTCATTCCTTGGGCCGTTTTTGCGGCCTTTGGGATGACCATTGCTTCACTTCAAGGAGAAGACCATCGAACCGTTCTGTACCGAAGGGTCTCCGGTGGAGGGTTCCTGGTGTCATTGGTCGTGCTCGTTGATGCCTTGCGGCATCAGAAGACGTGGGCTTTGCCGACGGGAGACGCCTCCTTGACGTTCTTCCCAGCCAACACACCATTCATCATTGCAGCACTCACGGGCGCTGCTCTGCTTTGGTGGATAGCGGAGCGAACGGAGGCGTTCACCTTCCTGTCCGACCTCGGTCGAGTTTCCCTGACCGTATACGTGCTTCACTTCTTCCCAATGACCCTCTTCCACTCAGTAGATGAGGTCTACAGCTTGTCCTCGACATTGACGTCCCTGCTGGTTGTCGGGTACACACTTGGCTGGATGGTGCTCGGAACTTGGCTGCACCGCCGTGTTCCTCATCTCACGCTTGAAGCGCTGATGAAGCGACGGGAACCTTCCTGATTGAGTATATAATAAAGTGTATTTTTGCTAAATTTAAGGCGCGGTTGCTTACGAATACAGGGCATCCCCGGTCTGTACTGACCACAATCGGGCGTAAACACCGTTTTGCTCAACGAGTGACTCATGATTTCCATCCTCCACCACGCGACCTTCCTCTAACACGATGATTCGGTCGGCGCGTCGAACGGTCGAAAGTCGATGAGCGATAACGATGGTTGTCCGGTCGCGCGAAATTCGTTCAATGGAACGCTGAAGTGCGGCTTCAGTTTCGTTGTCCACGGCCGATGTCGCTTCATCGAGGATCAACAAAGGAGCATCCTTGAGGACGGCTCGAGCGATGGCAACACGCTGCCTTTGTCCCCCTGAAAGGCGATGGCCCCCTTCCCCAACCATGGTGCCCCACCCCTCGGGAAGTTCGTTCACAAAGGCGGAAGCTTCGGCGACTTCAGCCGCCTCAATGACTTCGCTATCCGATGCAGACGGTCGTCCATACCGGATGTTCTCCATGATGGTGGTCGGGAACAACGTGATGTGCTGGTCAACCAAAGCAATGGAGGAGCGCAAGGCTTTGAGGTTCCAGGCTTCGAGCGGGCGCTCACACCAAATGACCTCACCATCCTGTGCTTCAGCAAACCTCAGCAGGAGGCGAATAAGGGAGGTTTTTCCCGCACCGGTTGAACCTACGACACCGGTGGTTTTTCCCGCCTCAAACGACAGCGAAAGGCGTTCAAACAACATGTTTCGATCGGGGTATCCAAAGGAAATGTCAACCAACGAAATCGAAGAATGCTTCTCAGCACCTTGTTCAGGCTCGAAGGAGCCCTGTTTCAATTCAATCGGTGAAGCCAACACATCGAGCACACGCGTTGAGGACGCCATGGCTCGTTGGTAGAGGTCAAAGGTTTCCCCGAGGCGCGTCAGTGGCCAAAGAAGCCGCTGCGTCATGAACACCAACACCGAATAGGCTCCTACGGCCATGGTTCCCTCAAGGGTGAACCATCCACCCAGCAGCAGGGTGGCGGTGAAACCAACCAAAATAGCCATGCGAATCAGTGGCGTGAAGGCGGCTGAGAGACGAATCGCCTCTCGATTGGCTTCCCTGTAAGCATCGCTTAACGCCTCCACGCGGCGTAATTCATTGGCTTCGGCCGTAAAGGATTGAACAGTGGCCATTCCAGAAAGGTCGTTTTCCAACAACGCATTCATTTGACCAGCCGCAGCACGGACCTTGGCATAGCGCGGCTCAAGACTTCGCTGATATCGGAACGACCCCCAGACAATGAGTGGAATGGGCAGTACGGCAAAGAGGGCGACTTGCCATGAGATGAGTAAGAACACCGCTCCTACCACGATTACCGTGGTACTGACTTGAAGCAAATCGTTCGCGCCTTTATCGAGGAACCGTTCGAGTTGGTTGATATCATCGTTGAGGATAGCGAGGATATCGCCTTTCTGACGTTCATCAAACCACGCCATTCCTTGTTTTTGGACATGGTCGAACGTGTCCAACCGCAACTCGTGCTGAACGGTTTGAGCGAGGTTCCTCCACAAGACTCCGTAGAAGTATTCGAACAGCGACTCAAGGCCCCAGATGAGAAACGTAATCACAGAGAGCAGGACCAGTTGGTGCCACGGGTCAATCAAGCCGAACGAGGCGAGAGTAGAATCCTCTCGAAGCACCACGACGTCTACGGCGAGGCCAATCAGCAAAGGCGGGGCGAGGTCCCAGAATTTATTGAAAATTGAACAGAAGGCCGCTAAACGAACCGTCCCCCGATGCGGGCGCATGTAGTTGAGTAGGCGACGAAACGGCCCTCCTTCGCCCATGTCCCTCCCACAGGGCGGGCCTTTGAGAAGGCTCCCATTCGCTTGATTGGGGCGCAAGCCCTATGCCCTTTCCTCGCTGACCATGCACTGGGCCCTATGAACGTTGGAGAACTCACGGTGTTGGAAAAGGTCTGCCGTCCCACAAATGGGGCGCGACACATCACCCTCATCGATCCTGCCAAGCAAACGCCTGAAGTGGCAGCACAGCGAGCCATGGTGGCAGTGGAGTGCGGCTCGGCGATGATTTTTGTCGGCGGCTCAACCGATACACCAGACAAAGTGGTTCATGCGACATGCTCAGCTATCCAAGAAGCGTTGGAATTGAGAATGTTCGCCGCCAGTCAAAATCCAACCAGCGAGGAGGCTGATTGGGACATACCAGTGGTTCTTTTCCCGGGGGGCGCTCACGCCCTATCACCTGCTGCCGATGCTATCACGTTCATGATGCTGATGAATTCAACCAAGCGGGCGTTTTTGGTTGGCGAACAAGTACGGGGAGCTCCTTACTTGGACCAATTTGGAGTTGAGGCTTTGCCGACAGGGTACGTTGTCTGTGCACCAGGAGGACGTGTCGGAGAAGTTGGCGCTGCAGAATTGATTCAATCCACCGATGTTGAGAAGGTTCACGCTTACGCTTTGTGTGCGAAGATGTTTGGCTTCTCGCTTCTCTATCTCGAAGCAGGAAGCGGGGCCGATGCGCCAGTTCACCCCGACCTCATTGCGAAAGCAGCGACCGTGGAAGGCCTCACACTTCTCGTCGGTGGTGGTTTGAGGACAGCCTCCGATGTTCGGCAAGCGGTTGGCGCCGGTGCGAAGTGGATTGTCACGGGCACCGTTACAGAAGATGCATCATCAATGGACGAACTTCGCGAACGTTTGCTCAGTTTGGTGAACGCCTGTTCGAACTGAACTCAATCCTCTTCTTCGTCATCGAAGACAACAGGGTCGCCAGTGCCACCAGGGGATGGCGGTCGAACACCTTCAACTTCCATTCCAGGGGTGAGTTCAGTTTCGGCCGTCTCCAATTCCACTTCCTCGCCTTCGGCCAGTTTGGCCATGTCATCGGCGGTCGGGGCTTTGATGGTTCGTTCAACATCGGGGGCGTTGGCGTAAAGTTCTCGCTTGAGCTCACGACTTTCATGGCTGCGGACCAACGAAAGGGAATCTGCAAAGACGCGTCCCACGACTTCTCGTGTACGCTCGCTTCGTCGTGCTGAATTGAGCTCATGCTCCATTGAACTTCGCTGATCTTCCAATTCACGGAGTTCAGCCGTTCTGTCCTGAAGAGCTGCTTCGAGGTCGGTCATGGTCAGCGTCATCTGTTGGATGCGCTCATCGCGCTCAAACACATCGTTGTGGAGTCGGCGTTCACGGCGTCGCAGCGACTCATATTCTCGGTTTCGCTCCAACAAGCGGCGCTTGAGCTCTTCGATTTGTTCCACGAGGTAGTCGTGTTCCGCTGAAACTGAGCGAGGACCTTGCATCACCCGCTCCAATTGCTCTTCGAGTTCACCGAGGCGACGGTCTCGTGCATCGAGCAAGCCACGCAAGCGGTCTGCAATGTCGCGAAGACGTTGCCGCTCTTCTTCCAAGGCTTCAGCTGCGGCCTTCTCAACGTCCAATTGGCGTTGCCGTTCGTCGACTTGTTGTTTGAGCAACCGCACTTCTTCAGCGGTGACCGAGGTGAGCCCGGCATCGGCGGCTTTCTCAAGCGCCTCAACCATCTGACTAATGCGCCCTTCCATTTCACCGATGACTTCGTCCTGTTCAGTCGTCAAGGTTCGAAGTTGTGCCAATTCTCCCTCCATGGAGGAACGCTCCTGTTGGGAGAGGGAGGACTGTTGGGCAGTCAATTCTTCTCTGGTGTCGCCGAGCAAGCGTTCGAGATGGATGATTTGAGCTTCGTTTTCCTTCAGCGTTTGCTCAGCTTCTGCGAGCCGAGCGACTTCCGGAGCAATGTTGTCTTGTCGTTCGGCAAGGTCAAGTTCTACAACTCGTAGACGTTGCTTCACAGCGACCAACTCGTCGTTGCGCTTCCCCAACTCGTCCCAGGCGATCAACACCTCTTCGACAAGTTGTTCAACAGGATAGCCTTTGAGCATCCCCTCAAGCGCTGCTCGCTCATCGTTGGATGAGGAACCAACCCTTCGGATTCCACCGGGTGACGAACTCTCTACGGACATACGGCTACGCATCGCAGATTTACCACACTTGAACCTTCCCAAGGTCAAGACGCCGGAAAGGGGGTATTTGCTACCCCCGGACGACGGCCGTCTCAATTGATGGACGTGTACATGTCGTCAGGCATCTCACTGGCGAGTTTGAGGGCACCAGCAGCGACTGAATTGATGGGGTCTTCAACGCACCAAACACGAACGTCTCCGATGTCGGAGATTTCGCTGGCAATTCGCTCAGCAACACCGTCGATGAGTGAACCTCCACCGGACAGAATGATGTTGTTGCGGAGGATTTGTTGGTACTCAGGGTCGGCGCCTGCGACATTGCGCTTGATGGCGTTTCCGATCTTTGGAATGATGAGGTCGCAAGCTTCCAAGATGAGGTCGCCGATGTCAACGACTTGGCGCTTTCCATCAACGGACAACTCAACGGTCACTTCTCGTGCTTCGCCGCCGACGTAGGAGGAGGCTTCCTTCCACTTACGGACCATGTCCTTGGTGACTTGAGCACCGGTGTACTTCTTCTTGATGAGTTCCATCAGTTGGAGGTCGAGCCAGTCGCCGGCTTCCGTGATGGTGACTTGGTCCTCGTCAGTGGGGAATGTGCCGTAAACACGGGCAATGTCGGTGGTGCCTGCGCCGATGTCGACGACGATGGAACCAGCGATTTCGTCAATCCCGTAAGCCGTGGCAAAGGGTTCAGTGACGACCATGATGGCGTTTACTTGTCCACGGAGCGTGGCCACAAGGTTCGACTTGTCGGTGAAGGAAACGTGGCTAGGGGAGCAGATGACGCCCAACACTTCGTCGAATTCTTCTGGGTCAACGGTTTCAAGAAGGTGAGAAACGAACGCCTTGGCAGCAGCCAAGTTGGCTTCATCGTCTTGCGTGACTCCAGCGGCCATGGGGCGGTAGAGGTTGCACGCCAATTTGTTCTTGAGTGCATCCTCTCCGAAGAGAACGTCTCGTCCGAGGAAGTTTCGTGCGACGGGGTCTTTTGGTCGTCCGACAACGGTCTCAATGGTCTGCAATTTTCCAGCGCTTGAAGCAATGGTCGATTGGTACGTTCCTAGGTCAATTCCAACATATAGGCGGTCGCTCATTTTTGTTCACCTTCCCACTTGGGATGGTCTACCGAGGATGGCACTGAACTTCAAGGTTCACCTTGTACTTCGGTGCGTAAAAAACCCACCCTCCGAGAAAAACAGTCTTGCAGTGAACCATTCAATCCTTCCAAGAAACACAATTTCCCATCCCTTGTATTGCGGAACAGCAAATTCACTTCAATGCACATTAAGGAGATTGGAAATCATCCAACCAACCCACCGTCAGCGTGGTCGGAATTTCCTCGTTGTTTTTTTCTTCCACCTTTTCTCTTTGTTGTGGAACTTCTTTGTCAGCTTCGACCGGGGGGCCTCGTCGGACCCCTCGGGCAATGAATAGAATCAGGAGGGTTGGAAGGCAACAAACCACACACACCTCCTCCGCAGAGGGCCCGAGGTAGGTGTTGGAGAAATCAAGCGGCGGCAACAAGGCGGGAGGGCTGCCGTAGCAGTTTGTACAACCCGGATCGTAACCGAATCCTCCCGTCGATATGCAACTTCCGTCGTTTTGTGTAGCGAGTGGGTTGTAATTGTATGCCTGAGGCAATGTACAGCCCCAGACAATCGGTTCGCTTAACGGCCCCACGACTTCCTCAAGCCGCCAATGATAAATTCCCATATCACTGAAACTTTGAGAGGAAATAATGTAATCTTCTTGGGGGTGCCAGTCGACACTCGTGACTTTTGCACAATAATCCGCAGGATAGTCCCCACAACCCCCTGGTGGTTGACTGGACAGCGTATACGCCTTCGTTCCGTTGCTCCCGTGGAACACATTGATGGACGCACCGTCTTGGGTATATGCAGAGTGTGAAAACGCTACAAATTCGGAATCGGGGGACCACTCGACATCAAGGCACGATGACGATGATGTGTATGACCACAACATCGCGTCCGTGAAGGCACTGTAAACGCGTACTTCTGACGGAGAGAATCCAGAGCGGACTAAACTCGGAACGGCCCGATTCCAACCGTTGCAAACGGCGACCATACTCTCGTCAGGTGAATACGCAATATCGGTGATGTAACTGTATCCGTAACCGACGGTTTTCAACATGACCCACGTTGAGACGTCGAACTCCATGTAGGCCTTGAACCCACCAACGAGCAGACGGCTCCCATCTAAACTCCAATCCACAGAATAATGGTATCCCTCGGCCGTGGTGCTCGTGATATAGCCAACGAGGCGTTGGATGAGTGCACCGCTTGACGCATTGTAGATTTGGATTTCACCGTTCACTTCTCCGTCGTAATTGCTCACCACGGCCAACATGGTCCCGTTGGGATTGAACGCAAGGTCTCCAGCATACGAAGCCGCGGCTGAAAACGAGTTTACGACCTCCCCGTTTTTGTTGTAGATGCTGACCATGTTGTCGGCGGAGAGCAGCGCAATACTGGAACCATCCGGCGCCCAATCAAGTTTGACGATGTGAGCGCCCACGGAGATGGACAACCGTTCGGACATGGTTGAGGTGTTCCAGAAACGAAGGACGCTGTCCGAAGGCTCATCGTCACAGGTCTTCGCTTGACAAAACACGGCGTGGATGCTCGCATACTCAGAAGCATCGTGATTGAAGGATACCAGCGAGACATCTTCCAGGTAGGCTTTGTATGTACTGAGTACGTACATTTTGACGGTATTGGGGTTCTCTCCGTCATCCTCTTGGTGTGAGCATCCATTTTCATCAACCTCAGCATATGCTTCGGTGTTTGGGCAGTCATCCAAGCTGTCAGTGATGCCGTCGCCATCAACATCGTCCAAACAACCGTCTCTCTCAACATCGAATACAGTGGGGGCTGGCACGGCGGGACAGACATCGGCGATGTTCGGCACGCCATCTCCATCATCATCGTCCAAACAACCATCGCGGTTGACATCCCATTGGGGATGAGCAAACTCTGTTGGACACGCGTCATTTTCGTCGAGGACTCCATCTCCATCTTCGTCCAGGTTCTCTTCGGGAACTTGGTCAACTCCCTTGACCACCAACGCGAATCCCAAGGCATCTCCGTCCAATCCAACGGTTCCCGCTTCCCCACCCGGCTGAACAAAGCGAGCGACGACATCGACCTCAATGTACGATGAATTCTCGAGATAACTCAACGGCACATCAAGGCCGAAAACGGTTTCATTGCTTTGCGGGAATGCCGTGGTGTTGTTGGTGTCAACGACTTCTGGGTAATATTTCGTCGGTGCGAATTCATCCGCCCGCAGTTGGTCGGCGAGGAGAACGGTGCCGTCCTCAAGGCGAACTCGAAGTTGAAGGTCGTCGACCATGGCAGGTTCGGGTTGAGCAGGGTAGGCCAATCGAATTCGGATGTCATGCCCCTCCAGCGGAGTAAAGCGTTGAGTGAACACATCACCTGTTTGCAAGAAAGGACCAACGCTTTCATTTCCGTACCATGGGTTCGACAGCATGCCCGAAAGGTTACCCGACTGCCCGCCATGGATGGAAAACCACTCATCCACCGTTCCCGAGCTGAGTCGATAACTGTCGTGCACCCACGTGCCGTAGGAAGGAGGATGTTGGGCATCCATGTTGGATGGATCAAACAACTGGCTGAGGTTGAGCACCCCCCAACCATCGTACGGGTTGTGAAGGCCATAGCCACCGTCTCCTCCATTACGAACGTCTTCTGAAAGCGGGGAAGCGGCCATGGCGAGTGAGGCGCGAATGAGCGAACCTGAAGGAGTAAAACCATCACCAAGGGACACAGAATCCATTTCAATCGTATCGGCCCATGCTGGCTGAATTTCGCTTCGGTTGTGGGGGGTAAGGTCTGCGCCAACTGGAACGAGCCAACCGTCTTCGTAGAGTTGCTGAATGATACCGGCCGCTCCCGAAGCGAGGGGCGTGGCCATGCTCGTACCAGAAGAGGAGCGAAGGTTGGCGTTGTTGGTGTTCCAAAACCCATCAGCACCAGCCGATTGGATACTCGCCCCGGGAGCGAGTACGAAGATTCCATCCGTCCCTGTTTCGGTTGGCCCATAGGCGGTCGAACTCCATCGCTCTTCTTGCAGGGATTTCGTGCTGGCGCTGACCGCCACGACGTTTCTTCCGTTGGCTGGTTCCAATACACCTTCTCCCCCGTTGCCGGGTGCGATGAAGGCTACGGACCAAGGCATGGCTTTGGCGTAGGCGTCGAATCGACCCGTTCGTTCGGTGTAGGCCGTCGTGTCGTCTCCCCACGAGTTTGAATGAATCACGCCACCATGTGAAGAGGATTCCCAAAGCAATTGGTCAACAGGAGGAGGCGCCCAACCGTCGCTTGAGACGATGTCTTGTATCACCAAGGTCGAACCGTGAGCCAAGGTCGAGCCGTTGCTTGGCGCTTGGCCTTGGCGGAAATTATCAACGTGGTGGCAGGCCAGTGAACCGATGACGTGCGTTCCGTGGCGATAATCGCTGTGACCGGGGGTGTCGTTGCCATCCACGCTCGAGTTCAAGTGGAGAATTTTCCGGTGTTCTTCACCAAAGATACCTACAGCAGGGTAGGCTGCACCGCTTTCAGCGTGAGGACTTGTCGATGAGGTTGCATTTCGAAAACAAGCATGGTCGGCATCAATTCCACTGTCTGCGACACCCAAAACGACTCCAGAGGCGTTCAATCCTAACGACCAGAAGGGATGGTGGTCAAGCGTTCCTGCTTCCAACAACGCTGAGGCCTGGGCGTTTCGCGCCTTTGTCGTGAGAACGGGTTCAATCCAAAGCACACCGTCGATTTGGAGCAGCGGTTGGAGGGTCATGGCGTCCGGTGCGTGGACCATGAATGAACCCGGGAGACTCCCCCCAACATCAAGGGATGCTGAATGGATGGGGAGGCCATGGGCGACCAGTGAAGATTGCACGGCTTCAATGCCACTCGGAGGAAGACGCGGTTCGAGCAGAACTCGGTAATGCTGGGTCGTTGAATCGGCGGCGAGGGGTGCCCGAAACTCGGCCATATCCGCCGACGCCACCGTCACCCATGAAGGCCAAGTTACACGGTCTTCATCAGCCCAAACCAAGAGGGCGTCGGGGCGAATGTTTCGCAGCGGATGAATGCCTTCCTCCTTCAGAATCTCCCATTGGCCAGAGGTCCACACTCCTTCGTTCAGCACGAGAAGATGTTCTGCGGGCTCCGTGGCTTGGAAGTCGTCTCCGGGAACGGCGTTCCAACCCGATGCCAATGGCATGAAGAGGAAGAGAACCATCATCAAGGCGACTCGCACATGTACACCAAGCGGTTGTTTTTCCTCAATCTATCGGTGGAAATCCCGTCCGATGGCGCGCCAGCGCGTTTAAGGATGGATGGCAGGTCGGATGGCCCGATGAAGGCCTATCGAGTCTCAGGAACCGCTCCGTTTGGTAGCCAGCGCCAGCCCTTTTCCTACGACCTCCCAGCAGCGGACGCCGACGCGGCGACCCACAAGGTCTACTCCCTGCTCGGCTCCCGTCACCGGGTCACTCGCCGAAGCATCAACATCGAGAGCGTCGGTGAAATCGACCCCCGCACTTCAACAGAACCCACCGTTCTCCACCACTTCCGCGACGAGATTGCCGCCAAAGGTGGACTCATCGCTCAAGCCGAAGAAGAATGAACTCGGTCGCCAACGCCGACCGTCTTTTGAAAGGGCCGAAGTTTAATCCTTCCATTCTTCAGCCCAATCGAATAAACGTTGCATGATTGGGCTGAGGTCTCGACCGTCTTCTGAAAGGGCGTACAGGTTGTTTTGTGGACTTCCGGGGTTCATGCTGCGAACGATCAGCCGATTCTCCTCCAGTTCTTTGATGCGTCGAGACACGGTGGTTGAGGACGCGTCCACCAAGGATTTGATTTCGGTGAAACGCAGTGGCGAGTCGCTTCGGTCAAGCACCATCAAAATATGCAGCGATTTTGATTTCGTCAACAATTCAAGAATTCGGTCAACTTTACCGTAGGTGGGATCACAATCATCGGTCAATGTCCATCACCCAAACAGAACCGCCATGTTTTCACAAATAAAGTGGGAGTTTCATTTCTGTTACTTCCTCCCTTCCCTCAACGCTCGTTGGCGCGGGATTCTTCAACCCCAACCAACTCCGAGGGTTGAACGACATGGTGGACCGCGCCCAACTCCAGCGCTTAGCTCAAGAGGTGGAAGCCCTCCGCAAGCGTCTCGAAGAGATCAATCTTCGAATTGAACAGGTTGACGTCGTCCTCGCTGAACACACCATCACCGATGCCGTTTTGGAAACGCTCCTCGGACATGATGCGGGGGCAAGCATTTCGACCCACCTCCCCATCGGTTCAGGAGTAAGCCTCCCCTATCGACATCAAGATTCGCAAGAGGGTACAGCCCTCGTCGACCTGGGCGCAGGGGTGTTTGGTGAACGCTCCTGGAGTGACGTTCGGGCACTAACTCAACAACGGCAGGCTGACATCCAACACCTTCGTGATGAACTCAAACAACAATCGGATCAGACGGAAGCCTCGCTGGGTCAAGCAGCGCAGTCATTCAACCTCCTTGCTGAACAACTCAAGCAACCCTCTCCAGCAGCCCCCACAAGTACACCCGCCATCGTAGAACCATCACCGGCGGCCGAGGGCGACGAAGAACCAACATCAGAACCCCAAAACCGCCGGTCTCGCCGACGCGGAATGTTTGGCGGGGATTTGACCTTGGATGATTGAGGGATGAAAATGGGTCTATTCGATCGCTTTCGCAAGCGCGTCCATGAAGTGGCCGAAGAGACCGATGATGCCGCCCTTTCGGTTGAGGAGGCCTCCCAGGAAGCCCAGGCATTGTTGAATCAACCCGTCGCCCCCGAAGAGGAAGATTGGGATGATGTTGACGAGGAACCCGTTCAACCCACGGTCGAAGAGGCCGATACGGACGACGACTGGGACACGTGGGACGATGACGAACCCATGGCCCCCGTCGTGCTGTCAAAGAAAGAGCGTAAATTTCTCGAACGTCAGCAAAAAGAACGCAAAAAGCGGGAACAAAAAGCCAAGAAAGCCATGAAGAAACGAGGCGCAGTAGATGTGGCCCGACCGCAAGGCTCCAAGGTGGATTTGTCCATGATGCGCACCACGACCGGCCGGCAACTCGTGCAGGTGAAACAGGCTCCAAAAGGCTCGAGTCAGAAAGCAGCGATCCAGATGCAAGGTGGGCCAACCATTGACGTTGACCTCGGAGGAGGTGTTGTCGCTGAAGGAGGGCGAGTCATCAAGCCCGGAGAAGCCTTGGAAAATTTGCTTGAAGAACTGGAATGGGTTCTTCTTGAATCCGATATTTCTCAACGCGCTACAGCGGCTATTATCGATAGTCTACGCCATGCTTTGGTTGGCGCTCGCCTCCGAAAAGGAGCGGATTTATCCAAGGTCTTGGAAGCCGCTCTGAAGCGTGCTTTGCACGCCCTTCTCCAAGCTGGCTACTGGGATTTTGATGCGACGGTTGAGGGTTTTGTAGAAGCCGGCGACCTTCCCGTGATCATCATGTTGGTGGGAGTCAACGGCACGGGGAAAACCACCACGGCTGCCAAAATCGCTCAACGCCTTCTCAACAACGGCCGGACGGTCATCGCCGCCGCTGGAGACACGTTCCGTGCTGGAGCGATTCAACAACTTGAGTCACATTGCGAACGCTTGGGCATTCGATGTATCTCGAGTCAACGAGGGGGCGATTCAGCGGCCATTGCGCGCGATGCCATTGATTCAGCGAAGGCCAAAGGCATCGATGTGGTATTGGTTGATACCGCTGGGCGGATGCAGAACAAAACCAACTTGATGAATGAACTCAACAAGGTCCGAAAGGTCACGAACCCCCACTTGACGCTCTTTGTTGGCGATTCCCTCGCTGGAAACGACGCTGTGGAACAGGCTCAGATGTTCCAAGAAATCATGCGCTTCGACGGGGCGGTTTTGACCAAGATGGACACCGATGCCAAGGGTGGCGCCGGGCTATCCATCGCCTTTGCAACTGGACGACCGATCGTTTTTGCTGGTGTTGGTCAAGGCTACGAAGACCTGTTGCAATTTGACCCAGACTGGTTGCTTGACCAGTTGTTTGAGTAGGGCGTAGGGAACAAAAACCCCCTCCTCCTTCCACGCTTCATGGCCGATATGTTTGCTGACGAAGATTCCGCTCGTTTCTTTCAAATGATGCAAATGCTTCAACGGTCTACGTTGCTCCAGATGGGCTATCTCCCAGACCAATCTGGTACGTTCCACTACAACATGGGTGAGGCAAGAGAAGGCATCGAAGTGCTTCGTATGTTTCAGCGAAAAACCAACGGTAATTTGAGCGACCAAGAAACCCAAATGCTGCGCGCCGTCATCAGTGAACTGCAAATGCAATTCACTCAAGCCCCTCAGCGTCGGCGCCAGCGCGAGGAGGAACAGGCCCAGAGTGAAGTGATTCGCGAAACCTTCTCCCAACCACAAGACGGTCCAACTGAAGACTTGTCAACTGCGGCTGAAAGCGAGGAAGAGTAGCGGTTGTTTGATGAGTCACCGCCCGTTGCGTTGAGTTGATTGGCATGGGTTTGGTCACCGAAATCGACGATGATGCAGCACCAACGGTGCTGATCGTTGACAACAACCCAATGTCCTCACTGCGTCTCTCCAATTTGTTCAAAACCCGCAATTTCAACGTTGAGCTTTGCGAAGACGGCGACCAAGCTGTCGATGAATACATTCGACTTGACCCTGAACTTGTGGTGCTCTCACTGGATATCCCCTCCCTCGATGGTCACCTTGCAGCGTTGGAAATGCGTGAACATGGTGGCGAGAGTCGAATCGTGTTCGTAGCCCCAACCCGTATGGCTGACCTCGCTCGAAACGCAACCTTCTCGGCTGGCGCCGTGGCTTGGTTGCAAAAGCCCATTTCGGGGGAGACTCTTGAGTCAGCCTGGTCAACCATTCTCGGACCCATTCCAGAAGCACCCGGTTTGGACGACCTCGATGAATTGTATCCCGACCGAGTCCAAATCGAAGAAGACGCCGGCCCGTTGGCCATACCTCTCCCTCTTCCGGCGTTGGGAGGGTTGCCGCCACTCGGCGAGTTGCCACCTCTCGGTGAATTGCCGGAACTTCCCGTTGTCGCCCCCGTTGAATCGGCTACGGTCAAGCCAAAGAAAGGCAAGAAACGTCTCTTCGTGTTGGTCGTGATTGGTTTGATTGCTGGAGGAGCAGGTTATGCTTACCAGCAGGGCATGCTGCCTGTGTGATGGTCGCTTCCATTCACCAACTGCAGTGAAGCAATGGCCCAATTTCTTAATATCAACCCACAACGAGGTGCTGTACATGGACCAAAAACCACTTCTTGCGCTTGGCCTTTGTTTAACGATGCTTTTGGCCGGCTGTCTGAACGTCACAGAAAACGTTGAGGTGCCCGATGTGGTGCTTCCTGATGATTGGTCGTCCATCACGGCACGAACGGTGGCCAGCCCCCAACTTTTTGCCTACGATGATTGCGAAGAACTGGAACAATCGCTCAAACAATCCATCGAAGAACAGTACCGTGTTGAACTGCTGCAGGCGGTGGCCGAGGAGTACTACTATGGTGACATCATGTGGGCCGAGGATGCGGAAATGACCATGGACGATGGAGCCGTGGCTGACACCAGCTCAGCCGCCCAGCCACGTACCACTGTGCCAAACCGTGTTGAGGGGGAAGATTTCTCTGGCACCAATAACCAGGAATCAGGTGTTGACGAAGCAGATTTCGTAAAGACCGATGGCTACCACATCTACTACCTTCAAGGCCAACAACTTCACATCTTTGGCGTACCCGAATTCGGTCAAATCGAGGCGGCGTACAACACCACCCTTTCTGGAAATCCAGTGGCGATGATGCTTGATGGAGATCAACTCGTGGTTATTTCCACGCTCAATCCATGGTCCATTGAGCGCAACCATCCGGTCATTGGAGCCATGGATTGGGACGACGGCTATGGGTCATGGCGGACCAGCAGTTTGACCAAGTTCACGGTGTTTGACATCACGAATAGAAGCGCACCAGATATTGAGCGTGAACTCTTCATAGAAGGGTCCTACATATCGGCGAGAGAAATCAACGGAACCGTTCGAACCGTCACTCACGCCTGGATGGATGTTGATGCCGAATTGCAATCCTGGCTGAGCCCCAATCTCCCCGCAGGCTACTGGAACTTGGACTACGATGACCCGCTTCGTTTGGAGATACGGGAAAAAGTGGCCTACGAAATGATGCTCAGCAACAGCGAAGCACTTGAGCACATCTCGCTTGCCGATTTGATCCCTCAAGTCTATGAATACAGTGACGGTGAAGTGGTTGTTCACGCCATGAACGACAATGCTTGCAAGGAGTTCGTCGCTCCAGAAGACGGCATGAACCGGGGCATCTCGAGCATCTTTTCCCTCGACCTTACATCGGCCGATTTCGATTACGAAGTGGACCACATCGTTGGCCCTTATCCTCAAGTCTACGCTTCTGCAGATGTGCTGGTGTTGGCTGAAACCGCTTTCAATTCTTGGTGGTTCTGGGGCAACGCCGCTGGGGATGAGATGACCAACCTTCACACCTTTGACATCAGCGCACCCGACGCCACCCTCTACACGGGTTCAGGGCGTGTCGCAGGGACGGTGCTCAATCAGTTCGCTCTTTCAGAACACGAAGGCGTTCTCAGAGTGGCCACCACCACAGGACAATGGGGTCGCTGGTGGATGGAAGATCCAGAACCCATGTCCTCTCAACTTGTGACACTTGTACGTTCCATGGACGCCGACACCGAAGAACAGCGTTTGGTGGAAGCAGGCAAGGTGGACGGCATTGCACCGGGCGAGCGAATTTGGAGTGCGAGATTTGATGGGGACCGGGCGTACATTGTCACGTTTGAACAAATTGACCCGCTTTGGGTCATCGACGTTTCTGATGAAACCAATCCGACCATTCTTGGCGAACTGAAGGTTCCAGGAGTTTCAACCTACATCCACCCACTTTCTCGCGACCATCTGCTCACCATTGGACTCGCACCGGCGAATGAAGATGGGACGGGGCTCGACTGGTCGGGGACCCAAATTTCCTTGTTTGATATTGCTGACCCCACCGACCCCCAACAGGCCGCCGCCCTTCGTTTATCGCCGGTTCCACAAGACCAGGCAAACATGTGGAGGTGGTCGTGGTCTGAGGCCAGCTATGAATCAAAAGCGTTCCAATATTGGGCGCCCAAGTCAATGCTTGCCGTCCCTCTTTCCACCTATCGGTTCGTTGAAACCAATCAATACTCATGGGATTACGAGTACATCTCCAAACTTATGCTGGTTGAGGTGAATGAAACCAACGGGACGCTCTCCATTTATGGAGAAGTGAACCATTCCTCGCTGTACCAATCCGAGAGTGAGCGTTCATGGTGGGACGATCGAAACATCCGCCGCTCAATTTTCATGGGCGATTTCGTCTATGCCATTTCTCCTGCTGGCATAACCGCTACCAATTTGACGACACTTGAAGAATCGGACCGAGTGACCCTTCCACAAACCCCAGACGATGTCCGGTATGCCTACGACGATGCGACCGAATCGGAATCCGAAGGCGAGGAACGGGATGAAGAACGCGATGGCGAAGGCGCTCGCCCCGACGGTGACGATTCCGAAGGGCCCTCCTCCGAACCTTCCCGTGATTGAGGGAGAATTTTCCCTCCAACCCCATCACCACCCTCTTGAGCAACGGCATTTTGGGGTGGACCATGCGCACAGCGGTGGCCACGTTTGGTTTCGGCCGGCCAGACCATTTTGAGCGCATGATTCGCTCACTTGGAACGTGCCCTGAAGTGGCTGAGGGGAGCGTTGATGTGTTTCACTTTCTTGACGGAGGCCCAGGTGGTCTACACGAAGAACTCCGCAACGTTATCGAACAAAGCGGAACGCCGTATCGTGAAATTGTGGCCCGACCCCACAACTACGGCATAGGTCGACAACTCATTTCCGCTCGTCGTGAATTGCTGGACGAACAGGGCTACGACCGGATGGTCCTCGTTGAAGACGACATTGAATTGAATCCTACCTACCTCACGACGCTGCTTCGACTGTCGGATTGGGCCGAAGCCTACTCCGACATTGGCACGGTTCAAGTCTGGAACGTTGAATCGGGGTCGAAGGATGATTTGGCGCCGCATTTGAACCAAGTAGAACTCACCAATCGGCATTTTGTGACCTATTGTCTGACCAAGCGAACCTGGGACGTCATCAAGCCCATGCTCTATGCCTATGAGCAGAAATTTCTTTTCAAGAAGCCATACTCAAAGCGCCCCCATTACCGCATCAGAAGCTTCATGCGAAAATATCTGAAAGGCTCCCCAAAAACCCCCGAAGGAAATCGATTAAATCCGCCGGAGGAAGCCGTTCACAACCCCTTCCCAAGCATTCGTTGGCGCAGTTCACCTACAAGCCAAGACGCCATCACGTCATTGGCGCTTCACCTTGCAGGCCTTCACCGCATCACCACCCGGGCCTCGCACGCCTACTACTATGGCGAAACAGGCGTTCATTGCACGCCGGAACTCTATGACTTCATGGGATTCAATGACCAAGGCTGGTGGCAATGGGAAACGTCTCCAACTTCGTTTTCTATTCGGTACAAAGACGACCACGGGCATTGGCTGCGGTCGGTTTACCGGTGAGTGAGGGACATGGGCATCACGATTGGTTTGGTCGGATGTGGCCGGTGGGGAATGAACCACTACAAGACCCTCATCTCATTGCGGGCGCGGGGTTTTGTGGATCGTGTGGTGGTTTGTGACATTAACCCCTCCGTCTTGACGGGGCTTGAAGCCGACGAAACATACACCTCGCTGGACGCCATGATGAGCGCAGAAACCCTCACCGGCGTGGCCGTCGTCACGCCTCCAACCACTCATCTCGAACTGGCCCAAAAACCCCTGTCCCAGAACATACCGCTCTTCGTCGAAAAACCATTAGCGGACAACCATGAAAAAGCCACCAACTTCCTTCAGAATCTTCCCGATTCAACGATTTTGGTAACCGGCTACTTGTTGCGTCATCATGCAGGACTCCAACGGATGAAGGCCGCCATTGAAGGCCGGGAATTGCAAGTGGAAACCCTCAGTTACCAACGGCGGACCAAACGGCCGAAACCCGCAGGTCTTGACGTCGTCTCCACGCTCGCCGTGCATGGTCTTGACGCGACAACTTTCCTGCTTGGTGCGCCACTGATGTCCATGGACATCATGCGATTCCACCGTACACAAAACTCAGCCCAAATCTGGCTCCGCCACGGGGACCAAGTCGTCCTCATCGATGTTGCTTGGGGGGCGGAAGAGGAACAACGCCTCATCGGTGTAAAGGGGACCTTGCGAGGGGCCGTCCTTGACTTTGGCACCGGAGAACTCTCTTGGCATATTGGAGATGGATTTGACGAAAAGCCACTTTTGGAACGGTTTTCAGGTGAGCCACTTGAACAAGAATGGCTGTATTTCCTCGAGAAGATTTCGACACAGTCTCCTTGTGTTTTCCCCCCTGCATCGACCCTTATGGACCTCAGTGCATGGCTCGAAGAACATGGTGGCCAGGAATCCGTTTAACGCAAGCACTCCTTTGCGAGAATTGAAGAATGCCATGCTCTTGGATGATTCCATGGGCCTCTCAATGACCACCGTTCAGCGCATGCTTGGCGCAAGTGCCGTCGCGAGCTTGGGAGTGTGGTACTTGCAAGGGGCCGTTATGGATGGCGTTCTGACCCTCATTGCTCTCAGTGCCCTGACGGCTTTTATTTGGGGCCTCTCGGAAAGGGAATCAACGTTTACGTATCTGAAATTAACCGGAAGCGGCCCTTGGAACATGCTGGCCATGGTGGCGAGCATCGTCATTTTCGCACAACTCTCGATTTCAATTTGGGCTTTCCCCACCGTGGGCGCCTACCTCCTTTCCCTGTCGTTCATCGGCTCGTTTTGGCTAACGGGCTACATGATTCAGCCGAACGGTGTTTGAATCCATTTCCGGTACGCTTCTCCGGGCGAAGTGTCAAGGGCCGGCGGCATCGACCTGCGGTTCAATGGCAACCCACGGTGACCACCCAACGCTTCCAGGCCACCTTGAGTCTCTGTTGATGGAGGACGTGCATACTGTTTTCCTGAAAGCGGACTGCCCCCCTCGAGTCAAACGCGGGACAATCGGCTCACTGAGGCTGGTCGAGGTGGAGGAATCAACGACCACGTGGGACACTTTGGAGCTTGAGCAAGCGGAGGAAGACCTCGTGGCGATTGTGGAAGAAAACCGCCACCGCAGCGACTGTTTTCTTGAAATTGACCGGAAGGGGTGCCGAGTTCTCCAGCTGGGAGATCTGCGCATAACCTCTGCTTGGCCCCCTTTCTCCGATGCTCGGGAAATTACAATCGTACGGCCCGTCGCAAAACTAAGTCTTGGTGACTATGACTTGGACGAGCGGTTGATAGAGCGACTCCGCAACCACCATCGCGGCGTTTTCATCTGCGGCCGCCCAGGCTCCGGGAAAACCACCCTCGCTCAAGCCATTGCCGAGTACCTTGACACCGATGTCGGGGCCTTGGTGAAGACCATGGAGGCTCCGCGTGACCTCCAACTTGCGAGCCGAATTACACAGTATGCTCCGTTGGAAGGAGACCTTGAGAAGACCGCCGAAATCATCTTCCTCGTTCGCCCCGATTTTGTCATTTTCGATGAGGTGCGCCGGGCCCGAGATTTCGAAATCTTTGCCGATGTCCGCCTTGCAGGCGTTGGCTTGTTGGGCGTGACCCACGCAAATTCAGCGTTAGAGGCCATTCAACGGTTGATTGGAAAGGTGGAACTGGGTTTGGTCAGCCAAGTTTTGGACACCATCCTTCATGTCGAGTCCGGCAAAATCCAACAGGTTTTGGAACTGCGCATGACGGTGAAGCCGCCAACAGGGATGCAGGAAGAATTGGCCCGACCGGTCATTGAGGTCGTGGAATTCCCAAGTGGGAAACTCACCCACGAAATGTTTGCATTCGGCTCAGAGATTGCCGTCGTCCCCCTCGAGGGACGAAAGTCCAACGACCTGTCGCCCATCAAGGCGATGGCGAAAGAACGGATTGTTGAGACGGTCCGTCAATGGGTGGGTGTTGACTGCCAAGTCCGTTTTTCGAGCGATTCATCGGCCGTTATCTATGCTCCAGCGAATATGATCTCGACCCTGGTTGGCCGGGGAGGAGAAAACGTCAAACAATTGCAAAACGAGCTCGGAGGTATGCGCCTTTCCATTGAATCTTTCAAGGACATGCCCGAGGGCATGGAGCAGCCAAATGGATTCTGGCAGGACAAACGACGAAAGGGGAATGCTTGGGAGAATCCACGCCGCAAAGGCAAGTCTGCACGACGCCAACAACGCAAAAAATGAGCATTTTTTGTTGTTGTATTGTGGTTTCTCAACCATGATAATGGGGCATCCTTTAAATGTGAACCTTCAAAGGTCGGACCAGTGAGGTCTCACTATGTCCGATGAA
>Ga0208277_1000221_pt1 | contig 34790 bp, 31 predicted proteins | sample ETNtaG_5_FD_185782 | JGI IMG/M metagenome (GOLD analysis project Ga0208277, IMG submission 185782) | Marine microbial and viral communities from oxygen minimum zone, Eastern Pacific Ocean - ETNP201406SV205 (SPAdes) (version 2) | ecosystem: Environmental > Aquatic > Marine > Oceanic ...
ATGAAAATTTTGTCCTTTCGCACCCATACCTCCTGCATATAACGCAATCATCGGTCGCAGTAAATCTGCACATTGCTCAATATCTTCTCCTGGGATCACAGTTACGGTACAGGCGACTTCGAAGTCTCCCCAGCCATGACGTCCAGCTGCATCAAAGCCTGACTGCAAAGCACTTTTGTAAAAGTCGTTATCTTTAGGTGCAAAGAATAGCGGTAACCAGCCATCGCAAATCTCAGCCGAAAGTGCAACGTTCTTGGGGCCTTCAGCCGCCAGATAGATGGGAATCTCATTACGCAGAGGGTGCACGGTGGATTTCAATGGTTTCCCCAACCCGGTTCCATCTGGGAATGGCATAGTGTAATGCCTTCCGGAGAATTCAACTGGTTCTTTCCTCGCCACAATTGACCTAACTATCTCAACATATTCACGCGTTCTTTCTAGCGGCCTTGGATATGGTTGCCCATACCATCCCTCCACTACTTGCGGACCAGAGGCACCTAGCCCAAGGATAAACCTTCCGTTACTAAGGTGGTCCATTGTGATCGCAGCCATCGCCGTAGCTGCAGGAGTTCTGGCCGACATTTGCATTATCGCTGTTCCCAACTTCACATTTGTCGTGTGGGACCCCCACCAAGCTAGAGGGCTTAAGGCATCAGACCCATACGCCTCAGCCGTCCAAATATGCTCAAAACCTAGTTTGTCGCATTCCGCCACTACGTTTTCTACACCCGCTGGTGGGCCAGCACTCCAATAACCTGTGTTGTATCCCAATTTCATATGATCTCCTTGCCTTGTGTCAAATCTAGCTAGTCCAATTGATATTCAAGCATTCTTAGACTATCAAGGTGCTCGGAAGTTAAAAAATTAGTAACATCCAGATCCCTCTTTAAGGAGAACTTTAAGTGACAGAAGATAACGCGTATGCAGAAATTTCAATGCTTGTCCACAGGTATGCGGACGCAGTCGTTCACAGGAACGGCACGCAGTGGTCCTCTACATGGCATCAAGATGCAGTGTGGGATCTTGGTGGAGGCAGATTGGTCGAAGGCCTAGATGCTATAAAGGATCTTTGGTACGGCGCTATGAAAGGCTTCCAAGCAACAATTCAAACTGTTCTTAATGGAGGCATAGAGGTTGACCCATCCGGAATGAAGGCTTCCGGAAGGTGGTACATACAAGAACAAGTTGTTCGTGCCAATGGAGAACGAGGAATCCTACTTGCGCACTATGATGACGAATATGTTAAGACAGATAACGGTTGGAGATTTAGTCGCCGATTTCTGCAACCTCATTATGCAGGGCCGCATGATTTATCGGAAGAGTTTCAATGTTCTGCAGACAAACTGCGAGAACGCAATATAGAAGGAGTGGATGTATGAAGGTTGATGGTGGCTTAGGCCTTACACCTAATATTGAAAAGATAGCGAAAGAAGCTCGCTCTCAAGAAGAAAGAGGGTACGACGGGATATGGACTGCAGAAACAAGTCATGACCCTTTCCTTCCATTAACGATTGCTGCAGAGCACACCCAGAATCTTGAATTAGGAACGAGTATTGCGGTTGCATTTGCCAGAAACCCAATGGTTCTAGCGAATATTGGATGGGATCTACAAGCTTTAAGCAAGGGCCGATTTAATTTGGGATTGGGAAGTCAGATAAAACCCCATATCACGAAACGCTTCAGTATGGAGTGGTCAAAGCCAGCTGCTCGCATGCGAGAAATGGTCTCTGCGATGAGGGCTATTTGGAATACTTGGATGACTGGGGAAAAACTAGAGTTTCGAGGTGACTTCTATACACATACGCTAATGACACCGTTCTTTACACCTGATAAAAGTGATTTAGGTGATTTTGGGGCACCGAAAGTATATTTGGCTGGCGTGGGTGAGCTCATGACTCAGGTTGCTGGTGAGGTTTGCGATGGATTCATTGCACACGGTTTCACCACTGAAAAATATTTGCGCGAAGTGACATTACCTAACCTTGCCATAGGTCGAGAGAAAGCAGGAAAATCACTTGAAGGATTCTCAATTTCAGGACCTTTCTTTGTTGTAACCGGTCAAAATGAAGAGGAAATGCAATTCGCTGAAAGCGCTACACGACAACAAATTGCGTTTTATGGATCAACTCCTGCATATAAGGGTGTTCTGGAGTTACATGGCTGGGAAGGCCTTCAAGATGAACTTAATCAGCTTTCAAAGCAAGGTAAATGGGTTGAGATGGGAACCCTCATAGACGATGAGATGCTTAACACGTTTGCCGTTGTCGCTGAGCCAGACAAAGTTGCCCCAGAGCTGGGACGTCGTTATGGGGATGTCATTGACAGATTGAGCTTCTATGCCCCTGGTCAATCAAATCCAGAGCAGTGGCGTGGAGTTATGGAAGCATTAAAAGAGGTTTAACTTTGCATCATGATGTTTATTCCGAATTCTGTTAAAGAAATAACTGTTGATTGGCTTAATTCTGTTCTCCCTGCAGAGATGCAAGGGATACAGGATATGCAATGGGAGGATCTCGGAGAGGGAGTTGGAATTCTTGGCGAGGTCAGCAGGTTGCATCTGACATATCGTGAGGAAGCTAGCGGACCGAAGACGATTATTGCGAAATGTCAATCCCCTGCGCCTGAAAATATTTTTCTCTGCCAGGCGATGGGTTTTTATTTTCGTGAGGTTAACTTCTATCAAAAACTTACTGACACGCTTCCAGTAAAAGTTCCACGGTGCTACTACTCTGACATAGCAAACGATGGCATTCCTTTCGTGCTCTTGATAGAGGAAATTTCAGACATTTCAATTCTTGATCAAATCAAAGGTGCAGACATTGATTCAACCAAACGCGTATTTTCTGAACTGGCTAAACTCCACGCTTATTATTGGGAGTCAGAAAAACTTTATGCTCTTGACTGGTTGCCGCCAATGAATAATGACATGTACAAGGGTTCGTCAGCTCTCGCTGCAGAAAAGCTTCCAGCTTTCAAACAAAATTGGGGAGATATTGTGAATTCTGATGTTCTTGATGCTGTCGAAAGATTCATTCCTAACTATGGCTCTTTCCTAGATTGGGCAGTCTCACAAGGCAATCAAACCTTTACACATACGGATTGTAGGTGTGAGAATTATCTATTTGGTCAAAGCTCTGAAATCACTATCATTGACTTTCAACTTGCTACCAGATTTTGGGGAGTGTGGGATATCTCAAATTGGTTAAGTGCCTCATTAACCGTCGAGGCAAGGCGAGAGCATGAAGAAGACTTAGTTGCGCATTATCACAATCAACTTCTAGCTAATGGAGTGACCAACTATTCTATGGAACAGTGTTGGAATGACTTGAAGGCCTGCTTGATGATGCAAACATTTAGTCAAGTAATCGTAAGTGACCTTGATGGTTCAAATGAGAGAGGCAATGAATTGCTAGCCCAATTCATCACTCGGACCTTTTCAGCAGCGGAGGACCATGGCTTGCCTTCATTTATGAAATCAATTGGTTTCTAATGACAAGAATCTTGATAACGAATGATGATGGAATTACTTCTCCAGGACTACACGCAGTTGCAATTGCACTCCATAACGCAGGGCATGAGGTTTTGGCAGTTGCGCCATCAGGCGAAAGATCGGGCTGGGGTGCTGGCGTTGGAACTCTTGATGATGGGGCTGAATTCAGTGCAGAACAATTTGAGATATCTGGTTATGAGAAAATAAGCGCTTGGAGCGTCGATGGGCCACCTGCATTTTGTGTGTTGACTGCAATGCTAGAAACATTTGGAAAGAGACCAGAGTTAGTCATTTCAGGAAGTAACGATGGAGCTAATTGTGGCAGAGGTATCCTGCACTCTGGCACAGTAGGCGGAGCAATGATTGCTCAGAATTTTGGACTATCGGGTATCGCTCTAAGCCAGAAACGCACCCTTGATGAAATGATATGGGGAACAAGTGGTGACGTCGCAGTAGCAGCCGTGAACTGGATAGAAGAAGCTCCGCGAAAAACAGTTCTAAACATCAATATCCCAAATACAACGATTGACAAAGTCAAGGGTGTCCGGGTTGCGCGGATCGCAGCATTTGGAACCACTCAAACTTCTATAGCTGGGACTGTTCCAGGCAATTTACGCATCAAAGTTAGTCCCAGAGAAGTCCAACTCGCTTCAGACACGGACACAGCTTTACTTGATGAAGGATTTATTACGGTCACCGGATTAATTGGGTATCGTTCTGAGAATGAACGAGGCAGAGACGCAGCAGAATCTATCGAACGTTATGCTAATCGTTTGAGTTAAGGAGGCATTGTGGATAGACCAATCTTTGAAGAGGACCATGAGCTATTCAGAGACACGTTTAAACAGTTTGTTGAGAAAGAGATGGTTCCTTATAACGGAATATGGGAAGAGAATGGAATAGTTGATAGAGAGTTATTCCAGAAAGCAGGCGAAAGCGGATTTCTAGGCATTGACCTTCCCGAAAAGTTCGGTGGCGGAGGAATAAAAGACTACAGATTCAATCAGATTATGGGTGAGGAGTTTGATCTTGCTGGTGTAGCAACAGCGGGTTCAGGAATCGGGCTCCATAACGATATCTGCCTTCCATATTTCAAGGAATATTGTAATAACGAACAAATGGAGCGTTGGATGCCAGGTTTAACAAACGGCTCCCTTATTACGGCAATTGCTATGAGCGAACCTGGAACTGGCTCTGACCTCGCCTCAATCTCTACGACAGCTGTCAAAGATGGGGAATCCTATGTATTAAATGGGGCAAAGACTTTCATTTCAAATGGAATCAATAGTGATCTAGTTATTGTTGCAGCTAAAACCCAACCAGAATCTCGACACAGAGGGATATCTCTACTGATTGTTGAGAGAGACATGGACGGCTTTGAACGCGGAAGAAATCTAGAGAAGGTGGGTCGACATAGTCAGGACACCGCAGAGCTCTTCTTCACAGATGTACGCGTGCCATCTGAGAATTTATTAGGAGAAGAGAATCAAGGTTTTTACTACATGATGTTCAATTTGCCTCAAGAGAGACTCAATATCGCAGTATCAGCTGTTGCAGGCACACAATACGCATTCAATATAACTCTTGACTATATAAAAGATAGGCATGCTTTTGGACAACCAGTCGGTTCGTTCCAGAATTCACGCTTTAAGATGGCGGAAATCGCAACGGAGTTAGAGTTTGCTTGGGCCTTCATCGATAAGTGTTCTCTTGCCCTTACACAAGGTGAACTTTCTGCGGAGGAAGCGGCCATGGCAAAGTGGTGGACGACAGAGTTTCAGAAACGGGCAATTGACGAGTGCCTCCAACTTCATGGTGGCTATGGATATATGGATGAATATCCCATATCGCGCCTTTGGAGAGATGGGCGAGTTCAGAGCATCTACGGAGGAACAACTGAAATAATGAAAGAAATAGTTGGCCGCAATCTCGGATTATGACTACTCGGTAAAAAAACCACCGTCAGGATGAAGTATCTCACCTGTGAAATAGCTGGCCTCATCACTGCATAAGAAAAGAGCAGCATTTGCGATATCGACAGGTTCTCCTCGCCTGCCCAACGGAATCATCTCATTAAACGCCACTGTCTCGCTCTCATCCATCAAATCAATTACAGCTGTCATGTGGGTCTTGATGAAACCCGGACCTATGCTATTGACGCGTATACCTACGGGCCCAAGCATTCGAGCTACTTTCTTCGTCAGCATCCAGACACCTGCTTTCGAAACCGTATACGCCACGGGTCCTGCATCGGGATGCTTAGCTGCGATACTAGCGATCGTGACTATTGAACCCCTGGTACCTGACTCAAGCATTTGTGCAGCGCACGACTGCATACCCAACAAGGTTCCCTTCAAATTAACATTTAAGACCTTGTCAAACGAATCAGGGTCTGCTTCCACAAATTCCCATCCTGGCCTTTCAAGGTAAGTAGCCCTGTTCTCTACAATATTTTTAATATCAGGCTCAATATCCCCCGAGACATAATTGGCATGACTGATTCCAGCCGCAGTTACTAGGCAATCCAAACCACCAAACTGTGAAACTGCCAGCTCAGCCATAGCGTCATTATCAGCGCCACTGGTTACATCTACAGAAATTGATTTGGCATTTCCCCCATTATCTTCAATTATCTGCACGGTTTCATCAGCCTTATCTATCTGGATATCAGCCACTATCACTGACGAACCCTCTTCTGCGAAGCGTAATGCTGTTGCCCGACCAATACCGTTTCCAGCTCCAGTTACAACGGTTACCTTATCCTGTAATCGACCTGCCATATTTCCCCCTTAATACAACCCATTACACCAAACAACGCCACTTTGGACAAAAGCATGAATTCTAAAATCGCACCGTTCGTTAATGTGCACTAATTAATGCACGAAAATACTAAGAAACAAAATTTCAGGCTAGGTTTTAACCATGGAGGGAAAGAGGATCATTACCGTCTTGGAGGAACAAGACGAATTCCCGCATGAACCAGATGACGTTACAAACTACAACGAATCCATGTACCTAAACACGTTTGACCTTGATCAAGAGATAGGTGGCTGGTTTCGACTTGGAAATAGGGTTAACGAAGGCTACGCAGAGATGACTGTCTGCCTGTATCTCCCCAACGGGCAAATTGGCTTCATGTACGACCGACCGAAAATTACAACAAATATGCAAATGAATGCAGGCGGCCTCCGAATAAATGTCGTCGAACCCTTTAAATCTTTAAACGTTTCATATGACGGTAAAGTTTGTTTGCTTGATGATCCAGAACAGATGGCAAACCCAAAAAGCGCTTTTAAGAACAACCCAATTATTGAATGTGCAGTTGACCTATCATGGACTGGCGTTTCCCCCATGTTTGGCGGCAAACCAACTTATGAAGACGGAACCGAATTAATCCAAGACAGCACCAAAAGCTTTGCTAAGGCGCACTATGAACAGCATGGGAAAATGGCAGGAACATTTACAGTAGGGTCAGAAACATTCTCAATAAATGGACTTGGGTTACGAGATAAATCTTGGGGTGCTAGGTACTGGCAGTCAATAAATTGGTATCGCTGGCTGCCAATGATTTTTTCTGAAGATTTCGCAATGATGTTGTCAATTATCTCCCGAGATGAGCAAAGCGATAACGTCAAGGCTTCAGGGATGGTACTAGAAGGAAATGAATACAAGATGATTACTAACTGCACCGTTGAATCTCAATGGGATAAGCACGGGTATCAAACTGGAATGGAGTGTTGGGCTATCACTACCGAAGGAACTGAGTACAACATCTCAGGTGAGGTTATTTCCCTAATCCCGCTTCGAAATCGTCGAAAATCTCCCGACGGCACTGAGCTTCAAACGCGAATCACTGAAGCCATGACACGATACGAATGCAATGGTCAAATAGGTATCGGAATGAGCGAGTACCTTGATCAGATAATTGGTGGCAAGCCAACCGGAGTTCCCAATTATGAGCAATGATGCTGTTTTTGAAGCCAATTGGCTTGAAGAACAGTTAAAGGAAATTTTTGGGGCAACAGAAGTCTCTAATTTGAATAGGTTATCTGGTGGAGCAAATCGCGAAACGTGGAGTTTCGAAGCGATCACTAAAGAAAAGCAACGCTCATTGATCATGCAAATAGATCGCGATGGCATGGATCGACTCAATGGGACTTGTGAACGAGAATCACGCATCCTAAAAATAGCAAAACTAAATGGAGTCCCTGTACCGACAGTAATTGCTTCCGGTTTCTCTGAGAACGTGGGAAGTCGAAGTTTCAGCATTACGGAAAAGATGCAAGGAGAAACCATCGCAAGAAAAATTCTTCGCGATCCGCAATGGCAAAAGGCAAGAGAGAATCTCATTCACGATATGGCAAAAGCACTGGCTGCTATCCATAAAATAGACAAAAACCACTTTGAAGGAATAGAACTTAGCGACATCCGAGACCCCGTATCATCACTTGAGTCAATCTACGAGGCCTTGGATGATCCACACCCAACCTTTGACTATGCGTTTAGGTGGCTGCGAGCAAATCAGCCTGAAATATCTAAATCTACTTTTGTACATGGAGATTTTAGATTAGGCAATCTTCTTATAGGCACTTCTGGGCTCAACGCGGTTCTTGATTGGGAGATAGCTCAGTTTGGGGATCCAATCCAAGATCTTGGTTGGATGTGTGTCAGAGCATGGAGGTTTGGAAGTGGAGAACAAGTAGCTGGAGTAGGTACGTATGACGAATTGATTGAGAGCTACTCTCAGGAGAGCGGTCGGGAAATCACAAAGACAACACTTTTATGGTGGGAAATCTTCGGAACGTTACGTTGGGGAGTTATATGCTTGCAGATGGGAGGAGATTTTCGAAAAGGACGAACTAATTCTTTGGAGATAGCAGCCATAGGGAGACGCGTAGCCGAGAACGAATACGACCTTTTGCAATCAATCGGGGAGATAACTGGATGAATAATGTAGACATGTCAGACTGGGGTCTACCTTCTCGAACTAACTACCCATATGATGCACCCTCAGCGATAGAGCTTATCCAAGCGGTTGAAGAATGCATTACAGATGAAATCGTACCTGGATCAGATGGATCCACAAAATGGAAGTTGCGAATCGCAGCTAACGCATTAAAGATTGCTGTGAGGGAAATCGAGGGAAGAGCTTTTCACCAAGACGGCTTGCAAGCCATCTTGACCGACCTAGGAGCAGTTGATATGCCTGACCTGTCTGAGAAGATAAAGGCAGGTGACTATGACGAAAGGTTTGAAATGCTTCAAGAGAAGCTTCTCGCAATTGTCGCAATGAAATTAGAGGTTGCTAACCCTAGACACTTTAAATAAGTCCAAGACCCTTGATCATTATCAAGAATTCGTTGACAATTTAAGCCTTAACATAGGTACAATTTGCAGGGGGAAGTTCTAGAAGGAACAATGGCAAAAATAGCTGTAATCGGAGCGGGTTATGTAGGTCTTACCACGGGCGCTTGTTTAGCTTACCTTGGGCATGATGTAGTAATCGCCGACAATAACGATGACCGTGTCGAAAGTTTGAAAGCAGGTGTCATCCCTTTTTTCGAACCTGGCCTGGATGAATTGGTAAGTGACGTTGTTAAATCAAAGAAACTCTCATTTGTTTCAGGAGCCTCTAACGCATCAAAGAATGCAGAATTTCATTTCCTGTGCCTCCCAACCCCAGCACGTACAGACGGCAGCTCTGATTTATCTTATTTTGAAGAAGGAATCAACGAAATACTTTCGGTCTTGCAACCAAATTCAATTGTTATTAACAAGTCAACTGTTCCGCTAGGAACAGCTAAAAGGTTGCAAGGAACTCTGGAAAGAACGGATGTACATATTGTGTCAAATCCCGAATTTCTTTCCGAGGGAAACGCTATAAGAGATTTCTTGGAACCAAGCAGAATAGTCCTCGGAGCCAATTCAAGGGAGCACTCGGAGAGGGTCGCCAAACTGTATTCGAAACTAAACGCTCCTATTCTAATGAGCAGTTGGGAATCAGCAGAGTTAATTAAACACACAGCGAATGCTTTCTTGGCCATGAAACTCACCTTTGTCAATGAGATAGCTACTCTGTGCGAATTAACTGGCGCAAATATAAAGGATGTAACAGTTGGAATAGGTTATGACCCCAGAATAGGGTCTGACTACATGAACGCAGGCCCAGGATGGGGTGGGTCGTGTTTCCCGAAAGATAGTACCTCGCTTGCTCAATTAGCGCGTTCGTTTGGTTTTGATTTCACCCTTCTTGAACACACTATTGATTTGAACCAAAAACATCTAGATCGAACTGCACAAAAAGTACAGCGACTGGTACCAACCGATTCCCCACATAAAAAGGTGGCTGCGTGGGGGCTTACCTTTAAAGCAGGTACGGACGATCTTCGTTATTCACCCGCTGTGGAGGTACTTAAAAGATTAGAAGCAGACGACTATGAGATCCTTGCTTTTGACCCAACCGTAAAACAGAACTTAACCCAGCTTGCATCCGCAGTAGTTACGGACGATCCCTACGAGTGCGTAAACGGTGCCGATGCTTTAATAGTCCTAACAGAGTGGAAAGATTTCAAACTATTAGATATGAAAGCGGTTGCGAAATCTATGCGCAACGCAAATCTTATTGATACTCGAAATGTATTTAATAGGGTTGAAATGGAAGAGATTGGTTTTACATACATTGGTATGGGAATTTAATTTTCTTTTCTTCGAAAAATAGCGGTTTCATTTATATAACCAATAGTGTCATCAGATGAGCGAAATCCTGATGTTATGCATACTAGGTATCGGGATCGGTGGGTTCTATGCCATTCTTGCCACAGGAATCGTAGTTGGCCATAAAGGCTCTGGCCTCATAAATCTTGACCAAGGTGCTTTAGCTATGTACCCCGCATACACCTTCATAACTATGCGGGAGACAGGTGACATGTACTTCCCATGGTTTGATTTTTTCCCGGGACCTATAGATATCCCATACAAGTTAAGTCTTGCCTCTTCAGGAGTAGGCGCGTTCCCGTCTTTTTTAGCAGCAGTATTTATGTCAATCATCTTAGGCATCATTGTCCAGGCCTTAATATTTGGGCCTCTTAGGAACAAACCTCCAATATCTAAAATTATAGGATCCCTCGGAGCTCTCATTTATTTGACATCTTTGGCAAGTTACCAATTTGGTTCTAAGTCAAGGCTCGTAGATGGAGTACTACCCGAAGGCATATGGCAAAATCCTTTTGGCTTAGACGGGGGAATCGAATACAGCAGACTCCTATTAGCACTAATCGCACTCATTATTGGTGGAGGACTGGCCATCTACTACAAGAGAAGCAAGATGGGGTTACGCACACGCGCCATCGAGGACTCCGAGATAGGAGGAACTCTTCTCGGTTTCTCAGCGAACCGGATTGCGACAGTCAACTGGCTGATCTCAACAACAATCACTGGGATTGCAGGAATACTAGCGCTTGACTTCGTAACTCTTACACCGACTAGGTACACATTATTTGTGGTTCCAGCTCTCGGGGCTGCATTATTCGGTAATTTAACTTCCGCTTGGCTAGCGACGGTGGGAGGAATACTCCTCGGGATGTTCCAATCAGGTGCAGCAGGATTCACGCTCAAAGGATGGTGGCCTGCATGGATTCCGAGCGAGGGGCTACGTCAAGCTATTCCCTTACTGGTTATTATTCTGATCCAATTCACAAAAGGTTACCGATTGCCTGTAAGAGGAACACGATTTGCCGACAGACAACCAAGAGCACCAAAACCAATTCGCTGGAAAACTCTATGTATAGCAATTGTATGTATTGCGATGTGGATATTGTTCACAGGGTCATCTGTTACTCAAGGACGTTTGATCACAAGTACCATTGCAGCAATTTTGATGCTTTCATCCGTAGTAATAATCGGTTACCTGGGACAACTCTCGCTAGCAAATCTAACTTTTGCAGGTGTAGCAGCATACCTTTCCAGCCGATTGGCAGCAGATGGATCTGTGTACGGGTTTAGTGCCTTCGCTTTGGAAGGCCCTGGCTTGCCTTCCCCTATTGCAATGGTTTTGGGTGTATGCATTGCAGTTGCAGTGGGGATCCTCATCGCAATCCCTGCTGTAAGAATACGGGGATTACAACTTGCCGTAGTGACCCTTGCAGGAGCTGTTGCCATCACAGAAATAGTCTTGGGCAACGAATCACTTATAGGGAAGGGCGCGCAATCAAACCTCTCAGTACCACCACCACAATGGTTCGGAGTCGATATTACAGTCGACCCGTCAATTAGTAGAGACCGCCCAACACTCATTATCTTTTGCTGCATTTGGTTGCTCCTTTGTATCACAGCAGTTGTTGGTATCCGTAATGGAGTGACAGGGAGAAAATTCTTAGCTGTACGATCTAACGAAAGAGCAGCAAGCTCCCTAGGAGTAAACGTAGCTGGCACAAAGCTTCTCGGTTTCGGGATAGGCTCTGCCCTTGCCGGTGTAGCAGGCGTTCTTACGGCTTACCAGCAAACAGTTCTACAAATCTCAACTTGGGATGCACTCTCAGGAATTGGTAATGTCTCGCTACTATTCCTCGGGGGTGTGGGACATATTGGAGGTGCAATGATTGGAGCCTCGCTTACACCCGCTGGTTTACTTTCGACAACATCAAGCGAAGGGCAAATACTTCGCACAACAGCATCAGGAGCTCTTATGATAGCAATAGCAATTTTTAGGTCAGATGGTCTAATCTCTTTGACAGACCCGATCAAGAAAAAGTTGACACAGTCAAGATCCTCTTTATTTAAACAGAACACTAAAGAGACTAAACAGTAGAGACACCAAGAAGGATAAATGCCAAAATTCGCACAACAGCAAGCAGAAAAGACACCAAACACAGTGGCGATGGTTGATCCCTACAAATCGCTCACATGGGAAGAAGTTGACGACATAATAAACCGAGCAGCAAATATTATTCTCGCTAGCGAATTGGGTGAAAAACGAAGAATTGCAGTTTTCGCAGAAAATGCTGCTGAAACTGCGCTAGCGCATCTTGGCGGGTTATTTGGTGGAGCCTCATCCGTCCCAGTGAATTTTCACCTAACAGCAGATGAAGCAAGCTACATACTTAAAGACTCTGAAAGCCAAATCTTGTTCATAGATGACAAAACAGCTACTAGAGGAATAATGGCAGCCAAAGAAGCAGGAATTACTCAAATAGTCGGATGGGATTGCGAAAACTATCAAGATGTTACTAATTGGGATGATTGGCTATTGAACGGATCACCAAATCCCTCTCCAGATGAAGTAACCCCTCTTCCAAACTTACTTTATACATCCGGCACGACAGGCTTGCCCAAAGGAACTGAACTTCCTCCGACAATGTTTGCCGGAGGGACAACAATGACCGAACACATAGAGGGCCTGAGTCAGAGCGGCTTTGCCGCTTTTGGGACACATCTTGTTGTTGGACCTATGTACCACACCGGCCCACTATCAGGGATGAGACTTCTTACACTTGGAATACCATCCGTGATACTTGGAAGATTTGATGCTGAAGCAACTCTAGCCACAATCGATAAATATAAAACAGAATCTGCATTGATGGTGCCAACTCATTTCGTGCGAATGCTTGCTTTACCTGAGGACGTAAAGAAAAAATATGATGTTTCTTCGATGAAATTTGCAGCTCACACTGGAGCAAAATGCCCTGTTGATGTCATGCACGAGATGATTGAGTGGTGGGGACCAATATTTCGAGACGCATACGGAGCAAGTGAAGTTGGAACAGTTTGCGCCATCACAAGCGAGGAGTGGCTCGAGAACCCTGGGTCAGTAGGAAAAGCAATTCCGCCTTTCACAGCTTACGTGCTCGACGAGGACCTAAATGAACTACCAAAGGGCACAGAAGGAAGACTATTTTTCCGAGATAGAACGGGAAGAGGCATCATATACCCCAATGATCCCCAAAAGACTGCGCAAGCAAACCCTGAACCAGGGCTGTTTACACTAGGTGAAATCGGATATATCAACGAAAATGACTACGTATTTATCACCGACCGCTTCAGCGACATGGTTGTTTCGGGTGGCGTCAATATATACCCTGCCGAAGCAGAACAAATTTTGATAGATCATCCAGAAATAGCGGATATAGGCTGCATTGGGATTCCCCATCAGGACCTTGGAGAGGAACTCATTGGATTAATTGTTCCAGCAGACCCAGCTTCCCAATTCGATACAGAGGAAATAGCTAATTGGCTGCGAGACCGACTTAGTCATTACAAATGCCCTCGCTCATACGTGACAGTCCCTACGTTACTCCGAAATACTATGGGGAAGATTAATAAACGAAAGCTTCGAGATGCATATCTCAATGATGAACTAAATTGATTTAAGACAGATACTCAACAAGTATTAAATATCATGACTGAAGCAAAAGTACTGGTAGACGAACCAGCGGAAAGAATCCGAAGATTCACGTTAAATAGGCCCGAAAAGAGAAACGCTCTCAACGATGAAATTCGTGACGTATTGTTTCAGCAACTTAGAAAAGGAGATAGAGATAAAGATATATCTGTAATGATCATACGAGGGTCGGGTGAAGCATTTTCTGCAGGGTACGACTTATCTCAACCCAATCATGCGGTTGAGCGATCCATTGCTAAGACTGATGGTTGGTGGTCAAGGCACGTCGTAAATAACTGGTTTGAGATTTGGGATATGTCCACTCCGGTCATCGCACAGGTCCATGGGTGGTGTCTTGCAGGCGGAACCGAATTAGCTAACGCCTGCGACCTCATCTACGTAGCTGATGACGCAAAAATCGGTTACCCACCAGTACGGTTAATGTCTCCACCAGATATGCAATGGCAAACATGGATGATGGGAATGCGAAAAGGCATGGAAGCGCTTTTGACAGGAGACCACATGTCCGGCCTTGACGCAGTTGCTTCTGGAATGGCAAATAGATCTTTCCCCAAGGAAAATCTTGATCACGCAGTTCTTGAAATTGCTGAACGAATTGCAAAAATCCCAAACGACCTCCTCGCTCTCAATAAACGAGCGGCACATCGTGCTATGGAAGCAGCCGGCATACGAAATGGGATTAGAGCAACTGCTGACATCCAAGCTTTAGGATTTCACCAAAACTCATCTAAGGAATACATGCACAAACTTGGTGAAAGAGATCTTAAAGAAAGCCTCAGCGAGCGCGACCGTAAATTTGGCGACTATAGGGAAGAATAAGAAGTCGCCAAGTTTACGAATTTATGACAATTCCTTAAAAATTTCCCATTTGCTTGTGAATCGGATAGTTTTAGATCGATTGTTGATTAGTGACGCCTGTCACACAAATGATCAACAATCATCAGTCCAACAAATGTTGGACTTAGAAAATAGAGGGGGAGGACCCTTGAGAAAAAGCAATTTATTAAAGCTTCTCTCAATCATCTTCGCATTCGCTTTGATCGCAGGAGCCTGCGGTGGCGATGATGATGACAGTGGGAGCAGCAGCGATAGCAGCGTCTTAGGTGAAGACAGCTCAGAAGAAGAAGCTTCAGCTTCAGCTTCAGAACCTGCTGAAGAAAAAGATGATGATCACTCTGATGATGATGGACACGATCATTCCGATGATGAAGCATCAGCTGGAACAGCTGACGACTCAACCATGGGTGATGGTGCTGAACTTTGGGAATCAATCGTTGATGCAGGTGTTGCAGAAGCTGACGAAAGCCTTGAGCCAATCCTTATTACACTGGTAAACATTGAAGGTACTCCAGTAGGATCCTTCCCTGAAATCCGTGAAGGTGCTGAAGCAGCCGTCAAAACAATCAATGAAACAATGGGTGGACTTAACGGACGCCCATTCGAACTTGATTCATGTGTACATGGACTAGATCCAAATGAAGCAACCGCCTGTGCAAACGAAATTGCCGATGCGCAACCAAACTTGCATATCCAAGGTATTGACTTCTTCAACCCACTGTTATGGCCAACGATCGTAGGTGCTGGACTCCCAGTTCTACAAACAGTACCAATCTTTATTGAAGACTTTGATACTGAAGGTATTCTCTCAACTGAAGGTGGATGTGTTTCTTCATTCCCAACAGCAATGGAATACGGTGTTGAAGTTCTTGAAGCTGACAAGTACGTAATCATCTACTCTGATACAGCTCCAGGACTCGTCTGCTATGACGACACTGAAAGAAGAATGATTCAGCAACTCACCGATGAAGGAAAGATCGGACAAGATGACTGGGTCGGTATTTCAGATGCATCTGGAGACCCAACAGACAATGATGCTGTCGTTCAACAAGTCCTCGACTTCATTGAAGGCTCATCTAACCCATGGGTTTACTTCGGAATCCAAGCTTCAGACTGTAACGAAATACTTTCTGCCCTTCAAGCTAATGGCTATCCAGGCGGAATCGTTGCATCAGGCTCATGCCGTGATGACTCAGTTCTATCAAACCCAGCATCCGCAGGCGTTCACTTTGGAAGCAACCTAGGAATTACAGACAGGCCTGATCTCTGGTCAGACTACAAGATTAAGTACACAGAATGGCGAGAAGCAAGCTTTGCTCGTTATCAGCCAACCGTACCTCAATCTGCATTCCTTGAAACAGCTCATGATGTTGTTATAACTGGTCTACTACAAATGATCATGTTTACCGATATGGGTGGAGACATCGACAATGATCCAGCAGGCTTCATTGACTTCCTTGCTTCACAAAGCAACATGCACAGAGCAGGTAGTGAAACTTCCTTAAACTGCACAAACAACTCTGACGAATTCGTCTCAGTTTGCGCAAAGGACATGAACTACTACATCTGGGACGGACCAGGAGGACAATTTGAATACGGCCCTCTAGGACCTAACAACCTAGACGCTGCAGAACTTATCCTAAGAGCTGCAGAAGGTAACCCTCGACAATAGGGACCAAAAAAGATTACTTAGCTAAAAGCTAAAAAAGTAGGTAGCGGCGCAACTCAAGAGTTGCGCCGCTACTTCTTTAAGGCTATAAATTTAAAGCGGACGTTAACTTCACAAGTTATGTCTGTGTAATAAAAGGAAATAGGAATCGGGGGAATCTATGTCAGCACTACTCGTGGCGTTAATCGCTGGCATCGGAGCAGGCGCTCTATATGCCATGTTGGGCACAGGAATCGTTGTTGCATTCAGAGGGTCAGGGGTTATCAACTTTGGCCATGGAGCAGTCGCCGGATACACGGCCTACTCTTTTCACGAATTAAGAGTAACTGGAGACCTCTACCTTCCGTGGTTTGACCCTATTCCCGAGTTTGGTTTTCTGAAGACACTCAAACTTAACAACCTTCCGGTACGAATTGACATTTTCGACGTTACTGACCCCATATCTGGAAAACCCAATCTCGCCCTGACAATACTCGTTTGCCTTTTGATGTCAGCTTTCTTAGGCCTACTGATGCATTTCTTGGTGTTCAGGCCATTGAGAAACTCTCCTACACTTGGAAAGGTAATCGGATCAATCGGTGTTTTCCTTTACCTAAGTTCTATGATGGCCGTTCACTTTGGTGGACAAAATCGCTACGACGCAGGCTTCTCTGGATTCAATAGCACAGCTGGCGCAGTAGAGAATTTCTTAGGCTTAGGTGGAACAATCCCTAGATCAAACTTTTACCTATTCGGTGCAGCATTAGTAATGTGCGTGATCGTTTGGGCCCTATATCGCTTTAGCAGGTTTGGAATCTCAACTAGAGCTGCTGACGAAAATGAAAAGGGTGCAGCTCTACTAGGCTACTCTCCCCAATTTCTGGCAGGAGCCAATTGGGTTCTAGCTTCCATTACAGCCGGCGCTGCTGGAATCCTCTTTCTGCATAAAACGCAGCCAGCTCAAATTGCCTTGTTCGTAGTTGGGGGATTGGGGGCAGCCCTCTTTGGTAACCTCACCTCGATACCAGGTGCAACCGCTGGCGGACTAATAATTGGAATGGTAGCAAGCGGCGGTGTTGAAATAACCACTTACGACTGGTGGCCCGAAATACTTCCACCCAGTGGTGTGAGAAACTTCGTACCACTTCTCGCTATTATTCTTGTTCTATATCTCCGAGGAGATAAACTACCAATCAGAGGCTCTATCAGCATCGGTAGACAACCAAGAGCCCCCAAAACTAATAACGTATCTATAGGCGCAATTGCTGCATTAGGTATCGCCCTTTTACTATCAAATATTTTCGTATCGAAATGGGAAGCCGTCCTAACGACCACACTCATTGCAATCATCTTCATGTACAGCTTGACAGTGCTGATAGGTTTCTTAGGGCAGATTTCACTCGTTCAGTGGAGCATTTCAGGTTTGGCCGCATACGTAATGATCAGATTAATGGCAGATGGTACAAAGATCCGTGAAACAGACTTTGTTACGAACAGTGGTTGGGGATGGCCAACAGTTCTAGCTTTCATCGCAGCGATAGTGGTCGCAATAATCTTTGGGTTATTAGTTGGTTTGCCCGCTTTAAGAATTAGAGGAGTGCAACTTGCGGTGGTAACTATTGCCGCAGTAATCGCAGTTGAAAACCTGCTCCTCAGGAATCCCCCTCTCATGGGTGATGGGTCAGTTTCGGTGAATCCAACCCCATCACCAAACTGGTTCGGTCAGTATGTCGGAGGATTTAATCCAAATACAGCCAGAACGGACTATTGGAAATTTAGTCTTTTCCTGATCATTATCGCTGGCCTCGTCGGAGTTGGTGTCGCCAACCTGCGCCGAGGGCAAATAGGAAGACGGTTTTTAGCGATTCGAGCTAATGAGCGTGCAGCCGCAGCTGCCGGTATAAATGTAGCGAAAATGAAACTTCTCGGATTCGGGATATCATCTGCAATCGCTGCAATTGCAGGATGCATGATCGCCTATAAACTTCCAGGTCTACAAACAGACCAGTTTGAAATATTTGGTGGACTAGCATTGCTAGCCTTTGCTTACCTCGGTGGAATTACAACTGTTTGGGGCGCGATTGTTGGTGGCTGTCTAATCGCTGGCGGATTACTGCCAGAGTTCCTCGGCGTTCACTTCGAATCCATTGATACTGGACTCATCAACGCCGTTGGTGCGATTGGACTAGTCGTAAACGCCAAGGTCACAAATGGAGAGGGAGTAGCGCTCCTTCAAACGGACTTGGGTAAGAATACTTTAGCGATGTTACGAAGACCTCCTGATGATGAAAGCAGCGAAAATCTTAACGATGAGGAGGCGAAAGTATGACGAACATTTTGGAAACTAAAGACCTGACAGTTACCTTTGGAGGTCTAAATGCTTGCGATCATGTTGACCTTGCGGTGCCAACAGGTAAATTTGTAGGCCTAATCGGCCCTAATGGTGCTGGAAAAACAACATTTATTGATGCGATAACAGGATACGTACCTACCTCGGCAGGAAGCGCAGTTTTTGATGGTGCGGATATAGGAGAATTGAAGCCCCATGAAAGAGCACAAAGCGGCTTAGTCAGGACATTTCAGTCATTAGAGCTATTTGAGGATTTATCTGTAAGAGATAATCTTCTGGTAGCTGCCTACCCTACTCGTTGGTATACGTTCATCTCAGACATGTTTCACCTCACCAAACGAGATGAAGATATTGAATCTCGCGTTGATTGGGCGCTTGATATCATGGGTTTAAATGATGTCGCTGAGGCAATGCCAACAGATCTACCCCATGGTAGAAGGAAACTAGTCGGTGTCGCTAGAGCTTTAGCAGCCAAACCTAAACTTATTCTTCTAGACGAGCCAGCTGCTGGATTGGATACTGCTGAGAGCCAAATTCTGGGTGGCCACCTTCGAGAGTTCCTCAATCATGACATGTCTGTCTTCCTGATTGACCACGATATGGGACTCGTTCTCAGCGTTTGCGATTTTATCTATGTCCTTGACTTTGGGAAGATAATTGCTTCCGGCACCCCAGCAGAGATTCGGGAAAGCGCAGCCGTTAAAGCAGCATACTTAGGTGAGCAAGCTGGCGAAATTCAGGCTCAAGAAGGCGAACGAATGAGAGGCCAACAACAAGAAACAGGTGAAGTCAGTGACTAATTTATCCACAGAATCATCATCCGAGAATATTTCCAATGAGAACAACCTCGTAGAAATAGAGAACCTTTCTGCTGGCTATGCTGGTGTTGCCGTTATTCGGGGCGTGAACCTTCATGTCGGAAAAGGCGAGGTAGTTGCTTTACTTGGTCCAAACGGAGCTGGGAAAACAACAACACTCTTAACGACCTCAGGACTCTTAAAAGCACTTGAGGGGTCTGTTACTGTTCTCGGCGAACAGTCAAATTTCGGTGCACCACACAAAACAGCAAGGCTTGGTTTAGCACATGTTCCCGAAGACCGATCCTTATTTTTCGGATTGACTGTCCAAGAAAACTTGAGATTAGGTCTACGTGGAAAACGAAGTGAGCAAAACGCAGGCTATGAAGCTGCTTTAGACTTACTTCCTGCTCTAAGACCATTGATGAATAGACGAGCTGGACTCTTATCAGGTGGAGAACAACAAATGCTTGCTATGGCTAGGGCTTTGGTCTCTAATCCGAAAGTTCTCCTTGTAGATGAAATGAGTTTAGGATTAGCCCCGATTATTGTAGAGAGACTCCTTCCCATTGTGCGAGACATTGCAAATGAAACAGGGGCAGGAGTTCTCATTGTTGAGCAGCATGTTCACCTGGCGCTTGAAGTAGCTGATCGAGCTTATGTTATGAGCCATGGAGAAATTGTCTTAGAAGGTTCGGCAGAAGAACTCATTGAAAGACAAGATCTATTAGAAGCGAGTTACCTTGGTGGAGAAATCGACGAGGAGACATCATGAACCACAACCGTTTACTTGGCTATGCACACTTGCTCATGGCAAGCGGGTACCTTATCTTTACGTTGGTAGGCCCCTGGGCTAAGCGAGGTGAAAGCTACGGAGTCTTCAGTAGTGACGGAGGTACCGGGTTTGGGATCGTGGGCTTTATCCTTGCTGTCGTCCTAGTTGTCCTCGCTATTTTTAGGGTAATGGGTCGGTCCGAGGTCGTTAGGGGCCTTGGCGTTGAACAATTGACATTGGTCGTTGGCGTGGCAGCATGGTTAAACCTCATCTGCTTTATAGTTGGATGGCTACCAATCTTTGAAACCGGTGAAGGACGCCGTAGAGGTGTTCCGGGAACTGGTTGGGGTGTAGTCGGAGCATATTTTACAGTTTCACAAATCCCTCTACTTCTCTCACCTCTAACACTAGGAATTCCTAGCCCCAGTAAGGGCATCAAGTCACTTGATGAAAAACGAAGGCAACTCTTTTCTTCAATCACTATAATCTGTGGAGTTGGGTTGATCTTATTCCCATATCTCGCTTGGGTGACAAGTGGTTCTATAGAGCTATCTGCTTTCGATGGCAGAAGCGGGAACCCCACTTCCGGGCCGAGATTTGGCTACCTTTTGTTCGCAATCGGTGCAGCTCTCGTAATTGCTGGCCTCATGAGACTGAGACCAAAGGGATTAGCCGAACCCGGACCAAACCTTTTATTATCTCACTGCTTGTTAGGAGCCGCTGTTCTAGCATTAACCATGCCTGTGGGAATTATCATTTCTTGCTTGCAAAGGAGTGGACTTGATATTGGCATTGGAACTTGGTTAACACTAGCCACGTGCTTGGTGCTAATACTTCTAGGAATTACAGAAAATAAATCAAGAAATGCGGTCGGAGTATAGATAACTTATCTCTACCACGTATCGATCATTGGGCGTTTTTTTGAGGCTCGTTCCTCTGCCGGTCCAGCCGCCCGTAGAGCAGCCATAATCCATTGTCGCGAGTCTTGTGGATCTATAACATCATCTATTTCAAAGTGATCTGCCATACTTAGGCCCTTACCAGCCTGGTACATCTTTTCAACCAAATTTTGGTACGCCTGCTCGCGCTCCTTCGGATCATTTATAGCTTCAAGGTCTTTTCTATATCCTAATTTGACTGCTCCTTCTAGACCCATTCCGCCGAACTCTCCCGTAGGCCATGAAATAGTAAACATGGGGAACTTAAAACCTCCAGAGGCCATAGCTTGCGCTCCTAACCCGTAAGCTTTACGTAAAACTATGGTGCCCGTTGGGACTGTAACAGATCTGGCGTTTACGAACATTCTGCTCACATGTCTCACTAACCCACTTTTCTCAGCCTGCGGTCCGACCATGAAACCTGGGGTGTCGCACAAGCTAATGATGGGAAGGTCGTGTGCATCACACAGTTGCATAAACCTTGATGCTTTATCTGCTGCATCAGTGTCAATCGCTCCCCCAAGATGCCCTGGATTGTTTGCTATAACACCAACCGGTTTTCCTTCAATTCGGGCTAAAGACGTAATAATTCCAGAACCAAAATCCTTTCGAAGTTCTAATACTGAATCGATATCAAAGAGGACGTCAATCACTTTCCTGATGTCGTAGGCACGTAGCCTATTCTCAGGAACTAGATGCCTGAGGGTTCGTTGATCTTGTGAATCCCAACCAGTGATTTCTCCTTGAAAATATGAGAGATATTTCTTTGCTATTTGAACCGCCTCTTGTTCATCTTTCACAAGAATATCCACTACGCCGTTAACTGTCTGAATTTCTATGGGCCCGATCTCGGATGGGTGATATGTTCCTAAACCACCGCCTTCAATCATTGCGGGTCCGCCCATTCCGATATTTGCATCTTCTGTTGCAATGATTACGTCACAACAACCGAGGATCGCTGCATTTCCAGCGAAACAGTACCCTGAGGTGATACCAACGAGAGGAACATCACCTGAGAGTTCAGCCCATAGACCAAAAGCTAGACAGTCCAAGCCTGCAACTTGAAGCCCGTCAGTATCACCTGGTCTGCCTCCCCCACCTTCAGTAAAGAAAATCACTGGAAGTTTCCATTTCTGAGCAAGCTCGAATAGCCGGTCTTTTTTCCGGTGGTTCTGCCCGCCTTGAGTTCCTGCTAGGACTGTGTAGTCGTAAGAGATAACAACACATTGGGTTTTGCTTTCATCAAATAAATCTGAATTCACCTCAGCAAGGCCACCAACCATACCATCAGCAGGTGTGTTCAAAATGAGATCGTCCACTGATCGTCGCTTACGTTGAGGAGCGATGGCTAAGGGTCCGTATTCGGTCAATTCTCCCCCATCAGTAAGGTCAGCAATGTTTTCCCTTGCTGTTCTTTGTCCTTTTAAGTGACGCTTTTCAACAGCGTTCTTGCGTCGGTGGTCTCTCCCAATTTCATGACGTTCTATGGTTTCGGCAAGATCTGGTCGTATATAACTTAAATCAAGTGCATCACTTGTTGCTTCATTCGCTGAAGATGTTTCACGTACATCAAAGGAAAATAGCTTTTCAGATTCTGAAACCATTTGGCCTATTTCAATGCAAACTTTTGTGATCACTCCTCCAGAGGTTGCCAGCACTTCATGTTCCATTTTCATTGACTCTAGTAGGGCGACACGCTGACCCTCTGAGATTTGATCTCCTACTTTTACATCAATGATTAAAACTGTTCCTTGCAGTGGAGACAGAAGATCCAGACTCACTTGTCAATTCTCGTCTGTTTGTTTGGGTAGTTGATTTATATATGTTGGAAGATCAAAATAGTCTCGCCATAAAATAATTTCTTGATCTTTGACCTCAAAAATCCCTGCGCAAGGCATTTCAACCCAACCATGAGGCCATAGAAATTTATCCATCCGCTCATTCATAACAATTGAACCCGAAGCTGTTTGGCGGATTGTAATCCAATCTATCTCAGCACATCTTTCCATCATGGGTTCAAGTTGCGCAAGAACCGATTTGCGCCCAAAAGTTTTTCCCATCGGCACATTATCGTACTCGCAATCCTCTGATAGAAGGTTAGTAGCAGCAATTAAATCCTTCTCATTAATTAGGTCAATGAATGTCGTTACTATCTCTTCAGGTGTTGCATTACTCATGGCGCCTCTCCATCCCAACGGTCCCAATGAAGAACAGTCTCTAATGGTGGCCTTTTTGCAGGTTTAAAATCTGTACCTTTTGAATAACCACAAGTTATGAGTGCACATTGCGTGTAACTTTGATAGTCAATACCAAGGACTTCAGATGCTTGTTCTTCAAACATTAAATGGATTGTTGTCCAAGCTGTGCCTAAGCCACGTTCTCGGGCAGCTAGCATGAAGCTCCATGCTCCAGGAAGAATGGATCCAAGCATGGCAGCTGAGGCCATTGACGGGAGACCTTCAAAGCGTCCAGGCAAAATGGGAATCATCATCACAGGGACCTTTTCAAAGTTCTGAGCAAGATAAGTTGCTGAGTCAAGAACTCGAGTCTGTTGGGATATACGGTCCTCATCAGCTCCCTTGTAAGCCGTATCGACATTACCCTCCATTTGGGTATAGAGTTCCCACCCTTGCTTATACAAGTCAGCGAGTGCTGCACGTTGTTCCGGGTCTGTGACAACAAGCCACTGCCAGCTTTGGGAGTTAGATCCTGTTGGTGATTGGATAGCAGCCTCTAAGCACTCCTTTATGATTTCTGGCTCAACTGGCTTTTCGAAATCTAAACGCTTACGAACAGCTCTAGTCGTAGCAAGAACTTCATCTACTGATAGGTTAAGTTTCATTGTTTCTCCTTAAATTGTTAGTCTTGGTCTGAGTCTTCTTCTAATCTTGCCTGATATTGATAGGCTCTGTGTGTCCTACCACCAGCTACGAGTAGGTTTCGACCGGTTATCCACCTTGATGCGGGGCTTGCAAGAAAGACGACAGCTGCTGCGATATCATCCGGAGTTCCGAGAAATCCTAGCGGGATTGTCGCAGCTATCTCTTCTTCTGCTCCATCTGCCCCTAACACTTCCGCAAAAGCTTCAGTAACGACTGGACCGGGCGAAACTGCGTTAACACGAATTTTCGGTGCTAACTCAATTGCTAGAGTCTCAGTCATATTCAGCATTCCTGCTTTTGCTGCTGCATAAGGGCCAGTGAAGGGAGATCCGCGCATTCCTGCACCTGATGAAATATTGATTATCGCTCCGCCGCTAGTCATTCTTTTCGCTGCAGCTTTAGCACCTTGAAATGCGGTCGTTAGGTTCAACTCCAGTTGATTTCTAAAGGTATCATCTGATGTATCAATTAGCGTTCTCGTTTTTTTCTCATCAGATCCGCCAACATTGTTGACCCAAATATCAAGGGATCCAAAAGACTCAATAGTAAGATCTCCTAGCCTTTCAGAATTATCTCGAATATCGGCATCGTAGATTAAGGCTTTTCGTCCTCTTTCTTCAATTCCCTTTGCTGTAACCTCAAGGTCTTCTTTTCTTCTTGCGTTTATAACAACATCGCACCCTGCTTCAGCTAAGCCCCAAGCGATTCCGCGCCCAATGCCCTGGCCAGACCCAGTAACAACCGCTACTTTACCGCTTAATTTGAAATCATCTAATACGCTCATGGCATGTCCCCTAAAAAGTTTCGCCCGTTGTGAGATTACTAGCACTGGAGCAGAACGAGAAATTCAAGAAATGGGATCTCAGACCGATTGACGCTATTGTCAGGTAATGGAAAGAATGAAAGGCAAAGTAGCTGTCATCGTCGGAGGCGCAAGTGGATTTGGGTATGCATGCGCAAAAATCTTTGCGGCTGAAGGAGCAGAGATTGTTATTGCAGGACGCAGAGAAGCTCTCGCTGCAGAAACTGCTAGTGAATTCGATGGAATGGGTGTCTCATGGGACGTGACAGACTTCGAACAAGGAAAAAGAGCACAAGAAAAGGTAATGGATAAATACGGTCGTATTGATGCTGCGATTAACTTTGCCGGATACGACGATGTAAGGACTATACGAGAAATTACGCCAGATCACCTTGAACCAATGGTCAATGTGCAATTCAACGGCGCAATTTATTTCCTGAGATTTATGTGCAATGCTATGGCTGATTCTGGAGGAGGGTCAGCCATACTATGTTCATCTCTAACAGCTCATAACCCGAATGTCGGAAGAGTAGGATATGCAGGGTCCAAAGCTGGACTTGAATATGTAGCCAAGCTTGCGGCCGTTGAGTATGGCCATGACCAAGTTCGGGTAAATTGCATAGCTCCCCATGTTATTGAAACTGAAATGACATCAGATATCTTTAAAATTCCATTCGCCGTTGAGACAGTTCGCTTACAAACACCAGCTAAGAGGATGGGGCACGTAGATGATGTTGCAAATTGTGCTTTATTCTTAGCAAGTGATGAATCAAATTATGTGAATGGAGAAACAATCAGGGTAGATGGTGGTGCTCATACACAGAAACTTCCGTCAGATATTGATTATGCCTTACTTGGCCTTGCAAGACCTGAGCTTGCGGCAGGTAACCCGCGCGCAATGGTTCCCAAGTGGTACGAAGGTGAAATAAGTGAACAGTAAGAAAACTAAATTTAATAGCTTACTTTTGGTTTAAAAATTCAATGATCGCCCGCGCAAATACGTCATTCTTGTCGCCGACAACCATATGACCGGCACCGCTAACATCTGCGAAACGTGCATCCGGGTATCTTTCTAGAAATTCTTTCGCCTCGGCTTCTGTTACAAGGTCGCTCAATTTCCCTCTTACCAGAAGTATCGGAACTGTGATATTACTACATAGTTCGTTTAGCAAAACAGGGTTACGCATGTCAGGGTTCTCTTCACCCCTTTCCGTGGAGATAAACATTGGGTCCCAATGCCAAAACCATTTATCACCTCGTTTTCGTAAATTTCTTTTTAGTCCTTCTAAGTCAGAAGATTTTTCACGGTGGGGATTGTACTTCGATAGAATCTCAGAAACTTCAGATAATGATGCAAACCCTGTTTTGGAGTGCTCTAACATGAAATCTTTCACCCTTTCAGCCCCTGCAATATTCATGTTTGGAACGATGTCAACTAATACAAGACCTGAAATGGAATCGCGCTTGTATTTCCCCTCTAGATAGATTCCAACGAGCCCGCCTAGTGAAGCTCCAACTAGTACTGGGTTAATATTTAACTCGCCTATAAGGTATGCGACGTCGGAAGAAAAGTCGTTTAGCGTATAGTGCCCGTCTTGAGACCAGTCCGAATTTCCATGGCCTCTTAAATCCATTGTTATGGCACATCCGCCGGTTTGCGTTAATTTATCGGCAGTCGCTTTCCATGAGTGCCTTGTCTGGCCTCCCCCATGTAAAAGCAGGACTGCGTTTTTTTCTAGTTCGCCCCACTGATCATATTCCACGGTAATCCCGGACGGCGTCGTCAAACGTTTAGTTACCGGCTTTGAAGAATTCATGAAGTTAAGAAATAGTTCCGCTTGATTTTAACTTTTCTATTGCGTCGTTTGAGTAACCTATTTCAATGAGCAGCTCTGTTGTGTCTTGGCAATATGAAGGGGCTGGCCTTGGGTTGTGCTCGGATGAGTTATTGAAGATGGCTCCTTGACGGGGAACTCTCATTTTCCCAACTATAGGATGTTCAATCTCAGCGATTGACTCTACTTCTTTAACGTGAATATCATGAGCCACCTCTGAGGGGTCCAGCACTCTTACCGCAGGAACGTCGGCAGCCTGACACTTTTGAACAGCTTCTGCAGTAGTGAAGGCACTAAGCATTTCATCAAATGACGCGTACCACTCGGTAAAGTGCTTGCTTCTATTAGCGGCAGTGGAGAATCGTTCATCGTTCGCAAGGTCATCTCTTGAGAGCGCTGAACAAACTGCTTTCCATTGAGAGTCAGTTCCTGCTGTTACCGATACCCAACCATCTGACGTGGAGAATAGCTGGTATGACCCGAGTAAATTAGGTAAATGAAGCGCGTCTTCATCAAGAACAGTTTCATGCATCATTACATCAGGCCAATTGAAAGCTATATTTGCTTCCAGCATTGAGACCTGAACATGTTGACATTCTCCAGTTTCATTTCTCACGAATAAGGCTGCCGTAATTGCTTGAGACGTCGTCAAGGCCGCAACTTTATCCGCTACCATTCCTCGGATAAGGGAAGGCCCATCGGCAGTCTGTTGAGCACCCGCCCACCCTGAAATTGCTTGTATAACGGGATCATAGACTGGTCTTTCGCTATAGGGTCCTTCATCTCCGAATCCAGATGATGACACGTACACCAGTCTTGGATTTATTTTAAAAGCTTGATCGGCCGAAAATCCCAGACGAGAAACTGCCCCAGGACGAAATCCCTCGATGAAGACATCAGCGTCTTTTATAAAGGATCTCAATATTTCCTTCGCTTCCTCTTTCTCAAGATTTAACCCAATTGACCTTTTCCCAGCATTTGCATTCGCAAACCATCCAGACATGTTGCCTTTTCTGCTGCCGTACATGCGCAGGTCATCCCCACCGGTTGTATTCTCGACTTTTATTATTTCTGCGCCTTGAGTGGCAAGTAAATGCGTAGCCCCAGGCACAGCTATCATCTGCGCCAGTTCTACTATCTTTACCCCACTTAGCGGCCCTGTCACGATATCTCCATATCCAACCTACCCATGGGCGTAGAATGAAGGGTCTTCGCCAGGGTCAGCTGTTAGATTTACTGGGCAATCGTTCGCGACGTCAAGAACTGCTAGTAGTCTCCCGACTCCGAGACAAAACCCGATCAATGATAATAACTCCAATATTTGTTGGTCAGAAAAGCTTGATTTCATACGCTCCCAAAATGCTTCATCATTTTTAAGCGCTCCATGGTCAAATACAAAGCGCTCCGCTAGCTCTGCTGCTAATTTTTCTTCTTCAGAAAACGCACCTATCTCTGAGTATTCATTTACTCGGTGATAAAGATCATCATCTAATCCTTGCTGCATCGCCGATGCAGACCGTGTGTCTAGTCATATGTGGCAGTCATTGATCTGAGCTATTCGCATTCTCGCTACTTCTCTAACTCTTGTGTCTAACGAAACCTTGGTATAGAGCGCGTTCCCTGCTATGCCAATACCCTTTCCAACATCTGGTTGCATATACCAAAGTCTGCTTCGTTCTAACCCTTCACCCTCGGGGATATTGATTCGTGCCATCTTCAACCTTTTCAATAATTTTGTTTGCTCTTACTTTAGCTTGACCCGAATGATAGAGAAAGACTAAAGAGTAAGCATGGAAGAATTTAATTTAGATGAAGTTGATCACTTACTCACAACAACCAGAGCTGTTCGTAAACGGCTAGATCTCAGACGCCCTGTGCCTCGGGAGTTAATTCTTGACTGCGTCAAAGTTTCGACGCAAGCACCGGCAGGTGGAAACTACCAAAAGTGGCGGTGGGTTATAGTTGATGATCCTGAAAAGAAACTAGTTATTGCAGAAGCCTATAGAGATGGCTATGCACCTTATATAGATGCTCAAAAAGAAGCTGTGTCAAGTAAAATTCCTGATGATCCGACAGTGCAGAAGATAATGTCATCTAGCGATTATCTTGCAGAGATACTGGAAAAGGTTCCTGCTCTTGCGATTCCTTGTTCGTTAGGTAGTCCTGCAGACATGGAAGGAGATTTGGGAGGAGGACTTCAAGGATGGTGGGGATCCGTACTGCCTGCTGTTTGGAGTTACATGTTAGCTGCGAGAGCCCGTGGCCTTGGGACTGCTTGGACGACGTTACACCTGCGCTACAGTGAACGAGTTGGAGAGGCGCTTGGAATACCTGCGACAGTAACTCAGCTCGCTTGCGTCCCAACTGCATATTATCTCGGCGAAACTTTCATGCGTGGGAAAAGGAAACCCGCCGAAGAAATCACATACTGGAATACATGGAAACAATCCGATATTAAAGCAAGTTAAGCTTTCAGGTCACCATGCTCATCCGCAGTCTGGAGGTGGTGCCGTATTACTTCATCAACAATAAGCCGGAAAACCTTCTCTCCGAAGACTGGGTCCATCCCTTCACGTCGAGCTATCTCATGAAGTCTGGCAATTTGTTCTTTCTCACGTTTAGGATCAGCGGCGGGTAAACCTGTTTTTGCTTTTAATTCGCCGACTGTTTTTGTAATTTCAAAACGCTCAGCCAGCAGACATATAAGTTGTTCATCTAATTCGTCAATTCTTACTCTTTGCTCTCGAAGAATGTCAGTATTCATATCACGTAACCCCCGTGGTCCTCAAAATTCCACTCGCTCAGATAATTCTAGATTCTAGTAGATGATTTCCTATGAAACTTTTGTTTGCTTGTCATTCATAAAGACACTGAAAACTTTCTATGAGAATGGAGATTACTGGCAAGGCATGAGAATATTTACTGATGATCCCTCAAGATGAGACCTTTAATGGTTCATGGAATTATGAACCTCACTTTTGCAATGAATCTGGTTTCAGACAGCATTACGTTGATGAAGGTGAAGGAGAAGTGGTGGTTTGCCTGCATGGAGAACCGACTTGGGGCTACTTGTATCGAAATATGATTGATCCTTTGGCAGAAGAGTTTCGGGTAATAGTTCCCGATCATATGGGGTTTGGGAAAAGCGAAACTCCACTAGATCGTGAGTACACGCTAAGAAGCCATACTGAAAATTTGAGCCGCCTAATTGAATCTCTTGATTTAGAGAACATAACTTTTGTAATGCAAGACTGGGGTGGTCCTATCGGAACTGCATACACCGTTCGTAACCCTGAAAGAGTAAGTCGTCTCGTGTATATGAATACTCTGGCTGGCTATGGACGCGTTCCAGAAGATATCCAAAAGATACAAGATTCTCGCTGGTTCAAATGGATCGGTGAAGGGCTTGAAAACGGTCGAACTGAAGCCGTTCTTCGAAATGCCGGTTCTACGGTTGTCTCAATAATGAAATTATGTGGAGTCTCGTCCAAAGTTATAGATCAAACGTGGATAGAAGCTTACAGCTCACCATTTCCCGACTTCGAAAGTGCAATAGGGGCCTATGAGTTTCCTATAGACGCGTACCTCGGTCGTATAGGAGAATACGTTTTAGAAGGTCTTCAGGGAGTTGACGACCTCACTTCAAAACCGGCAATACTTTTAGAAGGACTTGAGGACTATGCCATACCCCCTGAATTTGCTATCGCTGACTTTACGTCGCTTTGGCCATCAAGTCCGGTCATTAAACTTCCCGGAGTTGGGCACTTTTGTCAGGAAGATGCGCCTGAACTACTAGTTGCGAGTATCTTGCAATTCCTGAAAAGTAACCCCATCAGATAATGTAAACGACAGAAAATTGAATTAATGACCTCAGAAGCTGCGATTACCGAGAAAATTCAATCTGATCTTCGAGGACCTGGAGGCGATTGGGAAACCATTTTCGAAGATGTGCTGGGAGAAAGTCTGCTTGTTTTCAAAAACAGGCATAGGTCTATTCGTGAAATGTTTAATGCAAATATTGCAAAATGGACTTCAAGGGAGTTTCTTGTCCTTGGAGAACGAAGAGTTACATACGAAGAACTCAAATCATGTGTGGAGTCAACCGCGTATAATATGCAGACTCAATGCGGAATAAAACAGGGAGACAGAGTTGCGATACTTGGTGCGAATTCTCCTGAATGGGTTATCAGTTTCTTCGCTGCAACGCACTTAGGGGCAATTGTTTCAGCGCTGAATGGTTGGTGGACAGAAACAGAAATACGTCATGCGTTTGAGTTAACTGACCCATCTCTTGTTGTCGGAGATTCACGTAGATTAGCCAGAGCTGGGTCAGTTTTGGATAATTTTCAAGTGATTGATTTTGATCAAAATCCACTTTTTTTTGAAAGTTCAGGAAACGCACCAGAGTATCCAGATTTAAATGAAGATGACCCAGCGCTAATTTTATTTACATCTGGGACTACCGGAAAATCAAAAGGAGCGCTTCTTTCTCATAGGGGTCTTGTAGGTTTTGTGGACGGAACTATCCACAATGCTTACGAGAAAAAACTAATTGCTCTTACGCTACTAGATATTGATATTGCTTCATTGCCGAATGATCAAGATGTAATTCTGGCGACCTCCCCACTTTTTCACATATCCGGTTTGCCTGCAGGTGTACTCATGAACATGGCAAATGGGGCGAAGCTGATTTTTAGGAAAGGCAGGTTTGACCCTAGCGATGTACTTCGACTTATTGAAGAAGAGAAGGTAACGAATTGGGTAGCAATAGGCGACATGGGGCCCAGGGTCATGATGCACCCTGAATTTTTATCTCGAGATACCTCCACGTTGACTCGTGTTAGCAGCGGAGGTGCTCATCTTTCTCAACACATGCAAGACCTCATTGGAAAGCATTTCCCGCAAGCTGCTCACTCTATAGGGCAGGGCTACGGAAGCAGTGAGTCATGTGGTGTGATCACATCAATTGGTGGACAGGACTTTAAAGATAATCCGGATTCTGCTGGTACTCCTTGCTTAGGGTATGAGGTTGAAATCCGAGATTCTGATGAAAACCCATTAGGCGACGGTGAAGAGGGCGAAATACATGTTCGATCTGCATATTCAATGTTGCGTTACTGGGGAAACGAAACTGCAACTGCTGAAACAATAAAGCAGGGTCGTTGGCTCGCTATGGGGGATATTGGTAAAATCATTGGTGGAAGGCTTTACATCAATTCGCGAGCGAGGGACATGATCATTCGGTCTGGCGAGAATATTTATCCTGTTGAGATTGAACATCGCCTTGAAAGCCATCCGTTCATTCATGAAGCTGCTGTCATAGGAGTAGATGACGATGAGAAGGGCCAAGTACCGAAAGCGATCGTTGTTCTTGATGACAATGGCCAGTTTGAGGTAGAGACATTTTCAGAGTGGTGTTCAGAAACATTGGCTAGTTATAAAGTTCCAGAAATTTGGGAGCACAGGACTTCTGCTCTTCCAAGAACTGCTAGCGGGAAAGTGATTAAGGGTGCTTTAACGGGTGACCGTGAAGTTAGCGACTTTGATGATTAATGCGAGATAAGTTCATCGTCCGTAATTGCGGTGATGTTCACTGGGATTGCGCTCATTATCGGCAATCCCGTGATTCGGTCATACCCTGCGTCTGATGATACTAGGCGGTTAGTTGGAGATCCGATATCACGGACTTTCTCATCTGTTAGCGAAATATCACCCCAGGAATGCGACATTGAAACCACACCTCTTTTTATGTCTGGGTCGCTTTCAATAACTCCTACAATAGATGACCTTGGTGAGGTTATTTTTAAGAGATCACCATCCGTTGCTCCTAATTCAATTAAGTCATTGGGATTCACGTAAACATAATTTGTGGTAGCGACTTTAGCGAGTCCGGGTAGTTCTGAGCCTAGTGAGTTAAGTGCATGCTTAAGTCGGCGCCCAACAAGAAGATATGGGAAAAGTGATTTATCAAATGTGTCTAGTAGCTCACTTCCAGAGCGTTCCGCTTGGACTTCGGCTAGTTCGTTATAGACGTCATCAGGGCAAACAGCGAAACGTGCATCATTTTGGGGGTCGCCCGGAAGAACTTTTATTGGGTTGTCATGATGAATAGTTCGTTTGTTCTCTCTCCATATGCTCATTGGCAATCTAGCGTTTCCGTACACATAGTCAATTACGGTACTGTCCGTCAGGTTTCCCCTGATAGGAAGATCCCCTCCAGGTAACGTAATTTTTGTGTTATTTCTCTTTGCTATTCCAACGAAGACTTCCCATTCGTTAAGTACATCATCATCTGTATGAATTACTCTTTCGGCGTAATTGGTATATACGGCGGGGAAACGCCGATCCATTACATTTGGAACATCTTCACGTTCAAGTTGAAGTCGGGGTGCTATGACAAAGTCTGCTAGTTGTGCGGTAGCTGTCATTCGGTGGTCAATCACAACTAGTAGCTCAAGGTCACCTAATGCTTTTAGGGTTTTGTGTTGATCAGGCCAAGCCTGAACTGGGTTTCCTCCTGAAACAATTAGCGCACGCACTTGACCATCTCCCTTTAAGAGAATTTCATCGTTTAATGCGTTGGTTAGCATCTCTCCTGGCAATCCCGATAAGCCTCTGACTCTGTGAGGTGCGCCAGGAGTAGGGTTACTGGGGGCAGTTACTTGTGCCCGTCTTGTATCTCCTGGAGTAAGCATGTAGGGACTCTCAAGAGTTTCACCCTCTTTGAGAACGCGTCCGCATAAAACATTTAAAGTTAGCACTAGAGACTCCATTAGCGTTCCGTGTGGAGCCATATTAGGACCAGTTCCAGATCCTGCTGTTCCTTTAGGTCCTGATGCAAACATCTCGGCTGCTAGTTTTATATCATTTGATGGCACTTCGCAACGCTCAGCTGCATAGTCCAGTGTGAAGGAAGAGCAAGCTTCTTTTAGTTTACGAAGTTGGGCTTGGTCTACATATTGTTCACAAAAGCTCGTATCGTGCAGATTATTCATTAGGATATGCCCAATCATTGAGGCGAGCAAAGTAGGGTCTTCACCTGGCTTTACCTGAAGCCATACGTCAGCTTGCGTTGCTAACTCGCTTCTTCTTGGATCAATAACGATAAGTTTTAATCCTCTTTTCTTAGCGTTGCGGAGCTTGATAAAGGGGTTGGTTCCCTGAAGTCCGCTCGCAGGACCGTAGCTTGAAACTAGAGGATTGTATCCTACTGCAAGTAATACATCAGCATCAGTGAAATTCTGCCATCCAGCTTCCCAAGAACCGAGTCGAAGTAACGAACTTCGATGGGCAGGTTGGTCAATTGTTAGCGAAGTGTAAAAGGATGGCGAGTCAAAACCCTTATGCCACGCTGAAGCTACAGGTACACCTATGCTATTTTGGTATGCTCCTGTTCCGATATAGGTTGCAACCGACCTCGGACCATACTTGTCTGTTATGGCCTGTAGTTGCTCTGCTATTTCGTCAAGAGCCTTTTCGGATTCTATTTCCTCGAAAGTTCCTGCTGTTGTTTTCTTCAGCGTGGAACGAAGACGGCTTGGACTGTGGAACTGGTCAGCTAATTGTCTGCCTTTGATACAGGTGTACCCCTCAAACAAGGGATCAGTGCGGTCGCCACGCACAGCAACGATTCTCTTGCCATCCTCTACATCTATCTCCATCGGGCAAGCTGCATGGCAAATACGACAGAACGTTTTTTTAGTTTCAAGCATAAAGAGAATGTACCCTATTTTCTGAATAGATGTCGTAGCCCAATTGCGCCAGTTAAAATTTCTGGATTACGGTGTTCATGGAACTGGAAAGATGGATAGGAGTCGCTAGTTATGGCTTATGAATGTTTTGATGTCTCAATTGCAGATAAGGTCGCGCATGTAAAACTTGATCGCGGACCTAATCTCAATACAATGATCCCCTCCTTTTGGAGTGAACTTCCGGAGATAATAAATGAAATCAGTGATGAAGGGAAAGCCAGAGCAATTGTGATTTCCTCAACTGGAAAACATTTCTGTGCAGGTATGGATTTAGCTGTATTCACTGGAA
>Ga0208277_1000222_pt1 | contig 34776 bp, 23 predicted proteins | sample ETNtaG_5_FD_185782 | JGI IMG/M metagenome (GOLD analysis project Ga0208277, IMG submission 185782) | Marine microbial and viral communities from oxygen minimum zone, Eastern Pacific Ocean - ETNP201406SV205 (SPAdes) (version 2) | ecosystem: Environmental > Aquatic > Marine > Oceanic ...
GGTCAACATCCACAGGGCCAAGTGGGATTGCCAGTCCAGGGGCTACTGTGAACAGCACCCTTTCGGCCCAGTCTGGTACGGTGTAATAGAATGGGTTTGCAGGCCCAAGGCGGAGATCATCGATGCAAAGAGCGGTGTTTACAGATTCGGGATGCCGCACTTCTAACTCATCATCGAAATTGAGCGCACCCCGCATTCTGAATGACATGTCTTCGTGCCAGGTTGCTGCGTACCACATTCCACTCTGCAAATGCTGCCATTCAAGACTTCCATCAACAGGAATCAGTTCAATCGATGTCGAATCACCTGGCATGCCTTTCTCGCTCAGTGCAGAAGTTTGGTGAGCAAGCAGTGACATTTGTGAAGACATGTCGTGGCGTTCTACAGATCCTTCCAATTCTTCGATCACAGGAATCATTGAAACCATCATGATGCCAATGATGGACAGGACACCACCAAACATCAACACTGTGGCAACAGCTGCTGAAACAGCGTCCTCGTCTCGCTTGAGTGTTGACCTCATCGACTCACCTCCACTCGCTGAACATCGACTTCGAGGTACAACTGGATGCCGTGTGTGTCGACGGTGAATCCGTCTGCTCCACTGGCCCTTTCGTATGGGCCATAGCCTACGAAACGATCCAGCGTACCGGAAGCTCGGTTCAGGTTGTATTCATCGAGCCACTTGTCGTGGTATTGTGGGGTGATGAGGTCATTCAGTTCATTGAGAACGGTGAACCGTACATTGTATGCTTCTCCGCTGAAAAGTGTCATTGGGCCGAGTGAAATCATGTTCATGCCAATACTATTTCCAGTGCCCAGTGATCCATTGATTGTGACGTCTGAAAGAAGCATAGAGAGTCTGTATTCTCCATCGACGAGCCGATCTAGGCTCATGCTTGGGTATGATGTGACCGCCCATGGTTCATTTGGAAAATGTTCGACTCTTGCGTTGTTCATCAACGCTAATTCGTGTTCACCTTGGCCGAGTGATGTGGTGATTTGAATGCCCGAAAGGGAGTAGCTTAGGCTTCGATGAAGTGGTGTTGCGTCCTCATCGAGTACGGTTACCATCATCCAATGGTCTCGGGAGGCGTTGTGGCGAACAATCACTTCTTCATGGGTCCCGTCGAATGATGAACTTTCGATGCCATAGGGTGTCTCAATCGTGATGGAGCGAGCCGATTCATTGATGGCCTGGACACTCAAAGCTGTCAAATTCAGATGCTCGATTGTGATCTGTTCATTGGGGACGAGATCTGCTGCTATCGTCCATGTCTCAACCTTGTCAATCGGGCGGATAAAGGTCGATTGCAAGGCCAATGTGTGCCGAATTCCAGTCCCTTCAGGTGCTGCTCCAGCGACATCGATTCGATCTTGGAAACGCTCAGAAATTCCGACAGCACTGTTCCAATTGGTATTGTCCTCGAAATCGGTGAGGTATGGGTTCAAGAAAATCCACACTCCGCCCATGATTGTGATGACCATAGCCAACAGCATAACGACGCCAAGAACTTCGCTTACCGCTCGGTCATCCCTGCGCATGGCGGGACGAGATGCGTAGCAGGCTCGACTGTTCACGAACGAGACAAGGCTCGGTACCATTTAGCCCTTCACCTTCAAGTGCACTTGAACGAGCCAAAATCAAGGGGTTAAGCCTCGAGGGAATCGTTGGGTGCGGAGGTTTCCATTTCGTCGCCCTTTCCGATGTAGTGCGTGTACTCTGGACCATCCTGCAGAGATATTGTGATGTCGCCAGTGAACACTTCGTCAATATGGTAGAGTACGGTCGATTCTGCAAGATGCGGACGGTTGTTCTTTTCAGACAAGTGAGTGAGGCTGATGCTTCGGGTCGCTGAGGTGCACACCTGCGCAAGGAATTCTCCAGTTTGATCATTGGACAAGTGCCCACCCCTTCCACTAATTCGGTCCTTGAGCGAGTAGGGATAGGGTCCGTTCATCAAGCGGTCATGGTCATAATTCGCTTCAATTGCAATATGTTCACAACCTCGTACATGCGTTACCAATTCATCAGTCCACGACCCTAAATCGGTGATGATTGCAGCACGTTCGCCAGCATGGCTTGCTACAAAGGCCACATTGTCCGAACCAGAGTGGGGGACAGGTACGGGTAAGACCGCCAAATCATCGCCAACTCTAACCATGTCGAGTGCTTCAAAATATGATGTGAGTTTAGGATCCAAACCGAGTTCTTGTGCTGTACGTTCATTTGCTAAGATGTGCAGACCCCAACGCTTCTGGGCGATGCATGCACCTCCTCCGTGATCGCCATGGTGGTGGCTGATGAAAATGCAATCAATTTCTGTCGGTTCAATCCCTAAACGATTCAATCGTTTCTGCAGTTGCGCCCCACTGAAACCCTGATCAATCAGGACTTTGGCGCCCTCGGTCTCCAGCAGGGTCGCATTGCCGCGACTGCCAGTTCCAAGGTGCGTGATGCTCATTGACATGGTGAACATAGCGAGCGCATCGCGGCGGGACTTTGAACAAAGCGATTCAATTTTCCGAGAAGTGTCCTTTTTTCAACAGATTCGAGTCTTCGAGGGAACGGTTCATCCGTCCAACCGTACCCGAAATCCGTGCCTTGAAGCACGATATGTACGAACATCGCTCCATCATCCTCATAAGTGTCGATTTAGGGTTGAAGGTTAGCGAAGCCTATGGCTTGCACTCCGGTGATACAATGCGACGAAGCCTAACCACCCTTCTCACAACGCTTGCTGTGATTGCAAGCCTGCTCTTTATGTCGCAATTCCCTGCTATTTCATCGGTTTCAAGCGTTCACCCAAAGACCACTGAGGGGGAGAAACCACCCTCGACGGATACCGATGGCGATAAGATCCCTGATGTTCATGAAAATCTCTTCGAAGAATGGATGAATTGGACAACCGTTGATGGACGTGACGTCTACATGCCGGGGATGGACAAAGAAGATGCATCTGACGCATACGTCGATAACGATCGCGATGGCCTCAACGCAACTGAAGAGTATTGCTGGCCTTATCCAGCGAATTGTACGGCGTCTGGGTTCCCCAGAGGATTGACAGGAACGGTGGATGAATCTGGTGAACGCAGTTATCTCGACCCTCGTTTGTCCGACACCGATGGCGATGGGATGCCGGATGGTTATGAGGCTTACATGTGCCACAGGACTGGCGGATTCGACATTTTTACCCTACGATATGTATGCCCTGCATTCGATCCACTCAATGCGAGCGATTTGACAGACGATCCCGATGAAGATGGCTTTGATGTGAATCGTGATGGTGTGCTTTCTGTCACAGAGAGATTCACCTCTCCAGAAGAGTATATCCAAGGTGCTCCTGCCAATCATACCACTGAATTGGATGGCCTTTGGTGTTCAGCATCACTGCCGGAAGGCTCAGTCCTTCTCAACTGGCCTTTCATTCCGACCGGTGCGAACGCGACCTTCCAAAATCTTCTCACTGCCTGTACAACGAATGCGACCAATGTCATCGATGAAGACCTATGGTTGGGTACCGATCCCTTGCTCGATGATTCGGATCGATACCACTGGGATGGATTCTCAATTCGCCGTTTGTTCCCATCCTTTGGAGATGGCATTCCCGATGGATGGGAGGTTCATTTCGGTCTCGACCCACTGAATCGAACAAATGCTCTGATCGATCACGACAACGATGGATGGGATGCAAATAGGGACGGTGGCGTATCACCTGATGTGAGTCGGACATTAACTGCGATCAAGCTCGGCGAAGCATTGTCCACACTGGAAGAGTATATGGTGCACGAAGATGATGGCAATACGGTCATTGCAGGATTGAAATCAGTCGCCTATGGTGACAAAGAAGGAACATCAAATCTGATTCCACTCACATTCACTGCATCTCCGGATGAATTGAGTGTTTTACACTACGATTTACGTGATATCGAAACCGACGGGACCAACGTCTATGTTTCCACTCGCTATGGACTGACCTTCATGGACATGAACGCAGAAACGAGCGTTGACCAATGGATGCCTCAGGGCGTTGAATTACGTGATTCCTTCCTCCTAAAAAGTGGCGATGACGCCTATGCATTGGCACTGAGCACAAGCATCGGAATGGCCGTAGCGCCACTGCAAGCAGATGGTTCATTTGCCGCATTGGAAACGTGGTCGTGGCAGATGGGGGATGGCCTCAACGCTTTGGAGGAACTCGAAATCGAGGGTCAGAACCAGCAGTTGATTGCCTTGGGTGATGCAGGTGTTGGCTCCATCATCGAGATCAATTCAGCGGGTTCAATCGTCCAAAGTTATGACATATCTTCTTCTCTATCCACTGCCCTCAGTGAATCGAATTCAAGCGTGACTTCCATTGCTCATGGTGCAGCAGGTGGGGGTGCGAAGATGCTCTATGTCGGTACAGACAGGGGGCTCATTATGGCTGAAACGGCCACAGTGCGGGATGAATTTACTCCGTCTTGGCGATTCCACTACACGACAGAAACAACCCCTATCCCGACGAGTATCGATGAACTTCGTTCACTTTCCCTTGGCATGGTGGCGAATCCTGCCGAGGTGCGAACATTGGTTCTTGATGGTCCAAATTCAAACAACGCCCAAGTGTTGTGGTTTGGGACGCCGTCGGGACTCCATCGGATGAACCTCCTTGATGCCAGCATCTCGCATAGCGGATTGCTTGAACACCCTGGCGACGAAGGTCAATACACGAGAGAGCTCAACAACATCCACTCCATATTTCCAACGGGAGATGAACTGCTCATTGGATCGCAGCGTGGTCTTTGGGCGATATCTGGTGATTATACCGCAGTCTACGGTTTACAAAACCAAGAACCGATTTATGGGGAACTGAACACGCTCAACTGGGTCAATGTGGATGGAAACATCACCATCTTAGCAGGGTCTGCTCCAGGTCGTTATGCCAATCTGGAATTGATGAATCCTGGAGCCAATGATTCAGATAATGATGGCATGCCAGACGGTTGGGAGGTCGCTAACGGACTTGATCCAACAGATCCTTGGGATGCGTTGCTTGACATGGATGGAGATGGACTTGATCTCGACCAAGCGCCTGACGGCTTCCTAGAACGGCTTTGGACCAATCTTGACGAATTCCGCTATGTTGAAACCACGCCCCTTGGTTACAATTCTACGAATCCAAAAGAGGGTGATACCGACGGCGATGGTCTTGGTGATGGCGAGGAATACTTCGGTTTCTTCTACACAACGAGCAACCTGTGGTGCCATTACACTGTTCAATTGGAATACATTTGTGATGATGCTGCTGGTATGGCTGCCAACGCTACGTACCTTGGCCTCTCATCGACGGATGTAGGGACGGACCCAACAAATTTCGACTCTGACGGCGACGGAATGCCTGATGGATGGGAAATCACTCACCGCAGGTGGGTTGGTTCCAGTTTCACTGGTGGGAACAATTGGTCCCTTGATCCTAACCGTGCTGAGGACGCCAATTGGGATGCTGACCAAGATGGCCTTGCCAATTTGTGTGAGTATCAATGGTCCCTTGTCAAAGGAGCGGCCATGGAAGGCCTTCTGTTTGAGAGCCATGGCGAATCTGCTGAATCAGCTGCAACATGGTCGACCGCAGATCCAAACGATGTCGATTCAGATGGGGACTCTTTGCCTGATGGATGGGAATCAAACGGTGCTTGTGACTGGGACCCGTCCCGAGTCGGCGTCAATCCCCTGAACGGTTCTGACTTGTTTGAAAATCCTGATGGTGACGGATATGACGTCAACCATGATGGAATTCTCGACCAAAACGAGGCTTTTGTCAATTGGCTCGAATTCCACATTCGCTCAGACTTGTTTACTTCGAACACCACGATGTCTGGCCTCCCTCTTCCAGATGGATTCACGACTGACCTTTTCAACGATGTTGGCGATTATGGAATGCCCGAAGCCACGTTTGGAGAGCGAGCGTCTGGTGCGGTCACAGCGGCACAGCCGATCACCAGCGTTGGTGCGGCAAATCCATTCAGCGCAGATACCGATGACGATGGGATGCCGGACGGTTGGGAAATTTGGTTTGCTCGATGGGCCATCCTTGACGATGCTTGGACCCTTAATCCACTCGATGCCAGCGACCGATGGCAAGATGCGGATGAAGATGGAATGGCCAATTGGGAGGAGTACAACGCGATTGCACCAGAATACAGTGAGACCAATCAAAATCGCTCTTCTCCGCAATGGTTTGTCACCACCGTAGGCTCAGCATTCGCTTTACAGCAATGGCCGAGTATTTCGACGACGGAATCCTTCGGTTCATTCATCACTCAAGAGCAGATCAACATCAGCGGTTGGACTTCGGATCCAAACAACGTCGACACCGATGGAGATGGCATGCTTGATGGCATTGAACACCTCTTTACCGCATGGAATCTCTCTGCTGAAACTTGGACACTCAACCCACTTGTCGCAGGTGACGGTGATTTCGATGGTGATGAAGACGGTCTTATCGATGCCCAAGAATTCGCTCTCGCCATCTCCAATCCTGAAAACGGTATCGACCATCCAAATGATGCACCTCTTCTGCACATTGACGGCGATGCACAACAATCCACCGAAAAAGCACAGCGTGTGTTCAACATTCTCATCACGAAGGAAACACGAGGCAAGCGTTTGCTTACAGATTTCAACGGTTGGCAACAAGGTGAACCGCCAAACGCCATCATCTCTATTCTTCTTGGAATGACGGACCCAACCAATCCAGATACTGATGGCGATGGCATGTATGATGGATTTGAGTATTGGTTCACGGATTGGAACCTCGACCAAAACCGTTGGAGCATGAATCCATTGATCGACAATGACGTGAACTTGGACACCGATGGCGATAGTTTCGATTGCAATGGAGATGGAGCAATTACAGAAAACGAAACCTTCAGCAATTTGAGAGAATGGGAATCTCGGACATGGGGTAAATACCTCGAACGATCTTCAGTTCCAGCAGCGTTAGGCATCATCGACTTTGGCGAAGATGCGATGAATGCATACATGGAAGAAACCGGTATGAGTCTGGTGCAAGCTAAAGATGCACTCTACAATGACTTCATCCAAAAGTCAACATCAAGCGCCGACCGCATGCAAAAAATCAATGAGAACAATTTCGATAATTTCAACCGAACATTGCTCGGAGTGGCAGATCCAACAAGCGATGACTCGGATGGCGATGGCATCCCTGATGGTTGGGAATACTGCTATGCTGTGTATGGAATGGACGATCCAACAACCACAAACCACTGGGCTTCGAATCCAATCAATCCTTGGGATGTGGATTACGATGGCGACCGAGATGGTTGGTATGGACGCACTGCATTCGATATTCCGGCCGAACAGGGCACATGGTCTGGAAGAGTGTTCACGCCATCACCAAACGTGATCCAATCAGGTCTTGGTGATCTTCCGTTCACGAACTGGATGGAATGGGACAACCAAACTCGCCCGGACATGAATGACACAGATGGCGATAGCATCTCTTACACCACGACAGTGGTCAACGGTGCAGTCGTTGCACACGACCGTGATTACAATCTCTCGGATGGCCGTGAGGTGTTCAAGTACGGAATAAATCCAAGCGACAACGATACCGATGGTGACATGATTCCTGATTGGTATGAATATGCCAAAGCATGGAATGAATCAAACGATAATTTCAGTTCGTTCCTCAGAATCCAGGTCGTATGGATTGATGCTGCAACCGGTGGTGAATGTGACACCGACACGAACTCCTGTCTGCCATTGTCGCAACAAGGTGCAGGTGGCACCCTAAGTCGCCCTGATCTGACGTTCACATGGTTCACCATGGACCCTGCAGATCCTCTTGATGCAAACCTTGACCCCGACCAAGATGGTAATTGGGATTGCACTGGAGCGGGTTGTGTTTACGAACCTTATACCAACTTCCAGGAATTCTACGCCATTACCGATTCTGACTACGCCTCGCCGAACGCTGTACGGTTGAGTGGACTGATCTATGATGGCGAGATTGTTCTCGAGTGGTGGCAATTTAGAGCTGCCATGTTGGGTCTGGATGAAAACGGTGCGAGTACGGAAAACTACCTCAAGATGGATCAATCGTTTTCCAATGACATTCGTTTTGCCTACATTGTTGATGACAAAGATACCAATTTCTTGGTTTTGGATGCCGGAGATGATGAAGTTCATCTTGCAGGCAACTGGACTGATGCGTGGGACATTTACTACGAAGGCTCTCCGTTCTCAGCACCCGTTCGCGCTGTCGGAGAACACGAATATGGCTGGTATCTACTTGACTTCGACAATGATCATATCGCCGAAGGTACCGACCCAACCAATTGGGATACAGACGGTGATTGGATGGTTGATTGGTTTGAAGTTCATGATGATGAAGAAGACGGTATTCGTGGCGATTCTTCACCAATTCGGTACGATTCTCGTCAAACTGGATGATAACAGTTCAGTGACATGACTGCGTATTGTCTAAAACCTCAAGCCCGTGTGCTCAATCATGGGACGCGTTGTGCATGACAATATTCCTGCCGGCCGCGGCGTGATGTTCTTGCTCTTCACCATCATGGTGTTGTCTCCGATGTCGCCTTTTGCTGATGTTTTGGTTCAGCCAAGTGATGCATCTGGCGTTGCTCGTCACGTTTACGAATTCGCTGATGGTTCAACTGAATATGTGGCTCTATACCAAGGCGGCAATGCTGATGCCGGTGCAGAGGTTGCTTTGCCACGAGGTGCCAAGATCACGGATGTGAGCATGACCCTCTCAGGGGCATCTGCCACAGGTTGGTCGCAGCTTATTGACGATGACCGTTCGGACTGGATGGCCGGACTTTCGTCTTCAGTTGATGCAAGGTCTGGGGATTTGAGTCTGGCGTTTTCAAACACGAGTGAATCGTTCTTCCCCCATGGCTATGACGAAATTACAGATTCAAATTCCGATGCTTGGTTGGATAACGGCTCGTATGCATTACGACAACCACACACTTCGAATGCGACAGAGAATAGATTTTCTCAACAAAATCTGAAAACAGCATCCAGCCTTGTCAAGCAATCTCAAGGTGCAGTCCTCAAGCACCATGATTGGCTGTTCATGTCCACATGGAGCACCTCCAATTTCAACAACATCGTTCAACGATTATATCCAAATAATCTCACTCGTGAATCGACCATTCATCTTGAAGAAGCGGATTGTAATATTAATTTCCTTCACCCGAGCACATACTACGGTTCGTATGGCTTCCGTGATTGGACGGTGACTGATGATGAACGTATGTTTGCCATTCTCTCTGGTTATCGATATCACTACAGTTCCTCTGCACCAACTCAATACCATCGTGTGGTCGAGATGGATATCTCAAGAGACGACATTTGGACGTGCTTAGATACCTATGATGTATCACCGCAATACTCGGATTACACTGCGATTGCCTATGATCGTTCGACAGAAGAAGTTTGGATTGTTCACAATACCCAACGCCGCATCGTACCATACACATTCTCAACAGCAGGTGATGGCCAATATCAACGCGGTACCAACATGTACTCCTATTCATCTTCATCTGGCACATCATTTGAATGTGGTAAGACTGGGCAACAAGTTCGCGGATTAGAAGTGAATTCAACGACCTTTTTCATGCGATGCCAAAAAGGAAGTACGAGCCAAGACAAAGACCAACTTGAGGCGTGGGCAATCTCTGGTTCCTCCTCCTCACTGGTTCCACAGTTGGGCACCCGCCTTCTCTCCGCCCTTGGCTATGGACTGCAATTTGATGGCAACCGATTTGTCACCGTCGATTGCGGCTATTCGACCTGGTCATCATCCACACTTTACTACCGTGAATATGGGACAGGTTGGCAATACAAAACCACGCCTGCACCAGGTACGACCACTTGGTATGGCCCAGTGACAACTTCTGGCGAGGACATTGTGGCTGCGAATATGCAGACGTACTGGTCTGCAGCATCAACTGGCGACCGCGTCGATTACTGGATCTCTGCTGACAATGGGACTCACTGGGAGTCAGTGACTTCAAATGAAACAATCCACTTTGCCTATCCAGGCACTGAACTCGTTTGGAAGGCACAACTGATTGGCTCCACCGCAGTATCTTGGTGGGTTGATGTTGAAATGGCAACATCCTACCTCGCGAGTGGTTCGTGGACTTCTGACCCATTCACGGCCGGTACGAAGGTCGGAAAAGTTCGTCCGCAATGGACATCAACTGAACCAGCAGGCACTTCGCTCCAAATTCAAGTGTCAAACGACAACGGCACCACTTGGCTGCCGGCAACCAACGGTCAAGAAGTAAGTTTCACCGCCGACGAAGCAGGTTCAAAAGTTCGCTATGCAGTGACGATGTCAACCAGTGACCCAAGCCACACTCCGACCGTTGATTCCATGCTTCTGGAATATGAAGAAGGCTATCCTGATCGACCAAGAATCGACATAGGCAACGATCAGACTTGGGAGTGGGAGTCACTTCTCTTCCTCAATGAATCAGCGGTTGAGGCAAGCGATGAGTCTCAGATTGGTGTCGATGTCAAATATGCACCATCACTGATCGCAGCCTTTAATGACGCCGTTCCAGAGAACGGTGACGGCGATGTGATCGTGCCAATCGCCATCAAAGCAGCAAGTTCAGGACGAGTAAAAATCACAAACATCGACGTGGCTTACAAGATGCAAACCCGGGCGGTTGATGCATCCCTTGAGGGTGGTCTCGTGGCACCTGATGGCGTGTACCGAAACTTGGTAACTCGTGTTGCTCCTGGTGACGATGTAGATTATGTCACTGATGCGCTCATTGCGCTGAACAATTCGCATGGCGAAAATCCAGCATTCAGTTGGGAACGTGGCGATGTTTGTTCCGTCATCAGCAACGGTGATGGTGCGGTTCACTTCGATGCAGCCAATTGCACTTCGACGACCGATGCGGGCGATGTCGTTTCGATTCGAATGCCGATGCGAGTCGATTGGACTTGGGACGATGAAGCTGGAACTGAAGCCTTGATTTCAGTCGAAGATGATCTTGGCCTTGCTGTTGCGGCATGGGAAACCAGTTCGCTGGATCTCGTTGTCGAAAATGACATTCAGCTCGATGGCGTTCGAGTGTTTGAAGAAACAGGTCGGCAGTTGTACAACCAAGATTGGGTACGTGGTGGATTTAATCTGACCTTTACTGGCGGCATCCATTTCCAAAACTCCCAACTTTCGCCACTCGCTGGTCAATTTAATTTGACCATTATCGGACAAAATGTCACCTATGATGGCGACCCAATCGGTGAGCCTGTTGTGCTCGCAGTCGAACAGAACCCCGGCTTTGGCGAATACAACATCACATTCACCGCACCGTTAGAATCCGCACCAGGTGGAATGATTTTCTATGTCATTGCAAGTGATTTACCAAATGGCTCCACCTATGCCAATCCAGGCTACAACACGCTTCGATTGATTCTTGACGGAAATTCACCTCTCGTTCTTTCTTCAACGCCAGCTGATGGAGAAGAACGCCATGCTGGGCCACCTGCGCCCGGTGGCCAATCGTTGAGCGTGCTCATTCAAGACTCAGTCGATCCACCAAATCAAATCTCACTGCACTATTGGATTGGATGTAAAGCCAGTAAGGCAATCGGATGCAGTGATTACAATTTTGACGGATTGCCAAATGAAGATGAATATGAGATGAAAACCCTCTCCTCACCAGAAACAAGAGCTGGCGGTCTCAACATCTTCCAAGGACTTATTGACGACTCGATGCTCGATCACGGAGAACGAGTTTCGTACTATGTCACTGGTAAAGATGCACAAAACAATGCTGTCGCCATGGGGAAGGGTCCAGTGTGCCCTGATTCTACAATTTCATGCGGTTATGCCCCTGGAGAAACCGTTCCAGACTGGGACAATGATTTGGGTACATACAAAATCCGCGTCGAATTTGAACCAGAATTAGATCTTGATAATTCAACGATTCTAGGACACGATGACAAAGCTCCATTGCATCCAGGCATTCCATATTCAGCTCAAATTGTTCTTTCGGATCGCAACGGTTGGCAAGACATCCAATATGTTCAACTCGCTCTTGGAGGCGATTATGAGGATGAAGACACTTCACTGTTCATCTCCTTGATGGCAGATGAAGACGGAATGCCAACGGCCATCATGGAAGCAGGCTCCAGCTACATTGCTGTTTCAAACCTCTATTCATCTGTTTCAATCGATGAAAACAACAACAGTATCATCAAGATTCTAGCACGGTTCCAACTCACATGGACCTTCCCTGAACTGTTTGATACCAATGGCGAAAATCGAATCATTCCGAAGGTTTTGGTGACGGATTTACCTTGTAATGATGGCGAAGTCACCCCTTGTTTTGAAGCAAAGGCAGGGCTTGGTAATGATGCATGGAGCCTCGACAATGATTTCCGATTCGATACAATGGATGGACACATTCGTGCGGTTGAACTCCGTGATGGTACCAATCACTACAACAATGAATTCAGTGAAACCCTCATCGGGGCAGGACAAGCACTGAGAGTGACTGGCCGTGTCTTGTTCTCAGAAGACGACACGCCTGCTCCTGCAGGTGCATTTGACGTCGTGTTTGGGGATTACGATTACCAATGGCGAACCTCCACAAGGGATGGTGGCGAATTCAGTTTGGATCTGTTGATTCCATCCGTTCGTTCGGGACACCTCGATTTGAGGTTAGATCTTGATGATTTACCTGGAATTGCTCTCGACGAGACACCGATTATCCCCCGAGTTCGACTTGCTGTTGACAGTTCCCGTCCAACCATTTCGGCCATCTCCCTCAATGAGGTTTCACCCGGCGACCCGCTCTCGATTGGTGATGCTGGAGACCTTCTGGTCATGCTGGAAACACTCGACGATTATGGTTTCAATCTTGATGAGCCAGCGGTGCTGCATTACCGCGTGAGGGCCGGTGAAGCTGAGATTTCGCGCGGAAGTGTCCCTCTACCTGACACCACCCCGTTCGGTGAACAATTCTTCTGGACTGGCTACCTTGACTTGACCGATGCCGGTGCCACAATGCTCCTACCTTCCTATGTGGTCGATGTCTGGGTCTCGGGCTCTGACGACGCTGGTAATCCGTTTGATACCATGGACAATTCTCTGTTAACACCAATTGCTTCATGGCCACTGGCTTTGCTTGGACCATCGCTTGATCTCAGCCATGAGGACACAATGATTTCATGGAGCAACCCTTCACCAGTTGAAGGCGAGGCTGTTAACCTTAATGTCGCAGTCCTGAACCAAGGTGGTAAGGGTGATGTCGCTTATGTGCTCCAACGGGCCGTCGAAGGTGGCTTCTGGGCAGAAGTCGTTCGAGTCGATGTTGTTGCCTCAGCTGGTGCATTCGCCGAAGTTCAACTTGGTACAGTGGCCGATGTTCCTCAAGGCCAAAGCGTCGAGTACCGTTTGGTGGTTCTTGTCGATGAGGTCGAGATGGACCGTCGCACTGTTGATCCTTTGATTGTGAAGGGCGAAACCGTCCGTGACGGTGATGCGCTTGCTCAACAGGCTTCAGAAAGCACCTTTGCCATTGTCCTTTACCTCGTGGCTTTGCTTTCATTATCGCTTGCAATGTGGATGCTTGTTATGAACAGAAGGATTCGTACTGAAGGGCTTGAAGGTGGAATCAGCGATGAAACCCAGTCTGTTGTTGATGAAATGAATTCAAAGAAAGAGGTGCCTGAAGTGTTCAGCAATGAGCCTCAACAACCACCGGCGCCTGCTCCTCAACCTGCACCGGTGGCTGCACCTGCTCCATCACCAACGGTTCCCGGCCAGCGTGCCCCACCACCTCTACCGCCAACGGGCTTACCTGAAGGTTGGACACAAGAACAGTGGAACCACTTTGGTTGGCAGTACGTTGAGTCAATGATGAAGTGAGGCTTTTCTCAATGTCGGATCAACAAGACAGTGCTGTTGACGGCATGGTCACCATGCAAGAGCGTGTTGTCAATTTGATCAACCAGTTGAACATGCCTCTCATCGAGGTGAGCCTTGTGATTGGTCGCCACATAGCGGGCCTCTCTCGCTCACTTGATGCTCACATCGAAGCCACTGGTCAAGCATATAATGAGCGAATCACAGCACCATGGCCCATTGAAGAGGGCACTTCTGGCGATGTAAGTGCGACATTTGATCTTGAAAAGGTCTTCAAGATTATCGATGAAGACCGCATGGATATTCTTTCAACCTTGATCAGAGTCACCTTGGTCGAAATTGAAGCGACCCTTGCAGAGGGTTTGCTCGCTTTACGCCCATGGGAGGCCCTATCGAGATCTCAATTGGCTAGAGCACAGGGGCCAGGACAACTGTTCTCTCCATTGGAAATTCCTGAAGACTGGTGATGCATGGGTTTGAAAATATGGAGCTGGAGGGGAATTCATGAAGAGGTTCAAAACTGGAGTGATACTGTTCCTTCTCCTTCTCTTGGCGCCACTTTCCGGTTGCACTGGTGCAACAAATGCTGCGAATGATTTGTTCGAAAATTACGGGATACCGGGTGGTCTTGCTCTCGCTTGTCTTGATGACAGTTCGTACACACGACTTGTCCTTGAAATCGATTATGAGGATGGCTACAAACCAGAAGCTTCGAGCACCGATATGCTGGTCGAACGGCTCGAAGCCGTGTGTGACAAACCGAACGGAATCGATGTGAAATTCACGCTGTCTGAATTCAATCACCAAGGCACGTGGACTGCAGAAGATGTTCGCGACAAAAGCAGGGATGCAAAAGAAACCGAACCTCGCGACGGCTCAACACTCACATGGCAATTGATCTTCCCTTCAAACACTTACGAAGATGACAATGTGCTGGGTGTCGCAGTCGATGCCTCGACGATTGCTATTTTTGGTGAAACTGTCGATGATTCGGCAGGGTGGTTTAATCGCCCGTCTGCTGAAGAAGTTGAGAACAGTGTGATGGTTCACGAAGTTGGCCACCTTTTGGGTCTTGTTAACCTCGTCTACACATCACCCGCAGACCACGAAGACAGCGAGAACAAGGGTCACTCCAACAATGAAGACTCTGTCATGTATTGGGCCATCAACTCACGCTCCGTAGGCTCATTCTTCTCAGGTGATTTACCAACAGAATTTGATCAAGATGACCTTAATGACCTTTCAGGAATGGCCGATGGGTCAATTCCTACAGAGAACCAACTGTGGCGACCTTAGTCAGTGTTGGCGCCAACTTTTGTCGCCTCGCTCCACGCATCGTAAATTGAGTACAGATAGAGCCCTGCCCAAAGGATCAGCGTCAATGCGAGTGGGATTTGCAAGAGAAACCAATCGAAGCCACGGCGGTGTTTTCGAGTGAAATGTTGGCCGAGGAAAAGGAACGGCACTGCCGCAAGAAGCGCTGCGACCAATGGCCTGAGCGTCCCCCATGCCCCTACTCCAAAGGTAATCTGGCGCCATACTTCTCGAATGAACCGAACTTCCCTGCGATCGCTGAGGTCTCTTTTTTCTTCAGAAGGGAACTGTACGACCATATCTTCCAATTGCTCACCTCCGCGACTTGGTCCATGCTGAGTGGTTGGCTTTGTCAAGATGACGCCTCCTTGTGGTGCATTGGGATGAAAAACCTCCATCCACAGGGAGGGCCGTGGTCGGCATCCTTCTCACAGGCTTCGAGCCATTTGGTGGCTCAGATGTGAACGTCTCAATGGATGTTGTCAATGCATTTGAGAAACGGATATTGATTGAAGATCCTTGGAAGGATTTGGGCCCGTCACGTCCATCACTTACCGTCGATGTAGAACGGTCCATTCTGTCTGTTGACCGCGAGGGGTCGCTCAAGGTTGCAAAAAGAATTGAGAATGGTGAGTCATGGTCTGCAATCTTGCACTTGGGCGTCTGTGGATCATGCTCAGTACCTCGAATTGAAACAGTAGCTGAAGATCGTCTGGCGATGAGAATTCCCGACAATGGCGGCAGGCAAGTAGCGGAATCGACCCTTTCTGGTGACGGTGATTTGAGGATTACCTGTTCAACAAAGCATTGGTTTCAGTCATGGGTGACTGAGGCTGAAGTTTCCATCGATGCTGGGGCGTATTTGTGCAATGAGACATTGTATCGAAGCCTCGAAGCCAATCGAGAAAAATCCATTCCAATCCTCTTCTTACACCTACCACCTGCAGAGGTCTATCCAATTGAAAAAAGTATGAAGGTTGTGAACGATGTCATCGCTCGTATGCTGTTCAAGCCAGTGGTCCATGTGGTTGGATCTCTTTTCACCGAGGATGGAAAATTCCTGGTTGCCCGTCGAGCTGAACATGAACGCCATCCGGGCACATGGGAATTTCCAGGTGGAAAATTGGAACAAGGAGAATCTATGCAATCGGCCATTGTTCGTGAGGTCAAGGAAGAATTTGGCTGGTCCGTTACTGCAGGATCTTCAATCGGAAGATGGCACCATGAATTGGAGGATGTCATCATCGCACTCGATATTTTGTCGTGCACTTTCATTGGACAACACCCATCCTATCAACCCGATGTTCGGTGGACTTCTCACGATTCTGTTCAGTGGCATACATCTACGACCTGTAGCTTTCTCACTTTTACTGGGTCGGACGATGAGGTCGTCGCACAAATCAAACAATTGGATTTGATCGACTAAACCCAGGTGCTTGCATCACCATCGCTGGCCATAGCTCGTTCATCATCAATGGTGCGTGGCACACTGTCTCTGCCTTTGTGCCATGTCGCTGCATGCAACCAATCGGTCAAATTTGGTGAACGTAATGTCACTTCAATCACGCCACCAAGTGGCGTTTCTCCAGGCAGTGGAAACGCTACTTTCGAAGCCAAAGCAGCTTGCCTTGCGATTTGGAATACGGTTGTGTCTCCTTTCAAATGGCGCCCCATTGCATCCAATGCGGTATCCAAGATCCTCTGAGTGTGGAGCATGGTCAAAAATTGCCCAATCGGTACCTGATCGGCCTGCCAAATATGGTTGCTCGCTGCTCCGAATTCGGGTCCTTGGACTTCCTCTGGAAGTGGGAACTCGGGGAATAATGTTTGAATCGAATTCGCAACCTTGTTCGGGTCGTCTGCACCCTGAAGTTCTGTTTTGATGTGAATCTCAATGCCTTCATTCACCCCGTTGAGCTTGACAAGGGGTTGGTCCATATCCCGCCCAGTTGATTCATGCACATGAACATGCCTTTCTCGATGATGGGAAGCGAAGAGGTGAATATCTTTCACTAAAACCCAACCCACATGGGGGCCACGGAACAACCGATGATTGCTACAGTGATCCCCGTATTGAATGAATCTGAGTACATCACCGCTTGCCTCGATTCATTGATCGCTCAGACCTATCCCGCCTCACACCACATGATTTTCATTCTTGATGGAGGATCAAGCGATAACACCGCTGAACTTGTCGAGGAAGCAATTCTTCGTTCTGCCCAAGCCAATGGGCCTAAAATCGAATTGCATTCAAACCTAGGAAAATTCGTCGCACAGGGGCGTAATAAAGCGCTTGAACTCATGCCGAGTACAATCACACATGTTCTGGAATTGATTGGACATAGCACGGTTGATGCTCATCATCTCGAAGTTCTGGTCGAAGAGTGGAGCCGTATTTCAACAATGGAGGCTCAGCAACTTGGAGCGCTCGGAAGTCGAGTCTTGCCACGAAAAGGTGAGTTGGATACAGTTGAATCATGGGTTGAAGGTGCCCTTGGCTCGCCCCTCGGAAGTGGCGGTGGCCAATTTGACCGATTTACGACATCAGCACCGTGCAAGATTCCAGCATTTGTGCTCCACTCTCGACATGCTGTGGTCGATGTTGGCGGCTGGGATGAATCCTTCATCTCCAGTCAAGACAGCGACCTTTCAATGCGCCTTGCAGCCAATGGTTATGCACTTTGGAGGACGCCGAAAACTGTGGTTTACATGACCAAACGCACTGGATTGATGCGGTGGCTAAAGATGGGGCACCGCTATGGTTTTTGGCGAACAAAAACCGTCATCAAGCATCCAAAAAGGATCAGCTTACGAGAGTATTTACCTTGGTTGGGTCTTTTAGTCACGCTTTCACTTGTTCTTGCAAACATGGATTGGTGGGTGCTACCACCAATGGCCTATGCTTGTGTATTGGCCATTGAAGCAGCCCGTATGAGCCTTAAATTCGGTCGATTTTCAATGATCTTAGGTGTGCCGATGTGTCTTTTCATGCTCCACGTGAGTTTCTCAGTCGGACTCCTTGATGGCTTTATTCGACGTGGAAAGGCCCCCAGTGACCGTGCTTAAACCGAAGCATGCTTAGGCAACATACTTGAGGGAAACTGCAAAACACAACGTGGGGAGAACAATGGCAGGCGAACGCAGTGCAGTCTCCAAAGGTATTGCTGCCCTTCCCATATTGGTCATGGCGATGATTCATGTCACCGTTACGCCTCTACGGGATATGTTCCGTGTCGAGCCCTTGTTGATGTACATCTGCTATGGAGGTGCCTTCGGAGTGGGTGTGTTCTTGTTGAAGCGTACCTCCCAGGTGAAAGATCACGAATACCATCGTTCCAAAGTGATGAAAGAGATGAAAAAAGTCTACCAGGCTGAGGAAGAAGGCGTCTGGCAGAGCAATGCTATCCTTGGTTCTGAACTTTCTGCTGAGGCGCAATTGAAACTCAAAGGACAGGTAGGCACCATTGATGCAGAGGCACCTGAAATGAACCTCGGCGAAGACGACCGCGTTGATGTAACCATGCTTATGGATGCCTCTCACATTCAGAAAGCGAACAGGCGAATGAGTGGCGATGAGGCGTTTGATGATCAGGCCGTTGATTCAACCATTGGAGCCGTTCGGAAAAGTTCCCCAATGGACGCTCTTCTCGATTCAATTGGGAGCCTCTTTGGACGTGGTGATGCCGCAGAGCAAAGGGCGTTGAGAAAACAAGCACGCCTTTCTGCAGCATCTCAGGCCGATCCCGTCACAGCTCAACGACCAGTTGCACCGATTCGAACGAAAAGCCAATCCAAAGAAGAGACCCAACTCAGGGTGACTTCCATGAGTGATGGTGGTGGCATCGACTCCGCAGTCAATGCATCTGGTGAAGCAATAGACGCACCTAGTGAGCCTACTGAAGCCGAGAAAGTGTATGCGTGGGACCAACCAACAGGTGCTTCGCCAGAACACAGCATCGAAGACATGGCGATGCTCTCAACACCAATTCGTACCTCAGCACCCCTTGTGCAACCGGTCGCAGAGCAGGCGCCAATCTGCAGGGGTTGTGGTAAACAAGTCGCCATCGGTGAACGCTTTTGCCCCCACTGCGGCCTTGACCTCTGAGGCTAAATCGATACGAGAAGTTGAAAGAGGTGCTCTGTTAGGGCAGTTTACTGGGTGCTGGTGATGTCTGACAAGCGTGACTATTACGAAGTGCTCGGTGTTGAAAAATCAGCGAGTGAGCGGGACCTCAAGAATGCGTTTCGTAGTTTGGCACGAAAGTATCACCCTGATCGAAGCAGTGAGGAAAATGCTGAAGATAAATTCAAAGAAATTCAGGAAGCATATGCTGTTCTTTCTGATGCAGAAAAGCGAGCACAGTACGATCGGTTTGGCCACAATGGGCCTTCTGGCTCGCCATTTGGTGGTTTTGGCGGTGGAGGTTTCAACATCAACCTCGAAGACATCCTCGGTGGTGACTTTTTCTCAAGCATGTTCGGTGGCGGTGGTGGACGTTCAAACCGTCGTAGAGGCAACGATATACGAATTATCCACACAGTAAGTTTACTCGATATTTACAATGGCAGCACCGAGGAGATTGAACTCGAACTTCCAACTCAGTGTGATGCATGTGAGGGGACGGGTGCTGAAGGCGGTCAGACAGAATCGTGCAGTGATTGTAATGGCCAAGGTCGAGTCCGGATGCGTCAACAAGTAGGACCGTTCGTACAAGATGTTGTACGCGAGTGCCCAACGTGCAATGGAACGGGGCAAACATCTGCTGCTTCTTGTGGTGCATGTGATGGCACTGGTCAAACCATGAAATCGACGACTCTACGATTTTCGATACCAGCAGGTGCTGAAGAAGGAACCAGGCTCCGAATGCGTGGTCGAGGTTCTCCAGCACCCCAAGGGAACGGTCAGCAAGGCGATCTTTTCATTGAAATCGAAGTCGAAGAGCATCCATGGTTTGAGCGTTCAGGCCCCGACCTCATCATGTCTCTACCGCTTGGTTATGCAGATTTGGTTCTTGGCACATCGATCACAATCGAACACCTCGATGGTAAGGATTTGACAATTAAAGTACCAGCTGGCACAACCTCTGGAGAGACGCTTGAGATTCGAAAGCGAGGGCTCCCTGGTCGTCGATCGGGTGGCCGTGGGGATGTCATCGTATTGGTGAAACTCCACATGCCCAAGAAAGTGGACAAGAAAACCAAGAAAACTCTTCAAGAGATTCGAGAAAACCTCGCTCCCGTTGATATGATTGAACGGATCAAGGAAGATGCAAAAGACCGCCGTTCCTGATCATTCTTCTTCACGAGCGTTCATGACGAGCGACTGTGGCATTCTGGCAGCTGATGGAACCCCATCGCAGCGACCGTTCATTTCGATGTCAACTGAGGTTGCCGATCCGCTTAATTCAACGGTCAAGAACGTGATATTACCTTCACTCATGGTGTCGAGGAAGATCTCCTCGCCACGGTGTAAGAATCGTGGCTCGACTCGCTTGATGGTGTAAGCCTCGCCTTCTGGAGCATCAAATCGTAATGCTGCCAACTCCCATTGGCCTTCAATAACATGAATTCCAACCATGACAGGGAGCGTATTTTCACTCTTGGCAAGCCTTTGGTCGAGGACCCATGCAGCCATAGCGATCCCATCGGTTCGATGTTCTCCATCGGTTGGCCCCCATGTTGTGCATGCGGTGGCCCAATCCAATTGTGCGATGGCTTGCAACGATTTATCCAAAGTTTTGCGCAATGTGTTTGGCTCGATTTCACCGGTGTCCATTTGTTGTTTGAACCAGGCTAATTGTTCGGTTTTCGTTGACATCTCTAATGCACGCTTGCGTTGAGATGAAAAGTTCACTGCGAAATAAATGCACGGTGCTAAGAACAATAATCCCATGAACCAACGAGCGACTTCTCCCCATTTCACAGTGCTTTCATCGGGTGGGAAGTACGGCTCATAACCCTCGTCGATCACTTGCGATGCGGTGGTGATCATGTAAGGGATTGAATCGACTTGGAAACCCCATGAGTGATTGGTTACGTTGCTCACATCGTTGTGGGATACACGCACAAAGTGGGTCCCCGGAGGTAATTCCAATGCTGTCTGGACCTTACCATTCACCCGAAGGGCGTTGCGTGTGTCGATGGTTTCCCAAGTGGTCTGGTCGAGTTCCCACATATCGATTTGTAGAACTTCTAAATTTGCTCCAACCAGACTGACTTGTACCAAATGAATCGAATCTTCATAGCCTGTGATTTCCAATTTGTACACATCTGCAGTGTCGTGGATGGCGAGGGTAAGTTCACCTTGAATGGGCTCTGTATCCCTCAGAAGGGTTGGCCACGACTCGTTGTTCATGAATGGGGTGCTCGGTCGCTGCGACGGGGCCTCGAGATGTGATCCGAGATCATCAAATTGGCTTGTGGAAACCTCAACTGCAAACCGATCACCTTGGAAGGAGAATCGGAAAGCCGATGCGTTTGGATATGGATAGAGCCTCTCCATGGTCCCAACAGTGAATTCAAACCCTTTCGCTGACAGCCACGTCCCATCAACCAGCTGTTCTACATCGGCAGAGACATTTCGATGAAGAGCCAGGATGCTGAATGATTCGGTATCGGTTGTTTCGACGATAACCACTGCTTGGTGATGTCCATCAATGACCGGTTGTTGTGATATGTTCACCATTTCAGATGAAGGCGCTGGTGCGTGAAGCACTCGCTTCAAAGCGTATGCAGTTTGAGGTGATTCGCTTTCTATTTTGAGAATAAAACGTCCCTCAACTTCTGCATGCCAGAATTCTGCATCTGGCCGCAAATTTGTTTCCAAAGCCGTAGGTTGTGACAAACTTCCATTCAATTGAACTTCAGTTTCGGTTTGGAAGTAGACGTGGACCGACAAATCTTGGGTCGCATGCAATAATTGGAGCTCGAGTGTTTGACCTGCATTCGCAGGCACTGCGACGTACTCTGCTTGATTATTTTCTACAACGCCTAAGACAAACTCTCCATCGATGAATTCCGTGGAAGGCACTGCTTCGAGGCCAGATTGAAGATCTGCGCATCCGTTGTCTTCAGCGCAAAGCCAAGCATCTTGGCTGTCAATCGCTTGTCCAGGACTCGGGCGGACGGTTGGGTTCGTCTCGTCCATTCTTTCGATCAGGGAATAACTTACAAATTCGGCAACAGGTGATGAAATTCTCATGCTCGCTGTTCCATTTTGAATCGCTTGATAGGTCACTTGATTGGTTATTTCTGTCGTCATGCCATCGACTTCGAGCAAAACCGTGCACTGGTCGCAATCAACACTCAAACTCATCCATTCATCTTGTTCAATGAACCATGTACGCTCATAGGTCTGATCTGGGGAGGTTAAGAGGCCAATGACGCGCCCGTCACGTAGGGTTTCAGTTGCATGTTCGCCCCCTTCACTCTCTGCAGTCACAGGCAGCATTGCTAGATTCATCGTCAGCACAATCAGGACAAGGCTCCATGCGCGAACTGATGAATGGCGCCCGAGCATGGACTTGGCTGCGTGGAACTTGATTTGAACTTAGGGCTGTATTTGTTTCCAATCTTTCAAGAAGCACAGGCCACAGGGCAAACCATGGGCGAGGGTTTGGGTAGGAGCGTTCTCGCTCGACATCGCTTCGCTCGCCTTTGGGGCTTGGGTGATCGGAAAAACCCCTGTGCGTTTACTCCAGCACTTGTCGTATTGGATGGTGATCCAGAAGTTGATGCCTCATTTGCTCCTTTTTCTTCGTCGAGTACCACAGACATACCATCAACCCTGAGCCTCGTGAGCCGTTTACCGCTTGCACCACCAAATTTTGAAACCAATGGGCCAAGCTACGAGGTCTCTGTGGGCCATGTCCTCCCACCGTCTCTTGAGGAGGCTGACGCAGGGGAGCCTGCTGGTACAGCCCAACTTTTGCCTGTGTCTTGGCAAAGGCTCAATCACGATGACGAGTTGATGAATCCAGAGTTACTTCCTGACATTGTCGTTCTCGTCGATGCACTCCAACTTGCCGCCCAACCCGGCCGTCTTGTTGAAGCCATCACGGTGCTCAAGCGTCGTTTTCCCGGAGCTCTATTGTGGGCACCCGGTCTTGGCGGGCCAGATAATGTGGCCTTACTGACATGGTTTGGAGTGGACTTGTTTGATCTGTCAAGGAGCCGACAAGCATCGGCAGCCGGCGTTCTTTTGACGAGCCAAGGACCTCGGCATTGTGTGTCCACGTTGGATGAAGAATCCTCAATGGATGCTCAAGTCGCTCACTGGAAGGCCGCAATTGCAGAGGTTCGTTCAGCGATGAACAGCGATCAAATGCGGGCACTCGTCGACCGCCAATCGTTGAACAGTGCCCGTTCTGTTGAACACTTGAGGCGCCATGATGCACTTTGTGCCACAGTTCCAGGCTTGTTGACATCTCATGTGGCGCGCACTCATTCCTTCCCCTGTCACAGCGCCTCGATTCAAACAGATCCAATCATTGCAGACTGGGAAGCCTTCATGAGTGATTCTTACAATGCACCAAAGGGACTCGATACCATTCTTGTTCTTCTCCCATGCTCTGCTCGTAAACCATATCGCCTTTCGAAATCCCATGGTCGATTTATTCGTGCTATTGGCACCAGCGCATGTCACGAAGTCATGGTAACTTCTCCGCTTGGCTTGGTCCCTCGCGACCTTGAAGAGGTTTGGCCAGCCGCTCATTACGACGTTCCAGTGACCGGTGATTGGACTGGTGATGAAAAAGCAAGAATAGAACGGATGTTTTCTGCCCTTGTTGAACGTCATCAGTACAAGCGGATCATCAATCACTCTGGTATGGATTTGCACCATCCAACGGTTCCGATCATCGATACTCGTCAAGGCGATGGGGCTGGCGGACACGATGCACTGGAACGGCTATCGATGGCAGTAAGAGATGCTGTTGACGAATTCAGTGCGCGTGGTCGAAAGAATGAACGAATGTTACTCGATACGTTTGCGAGTGTTGCTCGAAAAACCATGAACACCGATGCCTGGGTGAATGAACTCAAGGTCCGTGGAAAACCACCTCGCTATCGATTGGAATCCAATGGGAAGCAAGTTGCTCTTTGGTCGATTGACCGTGGCGGATTTTCCCTTTCAAAATCAGTGGTGAAGACCCTTGCCGAGACGAATGCACTCGCCTCTGTGCATCTCAAACCAGGAGTGAAATGGAAGGGCGATATTTTTGGAGCGATCGTTGAGCGATTTGATGCGGACCTGCGAAACGGTGCAGATCTCTTGGTGTATCAAGACGGAGAAGTCCTCGGTCTTGCACGGGCCCATGCCCCCGGTTGGGAATGGCCAACCACCCCCGGCCGCCTCGCAAAGTCACATCAGCGTCTATGAATTGTCGTCACGTGGCCAAGCAGTACATCGTTTGTCGTGTTCGTCTGTCGATGGCTACAAGCGGAGCGATTAAGAAGGGGTGACAAGTCGCCGTTTTCCTTGGAGTTGTCCTTATGGCACGTATGTACAAGTCACGGAAAGGAAAGAGCGGTTCAAACAGACCGTTTGTTAGCGAAGCGCCAGAGTGGTCAAACACTGATGCTAAGGCTGTCACAGAACTCATTCTCGACCTTGCACGAGCCGGCCATTCCACTGCTGAAATCGGTACCATTCTCCGTGACCAACACGCTGTGCCAAATGTGCGTCTGGTTCTTGGAAAGCGCATCGGTGCGGTTCTCGCTGAGAACGACATCGGTGGAACCTACCCAGAGGACATGATGAACCTCATGCGACAAGCTGTTGCAATCATCAACCACTTGGGCAGCGGCAACCACAAGGATCTGCACAACAAGCGCTCTCTCGAAATTACTGAATCAAAAATTCGCCGATTGTCCAACTATTACATCGGTGAAGGCCGCTTGCCTGCTGACTGGCGATACAAGCGTGATGAACTCCGCCTGATGGTTGAGTGAAGTCAAACGACTGGTTCACGCGACAGGCTGATGAACAGCCACCCTTTGCTTATGTGTGGTGGCGCTTTTGAAGGACATGTTAGCATCACCGACTTTTGAGGATATACGCCCCCTCATCTCCACGATTTGTGACCTCATGCGTACGGCACCACAGATTCACATTCACGCTCCTGCGGATGCAGCCGGTGTGCTGAGTCTGTGCTTCATTGAGGCTGCATGCCTCGATGTTGGTCTTCCCTATGTCCGCAGGTTTATGCCTCCTCAAGCGACGCTACCAAGGGATGAAGTTCTCAAGCCTCAAAGCATTGACAACGGATGTTTGATGTTTCTCGATCCGTTTGAAGACACTTGGGCACTCGGTGATATTGCCCAACGGTCACCGACTCATATCACTCCACTTTCGGTGAGTGTTCGACTTGGGTCCAGCAAAAAAGGTCGACAAGGAGCGCTTGATGTTGTCGCTCAATGCGCGGCAATCGCAGCATCATTGGCACCGAATGGACAACGTGTTCGGCGTCTACGTCCTTTCGCTGGCTCTGGCCTATGGCTGAGGGAGGCACTCGATACCACATTTGATCCCGTGCACACTGCGATTCGTGATGTATTAAGCGAGGAAGGTTCGCTGCGTGTTGTAGCGCTTCCTGATGTGGAGCAGCCATCGAATGCGATGATTCCAAATCTTTCAGAGCGAATGCTCAAGCGTCTGCGAAAAGCATGGCCGACGATGGATGTCGATGCTCGGACCCAAGCATTATCGGAATTGGTTTTGCCATGCCTCACCGATTCAAATCTCTCGACACCGCGATTGGAAGAACTGATCTGGCATCGGTTGCTCTATGGGGATCATCCAGTCGATGTTGTGAGCCAAATTCATACTGCAATGAACGATTGGCCAAAACAAGCAGATGCCGCCAAAGTACATGCTTCCAAACTAGCAGATTTCTTCCTGATGAACGGCGCGTTGGTTCCTTCATCGCCATCGACGGATTGAAACCTCGATGCCCCTTGGCTGAAGCATGGCCATCGAACGACTATTGACAGGAAGCATCCGCGACCAAGTGCAGGAATTGATGTCAACAGAGGACCTCGTCATCGAGGCATTCCGTGATCTTGTCAAGGATGAATTGAAGGCCCATATTCGAAATAAGGTCGATGAAGACCCTGAGCTCAAAGCAGAAATCAAGGAAGCAGTAGCCTACTACTTCCACACCAAAGCCCGAACAGTGTACGCAGAGTTGAAGGCAACAAGGGCTGCAACCAGACTCGGATTGCGCCTGCTTCCCGATGACCTTCAAGGCGAAGTTGGAGAAGCAGTTGTATCCCTGTTCGAGAAGGAACTCGGTGCATTGTTAGAGAAGGCGCTTTAGTCAATTTAACTCACGAATCATCGTGCATGTTATGAGCCATGTGCGTTTGGTCGTGCCAAGTGACAACCATGTCTTGGCGTCCATTGTTGTTTGCTTCGATTTTTTTGGTTGCAATCATGGCGCCAATGAACAGTTCATTGGTGGGTTTTACCCAAGCAGAAGACACTGTCGTTTGTTGTGATTCAGTCGATGTATCGCTCCATTTGATCGGCTCTGAAAGCAGCGGTACCCTCTCACCCTTTATGCAAGATTTGTCCGAAACGACGATGTCGAAAACCATCGCTACTGCAGTGACATCTGAAGAAACGGTCGGGACTTGGGCCTTACCCGATGTCTGGCCCGGAACAGTTCCCGCATCAACGTGGACTTTTGACATGGTCTATGAAGTGACCAATGCCGCAGGAGCTCAAGTCAACGCAACTGCCTCATTACAGATCGGCTCCCAAACCTTCACAGCAGAAACCGCTCCAGGAAGTTCCTTTTTGGCCCAAGGCAAAGGCACCTTAAGTTTCGATATCGATGTCGACACGACCACAATTTCTTCCTCAAGCAATGTGGTCTTGACGGTCACTGCTCGAAGCGTAGTGTTCAGTCTACCTGCTGGAGAGGCCCAACTTGAATTCCAATGGGGCAGTGAAGACAGTGATTCAGTGCTTGAAGGGGAAATGCCATTGATGTCACTCACATTGCTCGAGCCTGAGGTTGAAGGCTCCGAGGTGTACTTTTCAGTCGTCCTCGATTCTTCATGGGGCACGAAAATTCTCTCAAATTCAGAATCACTCAATATGAGGGTGAATGGAGTGCTCTTAGACGGGGATCCAATTGAAACCTCACAGGGCGATGGCGTTCGTATCACATGGACATGGCTTGATGCCGCAGGCGGTGAGGAAACCGTTGAGGCAAAAGTAGAACTCGTTCTACAAGCAGGGAGCAGTACGCTTTCTGGTATGGCATCGTTTGTAATCGAGACCTTTGATTCGACCGGGGGCACAGGTACGTATTACCCTCCTGATGAGCCTCTACAAACCAACGGCGAAGGAAGTCAACTCACCGTCACTGGAACCTTCGAACTCGACTCTGCAGATGGCGTTCTGAAACTCACACGAGAAACAACAGTGACAATTGATGATGAAATGGCATTCTGGATGCGTTGGGGGCTTGACCACATCGGCGATGAAGTCACAGAATTGTCACAAGTGCTCCAAAGTTTCGATGAAGGCGCAGTGACTGATGATGATCGAATCAGTCGTTCGATTGAACCAACTGAAGTCAATGAATTCGAACGGCAAATGCTGACTGGAGCAACGACTCAATCAGGACTGTGCTCCTATTACCTCAACGTGGGCCTTGGGATCGATGCTGAGGAACTTCTTGGGAGTTTCAAAGCCTTTGAAAACATCGATATTGAATTGGACTTGCATGGTGAACCAGATGTGGTCAACCACCCAGTGTCTCTTATTTTCCGTACTTCTGAGAACATCCAAAGCAACGAAAAAATGGTCCTTTTGAGGAGTTTCATTACCGTTCAACCTGCACCTTTCTGGTCAGACCTCACTCTCACGCTTGAAGGCACATCCTCTGGATTTGCCTCCTTTATTGATGCTAAGGTCTTGGAAACTGAAGAGGTGAAAGTGTCACAATCGCGTTATCCTTGGGGCGAATTTGTCTCCGTTGAGGGTGATGGACTCAATCAAGACGAAGATTTCACCATCAGCTTCATCCCTTCCAATTCCCCACTCAATGCTCCGATGCCGCTTGCTTTGGGTGTTGGTCTTGCTCTCTTCGCTGGCCTTGTCATCGCTTTGAGAATGACGAGGACAAAATCTCGAAGGATCCTTATGCTTGAATTGATCATGGTGCCAATCATTGCTCTGATTCATTTCTTCGCCTATCCTGCCGTGTTCGTAGGTGGTGCTGTTGGTTTCACAATTTTGTTATGGTGGATTACGGCGGTATCGAGCCCAAGAATACGCTTAAGCGAAGATGCGATGGCCTTAGTCGATACGCCAAGCATACCTTGCCCAGCTTGTGGGACAAATAATGCCGTGCTCAGCGACGAGCGACCATTCCGCTTTGCGTGTGCTGGTTGTGAACGCGTCATCAAACTCGTGGCTTGATTCAAAGACCGATTGAGCGCATGGTGGATACCAAACTGCTTGCTTCATGGTAGTCTCCTGGGGAAAAATACCCGCTGAATTCACCATGCTCGTCAACGGCAACGACTGCCTGAGGCGATCGCTTTTTGATTTCGGAAAGCACATGCTTCAATGTGTCAGTATGTTCAACCTGAAGAAAATCCATTTCCATCCACTCAGCACATTTGGAACTTGTCACGTCGGCCGCCTCCGCCATCGCTTTGAGGAATTGAGTATGTCCAAGAACGCCTCTCACCTTGTTCTCATCCGATAGGACGACAACGATTCCACCAGAGATGGTCAACATTCGTCGAGCCCCTTCCTGCAGTGTGTCTTCAATACCGATGGTCATATGTTCATCGTCAAGGTTCAAGTCTGCCACGGTCTTTGCCATACCTTGAGGACATAGGGTTGGCTCTATGAGCCTTCCTTTTTTGAATTTCAAGAGTGACTGAACAAAATTGTGGTTTCATCGATGACTCGACCATAACCAATTCGTTCCAACTGAACGATGGTTCCTTCGGGGTAGGCATGACTTTCCATTTGGCCAACATGTTCAATGATTTCTCCATCCTGAGCAATGATGAGTTTTCCTTGACGGCTCTGTTCCTCACTTAACCAGTGAATGATTGGACGGTTGTCACTGCGATCGATGGATACGACTGTTGCCTCGAGTCCTTCGATGTCAAGGTCAGCGAAACCTTTCAAGCGTAAGTTTCCTTTTCCAAGGTCTTCATCCTCAATCCAAACAGTTTTCGAATGCAAATCAAATGTGCGCTTCCCCATAGTTTCGTGATTTGGATGCACATCGATTTCAATGGATTCGGGATGTTGTCCCTTGAGTTGAACCGAAACAGGGCTTCGTACGAAAGCGAGCCGTGGTGCTTCATCATCCACCTGCTTTGTGTTATGTGAAAAAAGCGACGAGAGTGGAACTGAAATGTCCTTTTGTGTGACGCCCAGTTCGACCCAAAAAGAGCGTAATGCTTCGGAAGTAATGCCTCTTCGTTTGAGTGCTTGCAGGGTCGGCAACCTCGGGTCATCCCAGCCAGAGAACTTCCCGGCCTCAATGTCTCTTCGCATTTGCGAAGTTGAAAATCCACCCCACTCATGGACTTTGACTCGGCCCCAATACATTGTCTCTGGATAGGTCCAACCAAAGTGGCCGTAAAGCAAGGTCTGCTTACGAGTCGAATCCATCAAATCCTTGCCACGTATGATGTGTGTAACGCCTTGGAGATGATCTTCAACTGCACTCTGAAAGTCGAGAAGAGGCCAAACTCGATACTTCGATCCAATGCCGGGGCGGGGGTGGGGATGATGAGCAGTGTCTTGCATTCGGAGCGCTGGCCAATCCCTTAATGCGGGATTTTTGAGCGTCATGTCGGTCTTCACCCTCACAACTGCATCGCCAGGCTTGAAGGTGCCATCGAGCATTTTGCCCCACAATTCCATGTTTAATTCTGAGGAGTTAGGTCTGCAAGGGCATTCTGTTTTGTCAACTCGGAACACCTTGAATTCTTCACCAGTGCATTGGCACACATAACCAAAACCTCGCTTAAGCATCATTTCTGCGTGCTCATAATATTGCGGTATACGGTCACTTGCAATGACGATTCGATGTGGTGCAAAACCAAGGAGCCATTCGGCTTCTTTTGGTATCTCTCCATAGGCATCAGGCAAGGGCGGTTTCACAACAGTGTCAGTGTCATCAAAGCGTAGAATCAGTTCGCCATCCCATTCTTTGGCGTACTCTCCGTTGATGACAATCCCGCGCGCATGACCAAAACTAAGCGACCCATTTGGATTCGGTGCAAAGCGGAGAACAACCTTACCTTTCTCAGCATTTTTCAATTCTGGTAGTCCGACTCGGCGTTCCTTTTTCTCCCTCTTTTCCAAAAGGTGAGGTGCTTCCTTTTCCAAAATGTCCCGTAATGCATCAAGGCCATCAGACGCAGCCATAGCATTTGCTTCGGCCACGGCCTTTGCGATCAGGGGTGAAATCACCTTTCCATGAGGGCGCAAATCTGCTCTGGTGCCCATAAGTCGGCCAATGACAGAGCCCGGTGCTGCTTTTCCTTCATACTCAATTGCGTTCTGCAACGCCAGATGTCTGAAGGCAGTGAGGGTTGCTTCATCGGGTGACCATGACATGGGGTTCAACTCACGCTGTCGCCTTTCCTTCATCAATTGAGTGGCGGTTGAGATGGCTCAGGGCCCAAACAATGTACGTTGTTTCTTGTCTGTGAATCTGCGAACAGGTGGATCTTCGCCATGGAGTGCATTCCATTCACGCTTGACAGTTTTCCATGACCAGCGCAAAGCATCGTGCGGTGTTTTTCCTTTGAGCAGTGCTGGTAGTGCTGCCTTTGTGTGTGGATCTGAAGGGTAACCTGAACCAATGGGATATCCGATTTCGTTCTCCAAAGCATCGATGATTTCATCCCTCCTCACTTTAGCAAGGATACTTGCCATACCTACGATGGCATGATTGGTATCTGCTTTATGTTCTGAGGACATCGTCGAATTGTTCCAGGGCCAGTCTGTCAAACGTGCTGCGATTCGGTCTGTAAATCGCTGAGCATTAACGTCGCATGCGTCATTGAGAATAGAGACGCCATCCCCCACATGGTGGCGAATTGGATTCAAAGCTTCGGCGAACAATTCCACCTCCAAGAGGTTGAGTCCATTGTTCATGACAGCAGCGTCAATCCGTGGTGGCATACACTCAATCAGTTGGTGTTTCCATCCACGCTGATCAGCGTTGAGGTGAAACCAATTCACCATTTCCAGACGCTTGGTGTGCGTGAGGTCTTTTGAATCACGAATCCCATGTTCGACGAGCATGTGGAGATCTTTCGTGGGAATAGCCACCGCACCAACAACCAAGGGGCCAAGAACAGGCCCTCGCCCTGCTTCATCCACACCAGCAGACCACATGGTCACACATCCAAATCATCCAAGTCAATCATTGAAGGTGTTCTTGGGAGCGGGACACTGCTTTTCTCCGCCTGTGATTGAGTTGGCCCAAGAATCTCCTTTGGGTCGTTTCGAACAGTCATGTTGGGTTGCACTTCAACATCGGGGAGAATGCTCTCATCGCTCACAGATTGGGCAATGTTCCCTGTGTTGATGTCGAGCAGTAAATCATCAGCCTTGGCGATGGTTCGAAGATTATCCTGCGCATCGAGTGCCTTCGCAGCAGCACTGTGGACCGCAGATTCGACTGGTGCAGGTGCTGGAGTGGGGCTACCTGCACGGTTTGTGAACGCCTCTTGGAAGTGCTCAGGTGACACTGCCATGACGACTTCTTTGACCTCGACGACTTGTTTTTCTTGGAATTTCTCCATCCAGTCTTGCGCCTCTTCTTTGGGTGCTGGCGCGTGCATCTGCTGGTAGAGCAATCGCTCCTTGGTACGTTCCTTTCGAGCGATCACTGCACGTTGAATAATCGCCACAGATACGACCAGTGAAAGAATCACCCAGAACCATGCGAGCGCGATTTCTATGATTGTATTGATGATCTCTGAAGGCTCAAACCAGCTCGTTGATTCCTCAACTTCCTGCCATGGTACGCCAAGATAACTTCCTACGCTGGTTTGAATGAACGGTTCATCAGGGGCAAATTGCGAACGGACCGTGGTGTTCACATACACTGTGCCATTGCTTTGCTGATCTTGTGGTAAGTCGACCCATGCTTCTATTGTGAAGTTGAATCCAATTGGTATGTCCGAAATTTCATACGATCTCGGGTACTCAATATTCTCCTCGTACACGGCGATAAACGGGGGTATGAACGACATTGGCGTGGAATGTGAAGATTGTAATTGAACGAGCAAACCATCGACTGCGTTTCCTTCATTTCGTGCAGTCATTGAAATTGATAACCGGCCATTTTTGTCGATTGTTTCCTCAATGTCTTCAAACACCCACAGAATGACAGGTGCAATTTTTGTTGGTACGGCCACTTGACCAACAGGAATCTCAGTTCCATCCAAGCGGACCTCAAGGGCCACATCTCCTGTTTCAAACGCCAATGCATCTGCATTGGCCACAACCTGAACCATCTCAACAAGGGTGGACTCAAACGGGTCGAGACTTACAGAACTCACCAGCAAAGTAGCAGCGACTGAATCGGGGGCAGAAATGAGATGAATCGAAAAGGTGTCCCTTGCATTCCCAGTGTTTTCAATCAGCACCGAGGCTGAACATGTGGCGTTTGGTAAAAGGTACTGGCACTCATCGGTTTGAATCGCTACGGTTGCGTTTCGTTGCCAATCGATTGACGCTCCAACATCAATGGTCCTCACTCGCTCTTGTGCTCCTTGTGCAAACACTCGGACCCTCACATCGATCGAACCAAAATAATCCCCCGGTGCTTGAAATCCGATTTCAATTGAGCGTGATTCATTTGGCGCGAGTTCAACACTTTCGAGTCCCTTGAACAAAGCCATAGTCCAGCCATTCCTCGCAATGCGGTCCTCCAGAGCGAGTCCAGGGATCGGCTGTCCTTGTTCATCGATGGCTTGTAGGGTAATGTTGAGCCGATTGTATGTGTTTCCGACATTGCGTACATCAACCACAATTCGACCATTTGCTCCAGGGTCCAATACCAAATCATCGCCCTTTGCATCTATCGAGGCATTACGATACGAGTCTAAGAGCAAATCAAACGACCATTGTGATACTGCTTTGTCGATGCTTGAAACGGCCTTGAGTTGGAACCTAGGGCCTGTTTGGGCTAGCGGACTTCCATCGATAATTTCCGGTATATCAACCCACAAATAGACGTAAGCAAGTTGGCCTGGTGCGAGGGTTTCGTATGCATTCACACCGTCTGTGTCATTCATTGTCCATCCCCAATTCCATCCACTGGTGGTGTACAAATTGAACGTCACATCATCATCATAGGATGCATTGTTTGTAATGTTGACAGCAACTGAAGTTCGTGTGCCTGCGTCACTGATGAAGGATGAGATGCCTTGGTTGCCAAAATCCAGTCTCGAATATGGAGCGACGATGACAGTGAGGTCATGGTTCGACTCCCAATCTTGGTCATCGGCTGAGGAAAGTTGGAGTTGAATGGTTTGGGTTCCATAACTTGCTGATGAAATCGCACTGAGATTGAACTTCAAACTCTTCAGGTAGCCTGCTTCGAGTGTGTGGGTTAGCGGGAGTCCAGAGATCAAAAGTTCTGATGGTATGTTTGTCGCATCAATGGTGAAGGTTTGCTCTTCTGATCCCATGTTGTGCAGGGTAAAATGGACTTCAACCAGTTCATTTCTATGAACGACAGTCTCTTCCAGGCCGATGAGCGTTGCCTCCGTTGTTCGTGCCGTTGGCTGTTGCTGACCCTCGGCATTGCCAATGAGTGGAGACGCGCTGTGAAGCAACAGCATCACGAGGATGATATGCCAGCGCATGATTCGTGCAAGCCTTGACCTCCTTCAAGATGCCTCCCCTCATGCGTCAATGGTGGTTCGGATTGTTCATCAATGTGGTCGATTTCGCAAGGCTATGCCCCCCATTTGGCCATTTGGAAAAAAGAAGCAGCCATTACAATTGGCCGAAGAACCTCCTGCACCTGTCATCTATCGAAAAACAGGAGATCAAGGCATTAGTTCAGGTTCCACAGATCAACAGAAAGAAGATTACAAGGCAGCGCTTTCCTTTTTTGGAAGTGGAAATGAGACCGTGGAACGAGCCACGGACCAATCAAAGCACTATGACGGAGTTGTTGCGTCAAGTCAGCCCGCAACACCGGCCATCAAAGAAGTCGTTGATTGGCATCACCACACGGATGGCTACCATTACAAAAAATTACCAGATGGTTCGTTTGATCCAGTGCCCTATGTTCGAAGTCAAGATGGGAAGTATACCCCTTATTCCTAATCACCACAGTGTCGGGACTGGATTGATGAGGTGGCTTCCCTCACTTGTAGACGCATTGACTTCACGATCCACAACATGCCTGTCAATCAAAGCATTTTGGGGTTGGGAGCGGATGTCCTTTCCTCCTAGAAAATCGGAAATCTGGTGTTCTTCGAGTACCAATGGCATGCGGTGGTGTACCTCGCTCAC
>Ga0208277_1000223_pt1 | contig 34764 bp, 35 predicted proteins | sample ETNtaG_5_FD_185782 | JGI IMG/M metagenome (GOLD analysis project Ga0208277, IMG submission 185782) | Marine microbial and viral communities from oxygen minimum zone, Eastern Pacific Ocean - ETNP201406SV205 (SPAdes) (version 2) | ecosystem: Environmental > Aquatic > Marine > Oceanic ...
AATACTTATTTGCTTCTTCTTCGATTTGATCCGTTAAACTCTCCACAAGCCATGATCCACCTAAAGGATCTACAACGTTAGATACACCCGTTTCAAATGCTAAAAGTTGTTGAGTTCTTAATGCAATTTCAGCAGCTTTTTCTGAAGGCAAAGCAAGCGTTTCATCCATGGAGTTAGTGTGGAGCGATTGAGTGCCTCCAAGTACAGCAGCAAGACCCTGGAAAGCTGTTCTAGATATATTGTTTTCTGGTTGCTGTGCAGTTAATGAACATCCAGCGGTTTGCGTATGAAATCTTAGTTTCCATGATTCAGGGTTTTTAGCGTCATAATGATTCTTCATTCGTTTCGCCCAAATTCTTCTTGCTGCGCGAAATTTTGCTATCTCCTCAAAAAAATCTAAGTGCGAATTGAAAAAGAATGATAGTCTAGGAGCAAATAAATCAATATCAATACCAGCATTTATCGCATATTCAACATAAGTAAAGCCATCAGCAAGAGTAAATGCTAGTTCTTGTGCAGCTGTAGAACCTGCCTCTCTTATATGGTAACCTGAAATTGAGACAGTGTTGTATTTAGGCATATATTTAGTACAGAATTCAATCATATCTGTAACTAGTCTCATTGAAGGTTCTGGGGGAAATATCCATTCTTTCTGCGCAATAAATTCCTTCAATATATCATTTTGAAGTGTTCCTCTAAGATTTTGGATATCAACTTTTTGTTTTTCTGCGGTAGCAATATATAAAGCCAATAAAATTATTGCAGGACCATTAATTGTTTGAGATACCGATATCTCGCTAAGGTTTATTCCAGAAAAAAGATTCTCCATGTCATCTAAGCAAGCTACAGACACTCCGCACTTACCAACCTCTCCTTCAGACCAAGGATGATCTGGGTCGTACCCCATCAAAGTTGGCATATCGTACGCCACCGAAAGACCTGTCTGCCCTTTACTTAGCAGAGAATGATATCGCTTATTAGTTTCATGAGCTGTACCAAATCCTGAAAACTGCCTTTTTGTCCAAAGTTTTCCACGATACATATTTGAATGAACGCCACGCGTATATGGAAACTGACCCGGAAAACCAATTTTATCCATGTAGTTATTATCGGGATTTTTAGGATAATATAACGGATCCAGTTTTTTGCCACTTAAAGTATCAAAATTATAATTTCTTGAAGGTGAATCGCCTAAACTCTTCTCCCATTCATGCTTTGCTTTATCAAATGATTTTTTATTATTAGACATTAAAGCTTAACCCTCACAAACTTTTTTTAATATGAAGCATTTTATTTATACCTTCAAACAACATCCAAATAATTAATATAATCAACATAATGGTCAAAACAAATAAAGCATCATTAATGCCATAAAACGAAACTGCATTAACAATTAAGGCAGAAAAAGTTACTATCATCAATATGATCATTGGAATTAATAAAGGAAGGACTGGTTTTCTTTTTTTCAAAAAGTAAAGAGTAAGCACCAATAGTGTCAGAGCTGCTAACATTTGATTGCTTGCGCCAAAAATAGGCCATAAAACCCAACCTGCCTGCTTAGATATCCCTGAAGAAGGGTCTTCGATATTCCAAAAAGCCATGAATAATGCCGGTATAATCGCGATTAACGTTGCAAGATATTTATTTAAAAGAATCTTAATATTAGCAGCTTTTCCAAATTCATTCAAAATAAAACGCTGTATTCTTGTTGCAGTATCAAGCGTTGTTGCAGCAAAAGAAATAACAAATACCGCCATTAAAGTGTTTGCAAAAGACTGAGGTATGCCAAGCGATTTTATAAGCGCACCTCCACCTAAAACAAATGCTGCTGCTTTATTTCCACTAGCATGTTCCCACGTAGCATAATATTTTGACCAGTCGAGGTCAACAACATAGCCATTACTTGGTAGGTTGGCATGACCAACCAAAGAAATGCCTGCAACAGCTGCTATTGTAGAAATTAGAGCAAGAGTGCCCTCACCCAACATTCCACCAAATCCAATCATTCGCGCATCAGATAAATGTTCCAACTGCTTAGAAGTTGTTCCAGATGCAACCAATCCATGAAATCCACTAATTGCTCCACAAGCAATAGTAACAAAAAGTAAAGGAAATAAACTTGGAGTATTTGGGCTATCTAGAGGTCTTATTGCTGGAGCAGAAACAATAGGTTGTGCAATTATAACTCCTAAAAACAACAGAGCTAACCCAATAAATAATTGATGGCTGTTAATATAATCTCTCGGCTGAAGCAGAACCCAAACAGGAAGGAGGCTAGCTATTGAGGAATAAATAAATAATAAAATTATCCAAATATTTTTCATTTCAGCCGGAGAAGCAGAATTGGATAGAGCCACAGGATTGTTTGACCCTACCCAAACAAAAAAATAAAGCAAAGCTACTGAGCATAAAGAAAGAAATAAGCCGTTTACATTTTTTTTATTTAATAGCACTCCCATGATAAGTGCTATTATTATCTGTATATTAACTGGAATTACTGATGTTGGAACTGATACAAAAAGATCAGCAATAGCCATTGCAAATACCGCGAGAACAAGCCATACGAGCAGCAAAACAAAAATCAAAAACATTAACCTAACGCGTTTGCTAATCACAGTTGAGGTTATATCTGCAATACTTCGACCTTGTTCTTTTACACTGACCACTAGTGCCCCTAAATCATGAACAGCGCCCATAAATACTGTTCCAACCAATATCCAAAGTAGCGCTGGAAGCCATCCCCAATAAGCTGCAACACAAGGACCAATAATAGGAGCTGCTCCCGCTATAGAAGTAAAATGATGACCAAATAGTATGTGTTTTTTTGTAGGGTAATAGTCAACCCCATCTCGCATAGTTTTTGAAGGGGTAGCTATTGGTTTATTTATTTGAAAGAGATTTTGTGATATATATTTTGAATAAAACTTGTAACCCAAGAAAAAAGCAGTGAAACCTATAGCTACAAGTACTAAAGAGCTCATCGTATCAATATTGAAGCTTTACAGGATTATCTTTATTAATCACCAGATCTTTTATTCTATTTTGATTTATGCCCCATTTTTCAAGAAGCATATCACGCGGTCCATGTTCAACAAACTCATCTGGAAGTGAGATAATATCAACACTGCCTTTAAATCCATGGGTTATAAGCCAAGAAGCAATACTTTCACCAAAACCTCCTGTCTTAACACCTTCTTCGATTGTTATAACATTTTCAAACTTACCAATAATAGATTTTAAATAATCCATATCCATTGGCTTAATAAATCTGCAATTAACCACTTCGCACTCTACTCCATCACGCGAAAGGCTATCAGCTGCATTAATTGCATCAAAAACCTGAGGACCGACTGCAAGAATTACAGTATCCCCGGCTGATTTACGACAGACTTCCCAGCTACCTATAGGTAAAAGCTCAGCTTGACCTTTTGGGTCAAAATTAACTGAGCTTGCTTTAGGATAGCGAATAGAAAAAGGGCCATTGCTATAATCTAAAGCAGTATAAAGTAAATGTCTAAGCTCGTTTCCATCTTTAGGTGCGGTTACAATTAGATCTTGCACACATTTTAAATATGCAATATCAAGCGCACCATGATGCGTGGGGCCATCCTCTCCAGCAATTCCCGCTCTATCCATACAAAATACTACTGGAAGGTGCTGGATAGCTGCATCATGAATAATATGATCGTATGCACGCTGTAAAAAAGTGGAATATATAGCCACTATTGGCTTGACATTTTGCGTAGCTAGTCCAGCCGCAAAAGTGACTCCATGGCCCTCTGCAATACCAACATCATAATAACGAGATGGAAATTCTTTTGCATATGGAACTAAACCTGTGCCTTCACGCATTGCTGCAGTAATGCATACCGTATCTTTTCTATTTCTTGCTATTTCACATGCTAGCAATCCAAAGACGTCTTGAAATACAGGTGTTTTTTCCGTAGAAACAGTTTTTTTAGCTGCTTTAACATTAGGTTTAACGGCGTGAAATTTTACAGCATCTAAATAATAATTATCATTATTTGAATTAGTAGACACCATCCCTTTTCCTTTTTTTGTAAGGATGTGTAGCAAGGATGGAGATTTTAAATCTTTAATTCGATCTAAAGTTGAAATGAGCTCATCTAAGTTATGTCCATCAATAGGACCAAAATATCTAAATCCTAGCTCTTCAAATAACATGCCAGGAACAAGAAAAGATTTTAAACTATCTTCTACTCTTCTTAATACTTTTTGAATTGTCTTTTTTCCAAATGTCAATTTGCCTGCAACATCCCATATCTCTGATCGTATTTGATTGTATATTGGATTTGTTACAATTTTAGTTAAGTAGGTATTTAATGCGCCTACATTTGGACTAATAGACATTTCATTATCATTGAGAATTACAAGCATAGGGGTTTTTAAATGCCCAGCATTATTCATTGCCTCAAAAGCTAATCCACCAGTCATTGAGCCATCACCAATAACAGAAACCACTCTATGGTCTTTACCGTTTAGTTTTTGAGCTTCAGCGATTCCAGTTGCAGCTGAGATTGAAGTTGAAGCATGACCCGCACCAAAAGCGTCATATTCACTCTCGCTAATTTTTAGGAATCCGCTTAAGCCTCCCATTTTTCTAATAGTGTTAAATTTATCTAGTCTTCCTGTTAATATCTTATGCGCATAACCTTGATGTCCTACATCCCAAACAATTTTATCTTCAGGGGTATTAAAAACTTTGTGAAGAGCTACGGTCAATTCAATCACTCCTAATGTAGGTGCTAAGTGACCACCTATTTCAGTAACAGTTTCAATTGTGAAATTTCTGAGCTCTTCAGCTAATTTATTTAATTCAATAGAATTTAATTTACGAAGATCCGCTGGAGATTTGATTGTAGGTAATATACTAAGCTGCATTATTTTCTTTTATAGCTTCATTTTGTTTCGCAAAAATATAATTATGAAAAAAGGTTATCCCGCTTAATTCAGGGTGAAATGTTAAACCATAATGATTTCCAGATTTAACAGCAACAATATCACTATTATGCTTGCTTAGTACCTCAACTGAATCACCAATCTTAAGTATCTTTGGAGCACGAATAAATGGAGCCTTAGCATTTAAATTTTGATCATTAATCCTAATATTAATTTCTCCAATAAACGAGTCAGTTTGTCTACCATATGCATTTCGAGCTACCTCGATATCAAGAATATTAAGGGTGGTAATTTGACTGTCATTTTTAATCGAAGCGCTCATCATAATAAGACCTGCACAAGTTCCTAGAATTGGTTTTTTCTTCGAAAATCTTTTTATTTCATCATGAAAGCCAACTCTTGCCATAAGGTCATTAATTGTAGTTGATTCACCGCCTGGGATTATTAGACCATTAATGCTGTTTAATTGGTCTGGATATTTGATTTCCATAGCTGAGATATTTAATCCATCAAGAACTCGTATATGAGCATGATAATTACCCTGTAATGCTAAAATTCCAATCATTGTATTAAAACTGGTATCTACCAACCTCTCTCTTGCATTCTTTCGCTTTCAGGAATCTCAGACATATCAACACCTTTCATAGCAGATTTCAAGCCAGTGGAAATTTCAACTAGCTTTTCAGCATCCTGATAATAAGTAACAGCGTCTACAATTGCTTTTCCTCGCGGTACAGGATCATCGCTCATAAATATCCCTGAGCCTACAAAAACTGTTTCTGCTCCTAATTGCATCATCAAAGATGCATCGGCCGGTGTTGCAATACCTCCAGCAGCAAAGTTAGGAACTGGAAGCTTTCCAAGTTTAGCGACTTGCTGTACCAATGAAAAAGGAGCACCCATATTTTTAGCTGCGGCCATTAGCTGATCTTGATCCATAATGGTTAAACCTTTGATCTCACTTTGAACTTGGCGCATATGCCTAACAGCTTCTACTATATTTCCGCTTCCAGGCTCACCTTTTGTACGGATCATGGCAGCTCCTTCGCCGATTCTTCTAAGAGCTTCGCCTAAATTTCTGCACCCGCATACAAACGGAACTTTATAATCGTGCTTCCATATATGGTTATGTTCATCTGCTGGAGTTAAAACTTCACTTTCATCGATAAAATCTACTTTTAAAGCTTCAAGTATTTGAGCTTCAGCAAAATGTCCAATTCGAACTTTTGCCATCACAGGAATTGAAACTGAATCTTGGATGTCTTTAATCATCTGAGGGTCGCTTGCTCTTGCTATTCCACCTTCTTCTCTAATAAGCGCCGGTATTCTTTCTAATGCCATTACTGCTGCTGCGCCAGCTTGTTCTGCCTGCTTTGCTTGTTCAGCATTCATTACATCCATTATAACGCCACCCTTGAGCATTTCAGCTAGCCCTACCTTTACTTCAAATAATTCTTTTTTAGACATAGATCTCCTCCTTTTGGACATTTCCTATTTGCTTAATTCTTTCAAGAACTTCATTTATAATATTATCTGGGGTGCTTGCTCCGGCAGAAATTCCTACTGTCTTACAATTATCCAGCCAAGACCCTCTTATATCTTCAGCGCATGTCACTTGATAAGATTTAGTGTTGCGCTCTTTTGATAAATCTGTTAAGCGTTTTGAATTAGCACTGGTAAATGAACCAATAACAATCATTATATCACATTTTTCTGATAATTCTTTTATTTGCTCTTGATTTCTTTTTGTAGGAAAACATATAGTATTTACAAATCTAAGATCGACTACTTTATTCATGAGAATATTAACTATCTCTTGTACATTTTCTATGGTTTGCGTTGACTGGCTAACAACGCCAGCTCTCTTTGTTTTTCTCAAACGCATAGCTTCTTCAGAAGTTGCAACTATTATTGGGTCATTAACCTGACTTGCAATACCCACAACCTCATCATGGCCATGGTCACCAATAATAATTATTTTTCTTCCATCTTTTTCGAGGTCTTTGATCTCATTATGAATATCTCTAACAAGGGGGCAAGTGGCATCAACAATATTCATGTTTTTTTCTTCGGCCTTCTTTGTTATATCTATATGCGTGCCATGTGCTCGCAGCAGAACAGGTCTTCCATCAGGGACTTCATCAAGCGAATCAACCACTTTTGCCCCAACTTTGTCTAAATCATTAACAACATTCTCATTATGAACAATATGACCAAGCATATATACATCTCCATGCTCTTTTGCTGTGTCATATGCCATATTAACTGCATCACGAACACCAAAACAGTACCCAGCATTTTTTGCTAATAAAATTTTCATTAAAAAAGAGCCTTATTTTGCTGATTTACCTCTAAAAAAGTTTTGTCTAGTATTTTTTGTAAAATAACATCAGATTTTCCTTCGGCAGAAGCTCCAGCTGCAAATTTATGACCTCCACCTCCAAATGACTTTGCAATGTTATTAATAATATATTTTCCTTTTGATCTAAAGTTAACTCGACATTTTTCTTTTTCATTTTCACAAACCATAATGGCAATCTCTACTCCATCAATAGATCTAACAAAATCAGTAAAACCATCAACATCGCCAAGCATAATCCCGCTATCATCAATCATTTTTCTCGAAATAATAAATGAAGCAACTTTACCCTCCAGATCAAACCTCAAATTATCTATTACTTTTGCTAGCAAAGAAATTTGAGATAAAGACTTATTTTCATAAATAGATTGGTAAATTTTAGAATTATCAACTTTAAAAGCTAAACAGTCCATAGCTATTTTGTGGCTTTTTTGATTGGTGTTACTGTGTCGAAAAGAGCCCGTATCTGTCATAACTGCAGTATAAATCCCATTAGCAATAACATCATTCATATTGATGCGATTTTCTTTAAGAAAGTCATAAACCATTTCACCAGTAGCTGCAGCTTCTATATTTATATAATTTTCATAAAAACGCTGATCGTTTAAGTTTGGATGATGGTCTATATTTATTACTTTAGTTTTATTTGAACTTAATCTATCTCCAAGTGGTCCTAGTCTATGATATGCACCTATATCAAAAATTAACGCAAGATCAACATTGGCTAGCCATGAATCATGGAGCGACATATCATATGTTTCTATAATATTGTTATCATTTAAAAAATTATACTGGTCAGGAAATTTTGATATTTGAATAATTTTGCATTCTATAGATAATGAAGAGATATAATTGTGCATTGCAACAGCACTTCCTAACCCATCTCCATCTGGATTCATATGAGTTGAAAGAACTATTCTTTTAGAGCTCTCAATGCTTTTGTTTAATTTTTTCCAGTTTTTCATAATTATTAACGACCTGGAATTTAAGTATTATTTTTATATTAAAGCTAAGAAATGAGGGATTAAAATTTAGCGTTTCCAGAGTATCTCTTCAGAACCACGCTCAGAAGATACGTACCTAGCTAAAACAAAAAGATAGTCGCTTAGTCGATTTAAATAAGGTAACCAAATATTTTTTTCTTTTACTAAATCTAAGATTGCTACACACGACCTCTCAGCTCTTCTGCAAACAGATCTTGATAAATGAATTCTAGAGCAAAATTCATCACCTCCAGGCATAATAAATTCTTTCAAAGGCTTTAGGCTTTGGTTTAACTCATCAATTCGCTCTTCAAGAAATTCTAATCTATCATCATTTATGAGAATAGTTCCTGAATTAATAATTGAAATCTCTCCGCCAAGGTTAAATAAGTCTTGCTGGATAGATTGAAGCTCTGAGGTAATTGATTCTGACTTGCAAGATGATATAGCTGAACCTATCTGAGAATTAAGCTCATCTATATCTCCTAATAGATTTATTAACAAGTGTGACTTTAAAACTCGTTCGCCATTTCCAAGACTAGTATTTCCCTTATCTCCTGATTTAGTTGTTACTTTTGAAATTCTCATAATTAAAAGAAAAGTATACTAACGATTCCAAATAGCGGAAATAAAATAATCAAAGAGTAAAAAAAGTACCCAAAAAATGATGGCATCTCTATACCAGATGATTCTGCAATAGATTTTACCATAAAATTAGGAGCGTTTCCTATATAGGTATTTGCACCCATAAAGACAGCCCCAGCAGAAATAGCGAGTAATGTTTGTGATAATTCACCCATCAATACCTGAGCATCCCCACCAGCTGTATTAAAAAACACTAGATATGTAGGTGCATTATCAAGAAAGCTAGACAAGATACCTGTAAGCCAAAAATACATATGATTTACAGGTCCTGAATCACTTGACACTGAATTAATTATGCCAGATAGCGCACCAGATGTTCCAGCTTTTAAAATTGCTATAGCTGGGATAATGGTTATAAAAATCCCTGCAAAAAGCTTTGCAACCTCTTGAATTGGAAACCATGTATATTCATTGCTTTTACGTATTTCTTTTGAAGTATAGTTCCAGCTCAAATAAGCTAATATAAGTAAAAGTATATCCCTGATAAGATTTTGAAGCTCTACGTGAACATGAAAAATAGTGAATTCAATATGAGGTTTCCAAAAGCCGCTTAATAAAACAGAGCATACTACTCCAAGGATCAATAAAAGATTAAATGAGCCTTTGATAGAAATTTTCTCATTATTGTCGGGTTTAGGCAAATTAGATTCTTTCCGATATTGAAACGTATCATAAAAATAAAAAATAATTAAAAGAGAAATTATCATAAACAGCATAGGTAGAAACATCGCTTTGGTTGTCCAGAAAAAATCAACACCTTTTAAAAATCCCAAGAAAAGCGGTGGATCTCCTAATGGCGTCAGTGACCCACCAATATTTGCTACAAGAAAAATAAAAAATATAACGATATGAACTTTATGTTTTCTGTCTTTATTTGCTCTAAGGAGAGGCCTAATCAATAACATTGCTGCACCTGTAGTTCCCATCCAACTTGCTAATAATGTACCTACGAGAATAATTGCGCTATTAATTATCGGAGTTCCTACCAATGAACCAGTTAATTGAACTCCACCTGAAATAGTAAATAATGCAAGAAGGAGAATAATAAAAGGAATGTACTCAAGAAGCCCCACATGCAAAACCTCATACAAAGCTACTTGCCAACCCTGAGAAATAAGAAAAGGGAGGATGAACAATGATGCCCAAAAAGCAGAAACTTTTCCAAAATTGTGATGCCAGTATTCAGGCGCAACAAGAGGGAATATTGCTATTGAAAGTAAAATACCCGCAAATGGTATTACCCATAATATAGATAAATCTCCTCCTTCAAGGTGAGGTGCGCTGGATGAACCAGCCAAAAGACTTGTAGATAGTAAAAATATCGTAGTTAGTATTTTCATTGTTTCTCTTTTTTTCTTAATGGATATCCAAAACTTAAATATTGTTACACTAATCATCCAAATTATTGATATAAAATTATATTTTTATTTTGAATTAAATTCCATCATGGATTTACTATTAACAATTCTTGTTATTGGGTTTGCAATTTTAGGAATGTCTATTGGGATAATATTTAACAACAAACCTTTGCAGGGTTCTTGTGGGGGTGCCGTAGAGAACTGTGTATGTTTAAAAGGTGGAGATTGCGATGACCCCTCACAACAACCAAGCGTTAATCCAGGAGATTAACATTCATCCCTGCGGACTGTACAGTGCTAAATTTTCCGTCTTTACTTATTACCCAAAAAGCTTCAATTCCATCATTTTTTTCAACCATCTCTTTTCCAGATTCTAAAGACATGACATTTAATGCGGTTGCAATGGCATCTGCATCCATACATAATTCTGACACTACTGTAACGGATGCAATACTAGACTCAATCGCATAACCTGTTCTTGGGTCAATGATATGTGAATATTTTTTTGAGTCATATTCATAAAAATTTCTATAATTTCCTGATGTTGCCATTGATTTATTAATCAAGGGAACTACGCCAATAATCTTTTCACCTGGACTGGTATCTACTAGGGGATAATCAATGCCAATCTGCCATGGCTTATTTTGAATATTTTCTCCAGAGACTCTAACTTCTCCTCCAATTTCAATCATAAAGTTTTTATAACCATAAGACTCTACTAGTTTGAATAATTGATCAACACCCCAACCCTTTGCGATAGCGTTTACATCAATCTGTTGACCCTTAAAGGTTTTTACAAGAGAGTTTTGAGATATCTTGATTTTTTTGAATCCAACTTTATCTTTTGCAATAATTATGTCAAGATCTGAAGGGGGTTCCCATTTGTCTTCGTATTCCCTATCTTTTTTTCCTTTCCTCCAGACATTAGTAAGCGGAAGGGATGTGATATCAAATGCACCATTTGATTTTTTTGACCAATAGATAGATCTCAAAATTACTTGCTTAAAGTCATTTGTGATGATAATTGCTGTGTTTTTTCCAATTTTATTAAACAATGAAATATCGCTATTAATAATATAAGTGGACATTTGATCGTTAATTGATTCTAATGTTGAATCAATTTTTGCTTTAATCAGGTTAATATTGGAATTTGATCCTCTTTTTGGAATCAATCGAATAGTGTATGAAGTTCCCATCGCAGGACCCGAGATATCGATATAAGAATTGCTTTTTTCGCAACTTATAAAAATAAGTGCAAAGAATAGATATAAAACTTTGGAAGTATTTTTAAAAAATATTTTCGAGAAAGACTTAACCGAAACTGTCATATGCAATCATATCTCTTTCTACGCCAAGATCGTAAAGCATTTTATCGCATGCATCAATCATCATTGGTGGTCCACACATATAATATTCTATTTCTGATGGATCTTCATGATCTCTAAGGTACTCCTCAAGAGCAACATTATGTATAAATCCAGTTGGCCCTTCCCAATTATCTTCTGGCATTGGCTCAGATAGTCCAACAACATACTTAAAGTTTGGATATTCTTTTTCAAGTCTAGTAAAATCATCATGATAAAACATTTCTCTTGCTGAACGAGCCCCATAAAAGAAAGTAATTTTTCGTTTTGTTTTCTGAGTGTCTAATAGATCAAACAAATGACTCCTCATTGGAGCCATTCCAGCGCCACCTCCTAGATATATCATCTCACGATTAGTCTCTTTAGCAAAAAACTCTCCAAATGGTCCTGAAATTGTAACCTTGTCTCCCTCTTTAAGGTTAAAAATGTAAGAAGATGCGATTCCTGGCGGGACTTGATCCCATAATGCTGGAGGTGGGGTGGCTATTCTAACATTTAGCATAATTATATTCCCTTCCGCAGGATGATTTGCCATTGAATATGCTCTAAAACAATCTTCATCATTGTTGGCAACAACGTCCCAAATTTTAAACTTATCCCAGTCTTCATGGTATTCTTTTTCAACATTAAAATCTTTAAAATTCAAATTATGATATTCAGGAATATCAATTTGAATATATCCACCAGCAGTGAAGTTCAAATTTTCACCTTCTGGGAGCTCAAGAACGAGCTCTTTTATAAAGGTGGCAACATTTTTATTTGATCTTACTCTACAGTCCCATTTTTGAATATTAAATATCTCATCGGGTACCTGTACTTTCATATCCTCTTTTACTTTAACCTGACATGCCAATCTCCAATTATCTTTTGCTTCCGATCTATTAATATGCCCTTTTTCCGTAGGAAGTATTTCCCCTCCGCCCTCATTTATTTGACATTTACACATTGCACAGGTTCCACCTCCGCCACATGCTGAGGGTAAAAAAATACTCTCATTCGCTAAAACAGAGAGGAGCGTAGATCCAGGTCTGACCTTTATTGACTTATCGTCATCGCCATTTATATTCAACGTTACATCTTCTTGAGGTAAAAGTTTTGATTCAGCTAGATTCAACATTAAAACAAGAATTAAAATAACACCCGTAAAAATAGCAACGCTTAAAAATGTTGATGCAGTTATCATAATTGAATACCACCAAATGACATAAATGCAATAGAGATTAAACCGGTTAATAGCATCGTAATCCCTACACCTCTTAGTTTTGCTGGAACATTTGAATAGCGTAATCTATATCGAATTGATGCCATAGCTACTATTGCTAAGAACCAGCCTAAACCTGAGCCAAAGCCAAAAACTATAGACTCCATTAAAGTATAATTACGCTCAACAAGAAATAAAGACCCACCTAATATCGAACAATTAACAGCAATTAAGGGTAGAAAAATACCCAAGCTCTGATATAGAGATGGTGAGAATTTATCAATTACCATTTCAACTAGTTGTACCATTGCTGCTATAACAGCAATAAAGACTATTGGCCTTAAAAAGCTTAGGTTGACATCTGGAAACCCAAGCCATTCTAAAGCCCCATCAGCCAAAAGATATCCATAAATAAACCAATTCACCGGAGCTGTGATCGTCAATACAAAGATTACAGCAAAACCAAGACCTATAGATGCGTCAACTTTTTTTGAAACAGCTAAAAATGAGCACATTCCTAAGAAATATGCCAACAGTATGTTTTCAACAAATACTGCTTTAGTTATTAAACTTAAATAATGCTCCAATACCTATTCCTCTTCAACATTTCCTAAAATTCTTTGTACCCATACAATTAATCCTAAAATAATAAAGGCGCCAGGACTAAGAACCATTAATCCCATATTCTCATAACCCGCGGCATACAGCATCTCAGGGATAACCTTGTAGCCATAAATAGTTCCACTTCCCAAAAGCTCCCTAAAGAATGCAACGGCAATAAGAATAATTCCATACCCCAATCCATTACCTAGTCCATCAAGAAATGATTTCCAAGGCCCATTTTGCATCGCAAATGCTTCTGCTCTACCCATAATGATACAATTCGTAATTATCAATGATACAAATACAGTTAATTGCTTGCTGATATCGTACATATATGCTTGTAGGATGAGATCTGTTAAGATAACCATAGATGCAATTACTGATAATTGCACAATTATTCTTACTTTAGAAGGTATCATATTTCTCAATAATGAGATAACCGTATTTGAAACGCACAATACAGCAATGACCGCTAAGGTCATAACAAATGCTATATCTAATTTAGTGGTTACTGCGAGCGCTGAACATATTCCAAGAACTTGTAAGCTTATAGGGTTATTGCTCATTAATGGATCCGATACTGCGGCCTTAGATGTTTTACTTAGTAGTGCCATTAGCTGTTATAGTTCTTTCTAATTCTTACTAAATATGGGTTATAAATCTGTAGATCCTTTAATAAAAATTTATTTAACCCTCTAGAAGTAATAGTCGCACCTGAAATACCATCAACCTGATGATATGCTTCGTCTGAAGATTCATCAACCTTACCTTTAACCGTTTGAATTCCAATAAGTGCTCCATTTTCATCGATAAATTTTTTACCTTGATAGTTCTGCTGAAACCAGGGCTTATCAACCTCTGCTCCCAGGCCAGGAGTTTCAACATGTTTATAAAAAGTAATACCTTTAGCTGTTGCGCCATCAGGCTCAATAGCAAAATAACCATACATGGTTCCCCATAATCCTTTTCCAGAAATAGGAATAGCAAAACCATCAACTTTGCCATTGATCATTTTTTTATAGAGCGGGTAAACATTTTTATGAATTTTAGGATCTATATCTTCAGGGAACATTTCTGGGACAATATCACCATTTTTATCGATTACAATTGATATTATTGAATTTTTAAAAATCTTCTCTACATTCTCTGTAGTCCATGGTGAGTCTTTATCAGGGGTAAACCCAAGTGAGCTAAGTATATTTTTTTTAATATCAGCCTGAAAATTTCTTTCGGTTTGTTCTTCCAAGGAGGAATAAACTGACGATAATACGAATGCAAGAATCGTAGTTATTAACATAGTAAATATTATTGTATATCTATTACTATGCATGTCGCGCAGCCCTTCTTTTTATATTTGACTGTATAACAAACCAATCGATGAGTGCAGCAAAAGCATTCACAAACAAAATTGAAAGCATGACACCTTCAGGGTATGCGGGATTGATTGATCTGATAATTACGGTTAGAGATCCAAAGATAATTCCATATATCCATCTACCTTGATTAGTATGGCACCCGGTAACTGGCTCAGTTGCCATAAATACAGTTCCAAATAAAAAACTTCCCATTACTAAATGGAAGTGAGGCGGTATTGAAAACATTGTATTTGTAGAATAAGGAGAAAATAAATTCGTTAATACCGCAGTTGAGACAAGTCCAATTACTGCGCCAAAAACAACGCGAAAGTTAATTATTTTCACATACATTAAAAATAATGCGCCTACTATGATCAGAAATTTATTTGTTTCTCCAATAGAACCAGGTATCCATCCCCAAAATAAATTCCACCATGAAAAATCAAATTGACTGACATTTTCCAATAAAGCAACAGCATTCTGACTTTGCTCACTAGCCGGAACCGCTAAAGCAGTTGCCCCTGAATAACCATCTGGTCCAACAACCCATACCTTATCACCTGAAATCTTTGTTGGGTATGTAAAGAAAATAAAAACTCTTGCCAAAAGTGCTGGATTAAAAATATTCATACCAACCCCACCAAAAATTTCCTTACCTATTACTATCCCAAATGAAGTTGCAATTGCAATTTGCCATAATGGGATACCTGGAGGCATTGTTAAGGGAATTAAAGCGCAGGTGACTAAGAACCCTTCACTAATAGGATGTTTTCTAGTTATCGCAAAAAGCAACTCCCAGAATGCTCCCGAAGCAAAGGTTACTGCTATTATTGGAAGGATTTTTGCAAAACCATTCCAAAAATTTTGCAGAAAAGATCTTTCAAGCTCAAAAGCAACCGCATTTTGATATCCAACATTAGCTGCGCCAAATATATATATAGGTATTAATGAAATTACTACCAAGATCATTATTCTTTTAGTATCAATACTATCACGAATATGCGGTCCAGATTCAGTTACCTCATCAGTTGAAAATAATATAGTATCTGTTGCTTCAAAAACAGGATACAACCTTTCAAGCTTACCTCCTTTTTCAAAATGAGGCTTTGATTTATTAAGAATTCTTTGAAGAAATTTTAACATTTAAGATTCGCTCTCAATCAGATCCAATCCATCTCTAATTGTTTTACCAAGGTCAATTTTACTTGGACAGGCAAAACTACAAAGAGCAAAATCCTCTTCATCGCATTCATAAATTCCTAATTGCTCCATCTCTTCAATATCCTCAACAAGTATAGCTCTATATAAAGGGTTGGGCAGTATATCCATAGGAAGAACTTCTTCCCATGAATTTATAGGAACCATATACCTTTCGCTCCCATTTTTTAGTGTATTAAAATCATACCCACCTTTTAAGGTTCCTAGAAAAGCATTTGTTAAACTATATCTAGATGATGCACTACCCGGTCTTAGCATTCCAATAAATTCTCGATCTCCGCCTTCAGGTATAACTGCTATAGAAGAATCGTAAAACCCTAAGAAACCTTCGGAATCTATTTTTTTACCAGTTAAAACATCACCAGATACAATTCTCTGATTACCATCTTTTATATTGTTTGCCACATAAGATGATACATGGGCTCCTATCCGAGACTTTACATGTCTTGGCTTCAAAACGCTTGGACCACCCACTGTAATAATTAAAGACATGTCAAGTTCGCCTGTCAGGAAAAAATTACCTATTCGAGCGACATCTTGAGCATTGACAATCCACACATGATCGTTGGGACCTAGAGGTGCGATATGGTGTATCTGTACGCCAACATTACCGGCAGGGTGAGGACCTTGAATTGTATGACTAACCACATTATCAAGATCAACAAGCGTCTCTGAAACTGAATTCTCATAATAAGACAGATGGACATTGCCTTTAGATATCTTATCTAAAACCGATACTCCTGCTTGGAACTGTGATCGGCGACCTCTTAATGCCAAATCTAGATTAACAGATAGAGGAGCTGTATTCCATCCAGAAATAAAAATATCCCTAGGAGGATTTTTAGGGTCAGCAATCTTGTTAAAAGGTCTTTGACGAATGAAAGGCATAAGGCATCCATCTACAAGCCTTGACATTGTATTATTAAAATCTAATTCGTCAATTTCAGCTAATTTAAATGAATCGCTTTTTTCATAAGCTTCTTCATTGGATACATCAATCTCAATTTTTTCAATACGCCTTCTCTCTCCGTATTGAATTTCTTTTATCTTTCCAGATCCTGGAGATGGAAAAATGAGTTGTTCGTTTGCCTTGCATTTAAAAATAGGGGTACCAATTTTTACCGAATCTCCTTCTTTAATAAGGAGCTTAGGCTTTATTCCTTTAAATTGATAAGGTTTAATAGCAACGGACTTGGGGCTATCAGCTGTATGAAGATCAGTGCTTGGCATTCCAGCAATCTGAATATCATGACCTTTAAAAATGTTTATATCAGCCAAAAGTCTATTCCCCTAAATCTTTCCTACATACCCTGAAACATAATCGTTGATCTAGAAATCCATTCAGCTATTGGACTAAAATACCAACCAAAAACAAAACTTGGTACGGCTAAAATCATTAGAAGGCCCAAAACTAACTTAGAAGATGGGTTGATAAATTCATCGCTACGCTCACCCAATAGATACATATGCTTTACTACTCTAATATAGTAATAAAGAGATATAACACTGTTTATTACACCCACAAATGCTAACCAATAAAATTTAGAACCTGATTCAATTACTGCGGCAAAAATATAAAATTTTCCTACAAATCCTGCAGTTGGAGGTAGGCCTGTAAGCGCAACCATAAATAGAGTCATGGGGATAGCTATATAAGGCATTTTCCAACCTAGACCATCAAAATTATTAAATTCTTCCCCTCCAGTTTGATCTTTAACATAAATAACGACAAAAAATGCACCAAGATTCATAAATAAATACATGATCAGGTACATCATAATACCCTCAATAGAAGAATTTGACATCATCGGAAGAGCCATCATCATATACCCTGCATGCGCAATGCTCGAATAAGCCAGCATTCTTTTGACATTGCTTTGCTGTATAGCTACAAGATTGCCAACGGTCATTGTTGCTGCAGATAATGCAGCAATTAATTCTGGCCATGGCAAACCATTGATAGCTGACCATGAAGTAGAAACATTTTCTGACATTCCACCAAAAACTTGATTAAAAAAACGCAACATTAGAGCAAATCCAGCTGCCTTAGGCGCTATTGAAAGATAGGCGGTAATTGTCGTAGGAGATCCTTCATAAACATCTGGAGTCCAGAAATGGAAAGGAACGGCAGATATCTTATAACCAAATCCAACAAGAATGAATACAGCAGAAAGAATAAGTGCAAAATTTGACTCTACCCCTAGCATAGAAATTGCTTTTTGCATTTCAAAGAAGTTGGTAGTTCCAGTAAGTCCAAAAAGTATACTTAAGCCGTAAAGCATAATTCCTGATGAAAAAGCCCCATAAATAACATACTTCAATGAAGCTTCATTGCTTAATGAATCTCTTTTTAAATAACCAGCAAGAAAGAAGGACATGATTGAAACAATTTCAATAGATAAATAGACCATCAAAATATCAATTGATGATGACATTAAAAATAAACCAAAAGTCATAATAGTCATTATACTAAAATACTCACCTATTCTATACTTTCTTAATTCTCCCGATACAAGACTCATCAACATTACTATAGCTGTAGAAAAAAGTATTAAAATTTTAAAAAACTGAGAAAATGGGTCATGAGCAACAGTATTCATAAAAAGACTTGTAGGTTCAATATCCTGAAGCCTAATAGCAATATATGTCAAAAACATTCCGCCAAGAGACCAGTATGCAACCTTGAATGAATCTTTTTTGAGGTAAAAAAGATCAGCTAAGATTGCAACGAGTATTGTTCCGCTCAATAGCAGTTCAGGCCAAAAAAATACTAAACTATTTAAGTTATTCATTGATACCTACTGTATTACCTGAGCGATACCGCCATACATTACAACAGATTCAATTAACACGTTAAGCGTAGATGCAATTAAATCTAAAAATGGTCTAGGGTAAACCCCGAGTATAAGAGTAATGATTGCAAGAGGAAGTAAGGTTAAAATTTCTCTCCTGTTAATTTCAGGTATCTCATTATATTTTTCATTTGCAGGACCAAAAAACATTCTTTGAAAAGCCCACAAAAAGTAGGCAGCATTTAATAGTATACCTAAAGTTGAAATAATGACAACAGTTCTAAATACTGGGAAAGCACCAATAAATATCATAGCTTCACTTACAAAACCACTAAAACCTGGTAATCCTAATCCTGCAAAAAAAGCAACTGCAACAAATGCTGTATATATAGGCATCTGAGAAGCAAGACCTCCAAATCCTTCAATGTCTCTATGATGCGCTCTATCATAAATAACTCCAACTAAAATAAATAACATTGCTGATATTGTACCATGGTTAAACATTTGAAATACTGCACCACCTACCCCTGCTTGAGCGCTAATTAGATTAGATCCATTCATTTCTGATGCAGCAATAACAGCAGCCATACCAAGTAAAGTATATCCCATATGATTTACTGATGAGTAGGCTACTAATTTTTTTAAGTCTTTTTGTGCAAGAGCACACATTGCACCCCAAATCACATTAATCAGACCAAGGACTGCAAGCGCACCAGCAAACCAAAATACCCCATCCGGCAGCATTGTGTAGTTTATTCTAAGCATTCCGTAAACACCCAACTTAAGCAGTACACCTGCAAGTATAACTGAAATAGCAGTTGGAGCTTCTACGTGAGCTAATGGAAGCCAAGTATGGAATGGAAAAACAGGGACCTTGATAGCAAAGCCTATAAATAGCAGAACCCATATTACTTTAATTGCACTCATTCCCCACCATAACATACCATCAAGCGCAATGGGGGCTCTCTCCATCAACAGAAGCATGTCAAACGTATTGCCACATGTAAAATAAAGAGCCAATATTGCAATAAGCATTAATACGGAACCTGCAAGAGTATAAAGGAAGAATTTGATTGCAGCGTATTCACGCTGCGGTCCTCCCCACATGCCAATCAGGAAGTACATAGGAAGCAACATGACTTCCCAAAAAATGTAAAATAGAAAAAAGTCTAACGCAAGAAAGACTCCCATTACTCCAGTATTTAAAAGAAGAAATAATGAGAAATAGCCTTTTACTGCATTTGAGATGTTCCAGCTAACAAATATTCCAATAAATCCAATAAGAGCCATAAGGAATACCATAGGAAGACTTAATCCATCAACCCCTAGAATATATGTGATATTAAATGAAGGTATCCATTCTGCTCGCTCCATAAATTGTAAATTTCCATTACTTGCATCAAAGACACTCCATAGATATACAGCTAATAACAGCTGAATACCAGACACTAATGCCGCAGTTTGTTTGATTAAGCTTGATCTATCTCTTGGAATAAATGCTATGACGCCCATACCAATGACAGGTAGCCAAATGATCCAACTGAGTAAATGATCCATATCTTTTCCTTTGTAAAGTCGCTAGGTTATTTGAAAAACCAAAATTATTATGACACCAATCAGTGCAAAAAGCATATAGTTTTGTAATCGACCAGTCTGCACTGTCTTTAAATTCTTACCGGCACTATTCGCTGTTCTTCCAATACCATCAACCAAAGTTTGGTCAAGCCCATCGTAATCAAGGCGACCGGTTATTTTTGATAGTAATTTTGTGATATACCCAAATCCATTTATAAAATACTTATCATACAAATCCCAATCAATATAGGCAATAGTATTGCAGAGTTTTAGAAATGGCTGATATAAAAATCTATTATAATTCTCATCAAAATAATATTTATTCAATGAAAGTTTGTAAAGTACACCGAATCTTTTTGCCCAGCTTTCAGGTGAAAATTTCTTTTTAAAGTACATCAAAAATGACAATCCGATGCCAAGCGAAGCAACAATAAGTGATAAAGCCATTGCAGTATAGTGGGCATGATGAACTCCATCATAAATTTCCTTAGCAGTAGGATTGCCAGGAACAACTGAATTAGTTGCCTTAATTAATTTTGTAAACCACCCATAGTCTGCAAAAGGATTAAAGTATGGAAGGGTATAAAATATAAAAAAACTCAACGCTGCTAAAATTATTAAAGGATATGTCATAACCTTTGGCGATTCATGAATCCCTTTAAAGACTTTAGGCATTTTAGGTTTCCCATAAAAAGTTAAAAAGATCAACCTAAACATGTAAAATGCTGTAATTGCGGCAGCCCCAAATCCGAAAAATGCTAAAATCCAATGTTCTGGATGATGATCTACAAAATATAGGGTTCCAGCTAAAATAGCATCTTTGGATAAAAAACCTGAAAATAATGGAACACCTGCAATAGCAAGGGTAGCAATTGTCATTGTTAGGCTTGTAATTGGCATTTTATCTTTAAAGCCCCCCATATTTCTCATATCCTGAGGATCTGTATCATGATCATGAAGTTCATGTAGAGAATGATGCATGGCATGAATAACTGAACCTGAGCCATAGAATAGACAAGCTTTAAACATAGCATGCGTTAGTAGATGAAAAAATGCTGCAGTATAATTACCTACGCCAACAGCTAAAATCATATAACCTAACTGACTAACAGTTGAATACGCTAAAACCTTTTTGATGTCATTCTGTGTAATTGCGATTGTTGCTGCAAAAATCGCTGTAAAACCACCTATATAAGCAATAACCAATAGCGCTTCAGTAGTAAAAATAGGAAAAAGCCTAACAGTAAGATAAACTCCAGCAGCAACCATTGTGGCAGCGTGCATTAACGCTGAAACAGGTGTCGGACCCTCCATTGCATCAGGTAACCAGATATGCAGTGGAAACTGCGAAGACTTTCCAACGGCACCCATAAATAAACCCAGGCCAGCAAAAGTCAAAAGCGATCCAGAAATCATACTATTTGACACTCCAGCGAATATTTGCTGGAAATTAAATGACCCAATTGCCGTAAACATTAACATTATACCAATAAAGAAGCCTATATCTCCAACACGGTTCGTTAAAAAAGCTTTTTTACTAGCATCTGCAGCAGAGTTTTTTTCAAACCAATGCCCAATCAAAAGATAGGAGCTTACCCCTACGAGCTCCCAAAAAATGTATAAGGACATTAGATTGTTTGCTAAGACAATTCCATTCATCGAAAAGGTAAATAGGCCTAGATATGCATAGTATCGATTATATCGAATATCTCCTTTCATATACTCAAGAGAAAAGATATGTGTCATAGATGAGATCAGCGAAACAACAAGTAGCATTACTATCGTTATATTGTCAACCCAAAACCCGAGATCAATCTTAAATGCACCTAAGTCTATCCATGAAAAATAGATTTCATGTGAAAATTTGTAATCCCAGTTAGATAGCATTCCCACAAAGAGAGACAATGAAAGAATTAGCGTTAAAATAATTGCACTAATTGAGACCCAATCACCTTGTCTTGGTAAGCGCTTTCCAAAGAAAATATTAACAATAAAAGCAGCTAGAGGTAAAAATAAAATTAATAAACATGCATTGGTAATAAAATTACTCGAGATCATTGTTTCATCTCGCTTACATCATCGATATTGATAGTATTAAAGTTGTTAAAGATATTTATTATAATTGCTAGTGCCACTGCTGCTTCTGCTGCCGCAAGCACTATGACAAACAACGCATAAACATGACCAGACATATTCATTCCACCAAATCTTGCAAAAGCTAAAAAATTTAGATTAGCAGCATTTAGAATTAGCTCTATACCCATAAGAACAGCTACGCCATTTCTTCTAGTAACAACTCCAAAGAGCCCTAACGAAAAAAGGATAGAGCTTATCACTAAATAATTACTAAGATTTTCCACTAATCATCTTTCCTTGAAAGGGTTGTTGCGCCTATTAAAGCCCCAAGCAATAAAAATGAGGCTGCTTCAAAAGGTAAAAGGTAATCAATCATTAATAATCTACCGATTGATCGAGTAGTTTCAAGAGGTTCGCTATTTGGGAGCTGTATCCATGGAGTATTTATCATTACATAGCTTAAGGCCCCAAAAAAACCAAGCACTACAACTGCACCAACTCTTTTTTGAACAGAGGTATGGCTAATATTTACTGAAGAAATTTTATTTGTAAGCATAATACCAAAAATAATTAAGACTAGTATACCTCCAACATAAACGACCACTTGAACCACTGCTAAAAAATCAGCCCATAAAAATACATAAAGCGCTGTTACACCCAAAAAAGTTACAAGCAATGAATAGGCTGAATAAAGCAAGCTCTTGCTTGATACCACAAAAAATGCAGATATAACCGTTAGCGCTGAAATAAACCAAAATGTAATATCAGCCATTAAGCCTCAGCCTTTTTTTCGATTGGAGATAGTCCACTTTTTTGCTTAGGAGTGAGTTTTTTTGCAAATTGATAAATAAGATCTTTTCTATCAGTTTCAGAAAATTCATAGTCTATTGGGTGCTTTGAGCTATTTGGGCCACCAACCATAAAAATACATTCTTCTGGACACGGGTAAGTGCACAAATTGCAGTAACAACACTCAGACATATCTATGGTAAATCTACTCACTACAAAGCCTTTTTTTGTTCCATTAGAGGTTACGCCCGTATGATTTACTTTTGGAATATCCTCACCTCTATCAGACTTAATCGTTTCAATCTTTATACAATCAACAGGGCATGCTCTTTCACATCTATAACAACCAATACAATCATCAATATCTACATGAAGCCGAGAACGAATAACATTATAATCTTCATGATTAAAACCGATATTTCTTTCAGGTCTAGGCCAGCGTTCTTCCGGGTATTGCAGAGTAACATTATCTCTTCTAATATTCATCATATGACGGAAAGTTATCTGCATGCCAGTCCAAAGCGTGTTTACGGTATCATATATGTTGGTTAAGTATCTAGACATTTGTTATCCAATAATTAGTTTCCAAATTCCAACTCCAAAAATATTTAGCATTGCGATGGGTATGAAAACCTTCCAACAAACATGCATCAACTGATCAACTCTTAACCTTGGAAAAGTCCACCTAAACCACATCATTACAAAAATTAAAAATATAATTTTACTAAAAAACCAGAAAAGACCCCATATTGGTGAATTAAATAGGCCTGGAATAGGGCTCAACCAGCCCCCTAGAAAACCTGCCGCTGCAAGACCGCTTACAACAAACATGTTTGCATATTCACTTAAGAAAAATACTGCCCATCGAAAACCAGAATATTCTGTCATCCATCCTGCTACTAGCTCAGACTCAGCTTCAGGAATATCAAATGGTGTACGGTTTGTTTCAGCTACAGCGCTAATAAAAAAAATGAAAAAAGCCAAAAAACTAAAAGGGTTGTTAAATATGATCCAGTTAGGAAGAATACCCCATATGGATCCAGATTGAAATTCGATCATTGATTGAAGATTCATTGTGCCGGTCATCATAATAGGGATGATTATTGATAAACCTGCAGGAATCTCATAACTGATAATCTGAGCAGCAGACCTCATCGCTCCATACAAAGACCATTTATTATTTGATGCCCACCCTGCCATAACAATACCATGCACACCTACAGAACCAACTGCGATGATATAAAAAACACCAATGTTTATATCTACAACTTGAATAACAGAACTAAATGGGAGCACAGCAATACCAAGAAATGCTCCTATAAAAATTATAAATGGAGCAACTTTAAATAGTAATTTATCAGCTGAAGAGGGTATAGTATCCTCTTTAATTAACAGCTTAACGGCATCAGCTATTGTCTGAAGGACTCCCCAAGGGCCAGCGTGTAACCCGGGGCCCTGCCCCATTGGCCCAATGCGATCCATCATGAAAGCTGAGACCTTGCGCTCAACATATACAGCAACAGTCGCATTAAGAGCCATCAATACAAAAAGTGGTATCCCCGCAATTGAAACAGCTAATATAAATGAGATAAAGGGTGAATCGAATAGCTTAGAAAATAACTCAATAAGATAATCAACTGTCATCTATCGATCTCTCCTAAAACAATATCTAAACTTCCAAGTATAGCAAGCACATCTGAAATCATCCACCCGCTTGAAACCTCATCTAAGCACGAGAGGGCTGTAAATGCAGGGGAACGCATTTTAACTCTAGTGGGTGATGGAGTTCCATCGCTTACAATATAATAACCAAGATCACCCCTAGGGCTTTCAGTTCTTCTGTATACAGAGCCAACTGGAGGTCGAATTTTCTTTGGCATTGTCTCAAATACATCTCCCCCAGGCAAATCTTTTAGTGCTTGTCTAATAATACGTACGCTCTGTGTAACTTCAAGCATTCTAACCCAATACCTATCAAAACAATCCCCTAATGTTCCAAATTCACCTGAACCAGTAGGTATGTCAAAATCAAAACGATCATATATAGAATAAGGTTCATCTTTTCTTACATCCCATTTGACACCCGAACCTCTTAGGTTTGGACCTGATACACCGTAACTTACAGCAACTTCAGCAGGAATAACTCCTACATCTGCAGTGCGCTCAATAAAAATTTTATTGAAGGTAAGAAGGTTATTGTATTCCTCAATTTGGGGCTCAAAATAATCTAAAAATTCAACGCATATTTTAACAAAATCTTTTGGTAGGTCATGCGATACACCTCCAATCCACATGTAATTATATAACAGCCTTGCGCCGCATGTATATTCAAATATATCTAAGATGCGCTCACGATCTCTAAGCATGTATAAAAATGGAGTAAATGCGCCAATATCTAAACCATAAACACCAAGAGCCAGAAGATGACTGGCAATTCTATTCAATTCGGCCATTATCACTCTTATATATTGAACTCTTTCAGAAATTTCAATATCCATAAGCTCTTCCATAGCTACAACATAGCCAAAATTGCTATTCATTGAAGCCAGATAATCACACCTATCAGTAAAAGGAATAACTTGCTCATAGGTAACATTTTCAGCGTGTTTTTCAAAACATCGATGCAAATATCCTAAGTGAGGAGTAATTTTTGAAACGATTTCACCATCAGTGGTAACTTCAAGCCTCAAAACACCGTGAGTACTTGGATGCTGAGGTCCAATATTCAAAACCATTTGATCGCCCTGTACTACTCCCATCCCTCTTCTTCCTTTATCTTTGGAACAACTATTCCATGAAAAGACTCCTGGCCTTCATAGTCTTTTCTAAGTGGCCACCCTTCCCAATCATCAGGACACAATATTCTTCTTAAATCTCGATGACCCGTATATTCAATGCCAAACATATCATATGTTTCTCGCTCAAACCAGTCTCCAATTCGCCATACTTGCTCTATTGAAGATACCTTAGGGTCTTTTCTATCATGACTAATCACTACTTCAATTTTATGGCGATGCTCCATAGAATGGAAATTATAATGCGTTTGCAAAGGTCCTTCTTCACCTGTGTCTATTCCGGTAATACATTCCAATTGATCAAATGAAAGTTTCGGATCATTTTTCATAAAAGTAGCGATATTCAGCCAATCTTCACCATTAATTTCAACTTGGTGCTCCCCCAGACTTTCATTTGTAATAACTGAATTCTTAAATTGGTCAGAGATTCTCTCTTTAATTTGCTCAGGCGTCATGCGAGCTTTCTTGTAAGGGGACGTTCAGTTTGAATTTTCTCCTGCAATTTTAACAAACCTTCGATTAAAGCTTCTGGTCTAGGAGGACATCCTGGAACATAAACATCAACAGGAACAACTAAATCAACGCCTTTTAAAACATGGTATCCGTGCTGCCAATATGGACCTCCACTTGTAGCGCAACTTCCCATAGATATAACGTATTTTGGGTCAGCCATTTGTTCGTATAACTTTTTTACCCTTAAAGCCATCTTCATAGTAACAGTGCCAGCAACTATCATTACATCTGCTTGTCTAGGTGAGGAGCGTGGCATCATGCCAATTCGCTCAAGGTCATGCCTGCTTGCAGCTGATGACATCATTTCAATGGCACAACATGCAAGTCCAAATTGAAAATACCATGGCGATGTTGATCTTGCCCAGCCTAATATTTTATCAAGTGATGCAACCACAACATTATCTTGAAACTTATTTTCCAATAAACCCATTACTTATCCTTAGAATTATTTGTATTTGGAATTAAACTTGAGTAGCGACCTCGACCATATCTAACATTATATTTTACCCAATCTAAATCAGAGCGCTTCCATACATAGGCTAAACCAATAAGCAATATTAAAAGAAAAATTCCCATTTCTATAAAAGCAAGAAGGCCTAATTCGTTAAACACAATAGCCCATGGAAATAAGAATACAACTTCTACATCAAAAATAAGGAAGATTAATGCTACAACGTAAAAACGTATATTAAATTGAACCCAAGCTGATCCCTCAGATTCTTCACCACATTCATAAGTTGCTTGCTTGTCTGGATTAGGATTATTTGGAGCAATAAGCTTTTGAATTAACAATGGCAGGTATATCAATACTATACCTATAAAAATAAAAACAAATATTGTTCCGAAGTCGCGATACATAAATAATTAACTTATTTAAAGACTACTAATTTAGAGCTTTTGCTAAAGGATGGTCAAGATAAACTTGGTAGTTTTATCATGTTTTTTTTAGGTGGCCAGTGAACTATTATCTAAATACATTTGTTGTCAAATGCAATCAGAGATTAGATTCTTCCTAATTATGAATTTTATAAATACAATATTTGCAAAGCTTATGCAATTTCTCCCTAAGTGGTTTGTTAGGCAATTTGCTAAACCCTATGTAGCTGGATTGAAAACCGATGAAGTGCTAAAGGTTGTTGAAAATCTAAACGATAAGGGTTTTTCTGCTACAATTGATATTCTAGGTGAATTTGTTAATAATCAAGAAGAAGCAATTAGCGTTAAAAACCAATATGCAAAACTAGTTAAGGCAATAAGAGAAAAGAATTTAGATAGTACAATTTCAGTAAAACTGACACATTTGGGTTTAGACTTAGATTTTAATTATTGCAAAGATCTCATGATTGAGCTCACTAAAGAAGCAAAAAAGTGCAATGTTGGAATAACTATTGATATGGAGAACTCACCCTACACAGATAGCATTTATAAAATATATAAAAATACTGTTAAAACATTCTATAAAGTTGGCGCTGTGATGCAAGCCTATCTATATAGAAGTTTTGATGATTTAAAAGATTTAAACAATTCAAATCTAATTATTAGGATTTGTAAAGGCATCTATAATGAAGATTCAAGTATCGCTATTAAGGATAAAAAAGGAATAAATAAAAATTTTAAGCTACTGGTTCAATCAGTTTTAAGTGGAGATGGCTATGCATGCATCGCAACCCATGACATCGATTTGATTAATGAGATTGAAAAATGGATATGTGAAAAAAATATTCCAAAAGATAGATTTGAATTTCAAGTACTTTATGGAGTACCTATGATTAAAACTTTAAACAGTTTAAAATCAAGAGGATATAAAATAACGGTATACGTACCCTTTGGAAACTCCTGGTACGACTATTCTATAAGAAGATTGAAAGAAAACCCAAAAATTATATCATACGTAATCAAGAATATTTTTAAAAAATAATCTATTCATTGAAATAAAAAAAATAGCTAATATTTATAATTATGAATCTATTTAGAAATCAGATTTCTTATCGAAATATAGTTTTACTTTTCATTTTAGCAACAAGTTCACTTTTTGCTGGAAATGATAATAACTCTATATCCTTTTTTCTTTTATTCACCGGTCTTTTTGGCGGAATGGGTATGTTTTTATATGGAATGGAGATGATGAGCGACGGAATGAAGGTAACAGCTGGAAACAGTATGCGGACCATACTTGAAAAACTTACATCCAATAAATATCTTGCAGTTTTAGTTGGGGCATTTGTTACAATGGTAATACAAAGTAGCAGTGCGACAACTGTAATGCTTGTTAGTTTTGTAAATTCTGGACTGCTTGCTTTTTCACAAGCATTAGGAGTTATCTTAGGTTCAAATATTGGAAGTACAGTTACCGCTCAAATTGTTGCATTTAAAGTTACAGACTATGCCCTTCTACTTATTGCGATAGGTTCTTTAATGTCTCTTTTTTCAAAAAAAGAGACATTAAAGAATTTAGGTTTTGTCATTCTTGGATTTGGACTTCTCTTTTATGGCATGAAAGTAATGTCTGATACTATGAAGCCATTAAGGTCTGATCCTGCATTTAATAGCATTCTTACTAGTTTTGAAAATCCGTTTTTAGGTATTCTAGCTGGAGCTATTTTTACAGCATTAGTGCAAAGCAGTAGCGCCACAACAGGTATTGTTATAACACTTGCTAGTGGTGGATCAATTACCCTTGAAGCTGGTATACCTCTTATTCTTGGAGCAAATATTGGTACATGCGTCACAGCTCTTTTAGCAGGATTAAATGCATCAAGAGATGCAAAACGTGTAGCTGTTGCTCATGTTACATTTAATGTTATTGGGGTTTTACTTTTTTGCTTTTGGATTCCAACATTTGCAGATATTATATCTCAAACCTCTGAAAATATTCCAAGACAAATTGCAAATGCTCATACCTTTTTTAATATATTAGCTTCTATTGTTTTTATTCCTTTTACTGGGTTGATCGCAAAAACTATTATCCATTACTTCCCTGATAAAGAAATTGATAGGAATATTGAAAAACCTGCAGTTTTGCATCTTGATGAGAGCTTAGTTAATCAACCTGAAGCAGCAATTAATAATGCTCAAGCTGAAATAAAAGGAGTGGTTGGTCTCACTGAAAGAGTTGTTGGTACTCTGGTTCGCCCATTTGTAAAAGGTCAGAACTTGGTTGATATTGAAAATAACGAGCAGGATCTTATGAGCGGCATGAATCAGAGAATTGAAAAAATAGGATTCTTGAATCAAAAGATTAGTGAATATCTTATAACTACAAGTAAATCTGACTTAAGCTCTAAGCAGTCAAAAGAACTTTTCACTCTAGTATCGATTGTCAATTATTTAGGATCAATGAACAATTTAATTAAAGTGCGTTTTGTTTCTTTAGTGTCTAAAAATGAAGGTATAAATGAAGAATTTTCAGAAGCAGATCAACAAGAAATAGTTAACTATCATAAGCGCTTGATTAAACAAGTTAAACGCCTGGATAAGTTCTTTTTAAAATTCGATAAGGATAAAATGGAAAAAATTGTTTCTAAAGGGAAAGAAAATACAGATATTGAAAAGAAGTATAAATTAGATCGTATTGAGCGGCTGAAGACATCTACAAGAGAAAATCCAAAATCAAATGAAATCAATCAACTTCATTCTCAACTAATGGATATGCTGAAACAAGTAAACATTTTTATCAACTTAATTGCTGACTCTTTAATTGATTTAGAATCAGAGCAGACTTAATCTTTTTCACGTTGCCCCCAACCCATCTTTAGGTTTAGGGTTTTAAAATAGTTAGAATCATCAAAACCAATCATTTTAATGCCATACGATGCTTTCTCAATGTAAATCTCGGTATCATTGCTAAAATAATCACTAACCTGACCATCAACCGCAAAAGCAGTATCACCCTCATCAATTGATTTAATTTTTAATATTTGATTATCAGATAACACTATTGGTCTTAATGATAAAGTATGAGGACTTAGTGGGGTTACAGTTATTACACTGAGGTCTGGTTCTAGTATTGGGCCACCTGCTGATAGTGAGTATGCTGTCGATCCTGTTGGCGTTGATATAATTAAGCCATCAGACTTATAAGATGATATAAAGTGGCTTCCAGCGTAAAGCTCTAAATTTATCATTCTTTGAGACTTGCCTCTGTCAACAACAAAATCGTTTAATGCAAAAAAAGTTTTTTTAGAACCATTCTTAGATAAAGTTGCCTTCAAAACCATTCTATGGTTAACTATAAAAGCTCCATCGATAATTTGATTTAATCTTTTAAACATTTCTTCAATTGTGACCTCAGCAAGAAACCCCAGCTCACCCAAATGGATACCAACAATTGGGATTTTTCTGAACCCAACTGCCCTTGCTGCAGAAAGCATTGTCCCATCGCCGCCAAGAGCAAGAAGAAAGTCTAGCTTATTGAAATCATCTGCTGATTTTATTATTTTTGGAGAAAAGGAAAATTTTCGCGGCAGCTTATCAGATATTCTTGTAGTTATGAAAGGGTCGAGCGAATTTTCACCAGCCCAACTCAAAATTGGATTTAAAAGACTCCAGAACTTCTCTTTATCTGTATTTCCCCATATTCCAAATTTATTTATACTAGGTATTGATTTCATTTTTCTTCAAAAGCAGTGGTTTTAAGGTCGCCATTTTGATCTTTTGACAATATTTCTATTTTCTTTTCTGCTGACTCTAAGTGCTTTTGAAGGTTTTTCGATAAAACCAAACCCTCTTCAAAAAGTTCAATATTTTTTTCTAAAGAGTTATTTTCAGATTCTAAAGACTTTACTATCTTTTCTAGTGTTTCCATAGATTCTTCAAAATTGAAGGGTTCTTGAGACATAATCTTTATTCCTTTAATTTAATTTTGACTTATTTTTTTAGCTGGCAATTCACCTTTTGCTAGCTTAACAATAAACGACTCTCCTTCATTCAAATCATTTGGTTTCCTTATAATCGAACGATCTTCTTTGTATGCAATGCTATAACCTCTTTCTAAGGTATTTGTAGGGCTAAGCGCATTTAGCTTGGTATTCAAATTGGAAAAGGATGATTGCTCTAAGCCAACTATTCTTTTCATTGATAAAAGTAGGGCTTTGGAAAGATGGCCTATCTTTTCTTTGTGTTGATTGAAAACGTTTTTAGGCTTTTGCAGAATAAGTCTTTCTGAGTAATTATCAAATAACTGCCAAAATGTAGAGATTTTTGAAGTTATTAAATTCATTAAATGCTTTCGAGAATTATGAATAGCCTGCTCTGCTTCAATAAAGTGATTAGTGGTAATTTCAGAAGCTGCTGAAGGAGTAGGAGCTCTAAAATCAGCTACCATATCGCTAATTGTAATATCAGTTTCATGTCCAACAGCTGAAACAATTGGTGTAGTACATTTAGAAATTTCTCTTGCTAGATCTACATCATTAAAAGGCCATAAATCTTCAAACGAACCTCCCCCTCTTCCAACTATTATAATATCAATATTACCAAGAACCGAAAGTTCTCTTATTCCAGCTATAATATCTTTTGATGCATCAGATCCTTGAACCAGTGCAGATCGAATTATAATTTTTATCTGAGGAGCACGCCTTTTAAAAATAGTTAGCATGTCTCTTAAAGCAGCACCTGTTTTAGAGGTAACAATACCAATGGATCTAGGAAATCTTGGTAAATCCTTCTTTATGGATTTGTCAAAAAGACCTTCTTCTTCTAATTGTTTTTTTGATTTTTCAAATTCTAAAAATAAAGCACCTATTCCAGCAGGTTCCATGTGTTGCGCGATAATCTGATACTGTCCACGAGCTTCATAAACTGATAATTTTCCCTGAATGATTACATCATCACCGCTCTTTGGCACAAATGGAAGTGAACTGTTATTCCCTTTAAACATTACTGCTTTGAGCTCTGAATACTTATCTTTTAAGGTGAAATACATATGCCCAGAACTATGATGAGTAAAATTTGAAATCTCGCCCCTAACAAAAACTGAAGAATAATTTGATTCAATCAATCCTTTTAGTTGAGCTGTAAGCTCACTAACTGAAAGTGATTTTTCAAATTGCACTATGGGAGTTCCGGTTTTCCTGCTTGCTCCCAACAATACTGCCAAATAGAAGCTAATCTAACAACGGATCTACCCAATCTGTCATTAAGAAGGTCCTTTGTTTCTGAATACAAAATATCAAGGTAAGGTTTCTCAAATTCTAAAATATCATAAGATGATAATTGATCTGCCTGATCTAGTGATAAAACTTTTCTAGCTTTTGAGTCAGCTTCTAGAATTTTTTTATGATACGTAAAAGACTCTTTTACTATGCCAAAAGCAAATGAAACAGGGTCTGAAATTTTTTCAATACTTCCAACAGGATCGATGCGCCTAACATAATCATCTATTAAACGAACTTCCCATCTAAAATGTATTCCATCATTTCCAGTTTTCTTTCCATTGTAATTTAAAATAACATGCAATGGTTGATGGATATCAGCTATATAATGACCAAGCTCTCCCATATTATATAGAGCTTCTTCAAATCTATCATTTTTCATCAAATAAATAATTCGACTACAAAGCTTTTCTATGAAAAAAGGTGCATCACCCATCTTTTTAATATTGTCATCGCCGTATTTTTTATAGAAAGCATCACGCTTCCTAGGGATATCGTCAAAAGGATAGGTGTCATAATAATCAGTATCTATAAAATGATGGTGATATCGCGATCTATCCATTCCTTTCTGATAATCAGGGACAGCTCCATAAATCTTTAGCTCATCCGCATGACGTGCAAGAAATTGACCAAATTCATTTTTTAATTGAAATGCCGCAATATAATTAATTCTACGATGACCTTCATACCCCCATCCGCTCAATATAGATGAAATAGCAATCATTAGAATTATAAGCCATATTTTTCTGGCTAATTTCATTTAAAAAACTCTACACTTTTTTCTTTTTATGGCGATTGGCGCGCAAGCGTTTTTTTCGCTTGTGAGTATTCATTTTGCGCCTTTTACGTTTTTTACCGCAGGGCATTCAACCTCTTTATTTCTTTAAACTTTCATTAACATGGGAACGCATATTTTTTGCCGGCTTAAAAGTAGGCACATGCCGCTCAGGAAGAAATATTGATTCTCCTGTTCCAGGGTTTCGAGCTTTTTTTGGTTTTCTATGTTTAACGCCAAAAGTTCCAAATCCTCTAAGTTCAACTCTTTCATTGCGCCCTAGAGAATCAATTATTGTTGACATTACTCCATTCATTACGGCTTCAGTTTCAACTTTTGTTAACCCTGTAGCTTCAGAAACAATATTAACTATGTTCTGTTTTGTCATAGTAATCACTCCATTCGCCAACGATATGCTGGTAATTCATCAAACCAGCTGCTTGTGGCTTGCTCCAAATTTGATGTGAACAAATCAAACAATGAATTGTTTTTTTTATTTATTTCTACTGTTTTAGGCTTACCTTTTATGTCGCTTAACAGTCCTGCTAGATTTATAGCATCTTCAAAAGTACCCAATACATCAACTAAACCCAAATCTTTTGATTGTAGCCCAGTAAATACTCTACCATCAGCTAATTTAATTAATTCTGATCTATTGATTTCTCTATTCTCTTCAACAGCGGCAATAAATTGGCTATGAATATTTGCAACCATTTCATTTAAATGTCTTCTATCTGCGTCTGTGACCTCTCTTGAGTATGAACCAACATCTTTTAACCCTCCACTTTTTACTGTTTCAAATTTTATACCAACTTTATCAAGAAACTCGGTTGCTATAGGATAATTCATAATTACACCAATGCTTCCTACGATAGTTCCTGGATTAGCAATTAATGTGTCACTTCCAAGTGCGATATAATAACCCCCAGAAGCAGCAACAGAGCCCATACTAGATATGATAGGCTTAACACTTCTAATTGACTTTACTTTTTCATATATTTCCTGTGTTGGAGCGACTAACCCCCCTGGCGAATCTATTCTTATAATAATAGCTGAAACATCTTTGCGGTTTTTTAATTTCTCCAACTGAGAATTAATTGAATCAGAGGAAATAATTGGTCCCGCAATCCTTACTATGCCCACTTTTTTCCCTGAAGTCTCTATGGAAGAATTAATAGATAATGCACCCAACCTAAAAGTAAATATTAAAATAAAAAAAGAACCTAGCCCCCACCACAACCACCTTAAATTTGTTTTTGGCCTCATCTTCATTTCTTAACCCACAATGTAA
>Ga0208277_1000224_pt1 | contig 34698 bp, 27 predicted proteins | sample ETNtaG_5_FD_185782 | JGI IMG/M metagenome (GOLD analysis project Ga0208277, IMG submission 185782) | Marine microbial and viral communities from oxygen minimum zone, Eastern Pacific Ocean - ETNP201406SV205 (SPAdes) (version 2) | ecosystem: Environmental > Aquatic > Marine > Oceanic ...
CAGCTTTGATTCATTATGGATGAAGTTAGACAGAACACTTTGAGGATTAAAGATGGAGTCAAAGCAGACTCTTTAGATTGGTTTGAAGAACTTTATGCATCAGCAAATGGTGATGAATATTGGATTCCCTGGTCGAATGGTGAACCACATCATTTTCTTACTGAATGGGCATCAAAAATTAAGTCCAGAGGAAGAGCATTAGTTGTTGGATGCGGACTTGGAGAAGATGCAGCATACTTATCCAGAAAAGGCTGGAATGTAACTGCATTCGATATTTCACCGTCAGCCATTCAATGGGCAAAAAAAATTTATTCTTCAGAAAATATCGATTGGCAAGTGGCAGATCTTCTTTCTCTTCCAGAGGAATGGATTGGTTTATTCGACTTGGTTGTTGAAGTCCATATCCTCCAGGCAATACCTGAATCAATTCGAATTCTCGCCGCTCCCAATATGGCTCCTTTATTGGCACCCTCAGGTCAGTTAGTATGTATAGGCCGATTAAATGAAAAAGAAGAAGAATATGAAGGCCCACCATGGCCACTTTCTCGCAACTTCATTGATTCTATAGGGGTAGATATGAAAAATGTGGATTTCATAAAAAAACAACTTCCCAATGACGATCCGGATGTTATTAGATATCGTTCAGTTTGGGAAAGAGAAACTTGAATTCATCATCTTTAATCAAATGTCAGTTACTTCCCATAAAAGGAATCAAGGTACTTGCAAGAGATTCAAGATTACGACTCTGTATCCAAATTTTGCCCGTACCGGAAAATCTCAGAATTAATCCTTCTCCTCCTAGTATAGTAGTTTTCCATCCTCCAGATTTATCAACTACATAATTGACTCCTTCGCTATATGCTACAAGATGTCCATTATCAACAACAATTGGTGAATCAGGAGTTATTTCAATTTCTTTTATTGCTCCATAAGCCGTGTAAAAAACCTGCCCAGAACCATTTCTAGAGAAAGCTCTCAGAAAAAAACTTCCTTCTTTTGTGAAAAGAGATTTTGCACCCTGAAACTTAGTATCGGTTTCTACGTTTGGAGTAGATGCCATGTATGCACCTCCTTGCAAGAATAGATTTTCCCCTTGATTCAAATCAAATGTTCTTATATCTCCCGGAGTTGAAGGTGCCATAGATATCCATCCTCCTGAAGGTCCGGCAGTGAATGTATTTACGAAGAACGATTCTCCTCCTAGGACTGCTTTGAAGAGTCCTTTCATCACTCCTCCTTTAGTGGCTCTGCCAGTGCTAATGCTTAGATCTGATGATTGAGCAACCATTGCCCCCGGCTCTACTTTAACCGATTCACCTGGTCCAAGATGGGCAGTCATCAATGTAAACGATGGTTGAAACTCATATTCTACTTTCATAATTTTCTGTATTACATTGAGTTTTTAATTGTGCTGTTTTTGAAAATTATGTTATCCAATCCAAAAGATGTGGAACAACTTCCTTGGATTTTGTGATTACCCCCATATGTCCCCCGGAAACATTAACCAATTTTACATTCTTCAAATAAGAGGCAACTATTTTACATACTTCATATTGATGCGGAGGAGTTTCTTTGCTCAAAGTAATAAGAATTGGATGTTGTATATTCTCATAAAATGACACAGGAGTCTTATCATAGCAAAGCATTCTTGCTTCACTGAGAATTTTTGGTTGCAAATTCATCCACATTTTCTTTCTCTCTTCTGGCATAGAATCCCATGTTCCTGTATTATTCCAATAATCTACAAAATCTCTAAGAAAATCTTCTGGATTAAGATTTTCTGTAAAAAATGTTTCAGTCACTTCTCCAAATTCATCTCGCAAATCTTCTTTTTCTGTAAATTGAAGACAGCCCCATAGTATTGGCTCATGAATTGCTATTTTTCTTATTTTTTCAGGATATTTTTTCGCCAGTTTTAGGGCGATAAAACCGCCATATGAATGTCCAATAATATCAATAGATCTATCCTCTGACAGTAAAAGTGATTCAGCGGCCAGGAAGTCAAGCCATGGATTAATTTCTCCATCTCCTTTCCAATTATCAGTCCCAGAATAACATAGATAATGTGGACATATAATTCTCCTCCCTTTTAGCATAGGCAATAGGCCACTCCATTGTCTAGAATCTAATCCAGTACTACATAGCAACATAACCGTCCGCCCTACTCCTTCTTTTTCGAAGTAATAGAAACTGTGTCCTTCGACCTCTATGCGTGGCATAAATTAACCAAGTATCTGTAAGTAATATATTCATTGTTAAAATGTTTTTAAAAAATATTTTATGATATCTTTTTGTTTTTATTCATTAATCGACAATATATAAAAAAAATCTATCCTTTAAAACCATGAATAAGCGAGTCATAGTCTTCGGAGGAAACGGGAGAATAGGAAATCAAATCGCAAAAATGGCAATTCAAAAAGGATACGAAGTAACTTGTCTTGGTCGTTCTGTATCTCTTGAAAATATTCCTAATGGAGCATTACCACTACAAGGAGATGTTACTGACGAAAGTATAATTTCTGAGGCTGTTAAACAGTTTGATGTAGTAATTTTAGCATTATCAATTCCAAGAACTTCTAAATCACCATTCGCAAGAGTAACTGGACCTTTAGATTTACATAGCAATTCAATGAAAATTTTATTAAAAAATCTAAACAAATCTAAAGCAAAAAGAATCATTAAAATTTCTGCACAAGGTGTTGGTAATTCAAAGAATCGTACAGGCATATTCTTCAGAATCTTAATTAAAATAAGCAACCTTAGATTTGCATTCAATGATCATGAAAAAGCTGATCTGATGTTGAAAGATACAGATTTAGACTGGACCATAATTCGTCCTCCTATACTAAAAGATCAATTTAGAGGGAAAAAAATAATTGGAGATGAATCGCTGATTACTAGGAGTAATACTACAATCTCTCGACCCGATTTAGCTAAATGGATTGTAGATATAATTGAGGAACCAGGATTCTACAGGAGATGTGTGACAGTTTCAGAAGAATGAATTATATCAATTTATGAACATATATTAAAAAATACATATGATTAATCATAACTATGCCCAATAGTCCCTTACACTCTCCACGAAGAGATCAAACTGGGAATAAAACTCCAAGCGCTGCTTCAAGGATTTGGTTCATACTCATAATATCTTTCTCAATCTATTTAGGTTGGCATTACAGTGCAAATAATTTAGGGATCTGGCTTCTATGCTCATTAACCATGGCTACATTATTACTGAATTTGGGATGGCTCATATTTTCTAGAATATCTGAAAAATATGATCCAGTTGAATTATTCACTTATCTTAATGAAGAAGAATGAAATTTGAATCAAATTTTATTATCAATACTCACTAATCGTAATTGAAGTAACATTACAAGTCATACAAGTCGTACTTCTTAACTCTCTAGTAATGTACTCTTGGTACAATAGAGGCGATCCACAAGCAGGGCAATTAAAGATAGCTAATATTTCCATATCTCTCAAGTACCCATCTATGCTTTACTCTATAAAGTTAGTGTCTTTTTTACACCGTATTAAGGGGGAACTCTCATTTTCTCTCAAAAATTATTTTTTCTTTTTATATCGAATTCCCCTTGTCATCTGTAAGTACTATATTGATGCCAAAACCTCTTTTATGAAATGATATTAATTCTAAATCATGGATCCTGTGACCAGTAATCGCAGTACCAATATATGGTTTCAAATCATCTATTTTTCGATCTATTTCTTTAGGTGATAATTTCCTTCTTGTCCCTTCAACATCATCAAACCATGGTAAAATTCCTTCTGGAGAAAATCTTACTCCAAGTATCATATCACACCCTTCAGTCCATTGAGCAGCATCAGCATCAGCCATACTAGGTATTGCAGGAGCATTCGGGTGTGTGTGTAACCAAGTTGTGAAACGACTTCCTCTCACTCCTCTTTCTTCAACAAATAATCCATCATTCCATTCTTCAGGAACGTGATGAACTGAAAAAGAATCACCTCGATTTACTAAATGTGGCTCTCCAAGAATATAGCCTTGGCCTGCAAATAAATTATTTTGAAAATTTATACCTCTGTATATTTCTTCTACATTTTTAGGATTTTTCATTTCTGGATTTGGATCTATTCCTATTAATATTTCATCTGGAAGTGATCTAAAAGTCCAATTAATTATTTTTTCTAAAGTAGTAATCGGCATCAGAATTATCGCTGGATAACTGTCTTTATCATCAAGAGATTGTTTATTATATTTCTGAGCAGATTTCACTAACCACTCATCAACCATTAATCTAATTAGGAGACATCTTTGAATTAAAACCATCACCTAACTTAGATATTAGGATTCATCCCACCAATTTGGAACATTAAACCAATTTTCATGATCTACAGGCCTGTCTATAGTAGGTAGATTGAGAACTTGATAGCCCGCAAAAATAGTCATTCCTAATGCGGCGCATGGCGATGGCAGATAATCTTCTCCAGATTCAGTAACTACCAACTGAATAGTATGGCCCTTTGGAACTATTACGTCCATGGGGTTGAATTCCATCAACATTCTATAGTTTGTCATGGGTAAAGTTGGCTGTGCATCATAGCCTCCGTCTCTATATCTAACATCCATAGTTGCATGTCCTAATCTTAAGCCTGATGTTCCATCAAACATTGTTACAAATAATTGCCCTCCATTACACATATTTGTTCTAGCATCAATGTGTAGTGTCGGCAATCCTGAGATGTGTACATCATCCGTCATAGGTAGGCTAGTAATTGTCATTGATTGTTGGGAGTTAATTGTCCCAATCATGCCCCCGTCCCAATCGGCAATTGCATACTGGATATTTTCAGTATCTTTAGTTGGCCAAGTTTCTTCTATATGCCACATTCCATCATTTCTTTGTACTTGAACATAAGATTCAGGCTCTTCTCCTATGTTTTTTAAATAATATTCAAACCATGGAAACAATTCAACCGCCCAATCCATTCTTGTTACGCTTGGAAATGCTTCTGCCCCATATCCCGATTCTAATTCTTCATGAACAGTAGGTTGATCAGGATAATTATGCCCCCATTGTCCAGAAATAGTTCGTACATTTATTCCTGCATCTTTCAACAATTGATGAGTTGGAAATGCATGATAAGGATCAACGTTCCAATCTTGTAATCCCCATACTATGTACACACTCCCTTTGTAGTTGTCTAATACATCTTGTAGGTGGTATCGTTCTTCCCAATAGTCATTCCATTCATCTCCTCCAAGGCCTGCACCAACCCATGTAGTGAATGGGCTTAGAGGTCCAATTATGTCATCGCTACAAAATCTCATATCATCGCTTGTAGCATCTGCCGTTGCCCCTTCGTATAGAACATCATAAAGTAATGCTCTAGCTTCACTAGACCCGTTCCGATAGAACATTTGTTGTACTCCAATCGAACCAGAGATTGGCACGATCGTCTTTAGATGCTCAGATGGGTTTTGTGCAGCTTCCCAATTTGTAGTCCCTGCATATGACTTGCCCATTAGTCCAACATTACCATTCGACCACTCCTGTTCACCTAACCAATGAACTGCTGCCTGTATTCCAATTTGCTCTCCGAGTCCTTTAACATCTTGGCAATGAGTAGATTTGCCTGTTCCAAATGTTGAAATCTGTGCTAGAGCATATCCATGTGGAACGAATTCTTCTAGAATCCATAGACCAACTCCTGCATCAGGAACGGTATTTGGATTAGAGTCCTCTCCTGCCACACCTTCTCCGCCAAAGTCATAGTAAGGATGAACAGTAGCAATTACAGGTACCTTGGTCCCATTTTTTACTTCCGGCATCCATAAAGAGATATGCATCAAAGCAGGTTCTGGGTATCCAACATCTTGCTCAGAAGGTGGCAGGTCTACTTCTACAAAGTGTTCTGTTGGGCCTGACCATGAATAAGGCCCTTCAACAGGTAATTGACTTCTCCACCCAGTCATATTTAACTCCATATTTTCTCTTTCATGTACCGGAGTATCCCACCATTCATTTTCTGAATTACTAAAACCTCCTGGCCCCGCTGCAGACCAAATAGTTGAGATAAATACAATTCCAACAACAACTATTGTTGTAAATACAATTCCAAGTTTTTTATTTATGCTTAAATCAGTTAAGAAGAAGTAATTTCTGAAATCAGAATCATACTCCTCTTCAATTATCTCAGCATCTATGGCCTCAACCATGTTCTTGCGATTAGACGATAGCAAATTATTCTAATGTATAGCCGGACAAGATTATAATTTTATAATTTCAATATCTAAAACCAAATGATCCCAGTGGGGTGCATATGATTTTATTTTATTTATATTCACATTATTAACCTTGTAATCATTACTTATTTCTTCTAGTATTATTTTTGTTTCCGAAACTAATTTCTGATGGTCTTCAGATGGCGCCAACCCATGAAGATGCAAGACTCCTCCACTTTCTTTCAGGCAATTTAGTGCAATATGATAGGAATCTTCAGCTGTGGGGAGGAGTCCTAACAATACTCTATCTGCAACACCAACTAATTCTTTAGTAGTAACTCTATTATCTCCCTCAATTATACTACATTTTTCCTCTACATTATTATTTTTTAAATTAAACTTCAATGCATTTATTGCATTGTTATTCCATTCACAAGAGTATACATGGTTTACTTTATTATTGACTAATATTGGTAGAGTATAATATCCTATTCCACAGAACAAATCAACTACTATTTCTCCTTCACAGACTATTTCTCCCATTCTCTTTCTTTCATTTATGTTCCCAGAAGAGAACATGCATTCAGTTAAATGATAACCATATTTTATTCCATTTTCTTTTCGAATAACCCAGTCACTTTTACCAATTAACATTTCTACAGTTGATTCTCTCTTTTTTCCAACAATTTCTCCATTCCTCCCGATTCTTTCAACTTCTAATGAACGGCCAATAATTTCCCATATTTCATTACCATTTGTCGTCCATTCATCATCTCTAAATGACTGACTAGGAAGAAGTACTACATCAGCAAATTTTTCCCAACGTTTAGGAATTTCTTTATTTAATCTCTTTATGTCTTTAGGAGAGTATTTTTTTGATAGTAAATAATCATTGATTGTAATCACCAATTTTTCATAAGGAGTCATTTTAGTCATTAAATCACCCATTAATGTGCTGATATATTTTATTCGCCATCGATTTACCTATTCCAGGGACTTTCATCAATTCCTCAATACTTGCATAGTCTATGCCTTTTCTTCCTCCGAAATGGCGTAATAATGATTGTATTTTCTTTGCCCCGAGACCCTCAATCTCTTCCAGTGGGTCTAGAAGTGTTTTTTTCCCTCTCCTCTTTCTGTGATATTTATTGACAAATCTATGTGCCTCATCTCTAGCGTGCACTAACAATCTTCCACTACGTTTCAGAATTATCGGATCTCTATCTAACATATGCAAAGTCTCTTCCTTTTTGGCCAATGCAGCAACAGGAAATGTTCTACTTAATTCATGTTTTTCTAACATCTTGGTTATTGTTTTTAGATGTGTTATACCTCCATCAAGAAGTAATAAATCCGGCCATTCATTTTGTCTTTTTATCCATCTTTCAATAACTTCAGACATCATTCTTAAATCATCAAGAGCCGCAGTTTTAACTCTGTAAGTACGATATTCTTTCTTATTTGGCCTTCCTTTACGTAGGACCACTGAAGCGCCAACTCTTTCTTCTCCTAATATCTGTGCCATATCAAAGCATACAATATAATCCATCGAATCAAATTTTAGTAATTTTGCACAATCATTTGCTGCATTTTGTTCTAAAATTCCAGAACTTCTTTTTTGATGTCTTAGTACATGTATTTCGGCGTTTTGGTCCGCCATTCTCCTCAATTTTGCCAATTCTCCCCTTTTTGGTATCTTTATCTCAACCCTGTCTTCTCTTTTGCCACTTAACCAATTTTCCATCGAACTTCCTAAAGGAGATGGGATGAGGAGAGTTTTCGGAGGACGCCTATTTGCATAATGTTCAGATAAAACACAGGTAACCGATTCCACAACATCTCCTCTATGGATTAGTGGATAATCTACTTGGCCCTGAATGACGCCATTATTGGCATGCAATATTGTTACAGACCCTGCATCTTCTCTGGATGCAAATCCAACTGCATCACAATCTTGATAAAAACGACTGTGTATTATTTGTTGTGATATTGTTTTTTGAACTGTAACAATCATGTCTCTTATTATTGCAGCCCTTTCATACTGAAGAGAATTTGACTCTTTATCCATCTCATTTTGTAGTGATTTGATTAATACTCTTGCATCCCCATCAAGGACACTTGTTACTGCTTTTACTATTGCAGGGTAACCTTCCGGATCAACACAAGGGCCTTTGCATAGGCCAATATGTTTCGAAAAACAACCTTCTTGGCCTTTACAATCTTTATCTCTAATTCCAAATTGGCTTCTAAGAAGTTGAATCACTCTTTTTGCTGCACCCGCATCTGGAAATGGCCCCCATCTTAAATCACCATCAGCAGGAAATCTTGTGTATTTAATTCTCGGAAAATCTTCTTTTGTTAGAGAAATAAAAGGATATGATTTATCATCTTTTAATCTAGAATTATATCTTGGTTTATGTTTACGAATTAATTGCCTTTCTAGTATAAGCGCTTCACTAGGAGATTGTGTCACTATGTATTCAATATCTTCTGATTCTGAAACAAGCTTTGGAATCATTTTTCTGTCAGGATTGGAAGAGAAATATGAACGAACCCTTGTTTGTAAGTTAGTTGCTTTACCTACATACATTATTCGCCCATCTTTTCTACGAAAAAGGTACACTCCTGATTTACTCGGGAGATTCAATTTGGCCTGCTCAACCGGCATGTTCGATGATGCGCCGTAGGTTAATGCCCATGAACCCTAGACATGTCCGACGTCATATGTTGTCCGGGGCAGAGTTAAGGATACTCTCTCATTTATCCAAATTTCAAGGTAATGAGAATGCTAAATGGAATATTCCACGAGAACAATCACTCCCCGGTATTGCAGAATCATTAGGTGTTGTAAGATCTGCTCTTCATATCCCATTAAATTCTCTAGAAAAAGCCAATCTTGTTATATCTAGAAATGCAAAAGTTTCAGGCATCAAATCACGAAAAAGAACTGTTATTCACATCACGGAAGAGGGACTATCTGCTCTTTCCAATAATGAAAAACCAAAACCAAAAAAATATCGTAATTTTGGACCAATTCCTAATTTATCGACACTACATGGAAGGGATGTGGAACTTGAAAAAATAACTGAATTATTAGAAGGTGGGAAGAACATAATTCTGAACGGACTTCCTGGGATAGGTAAGACTAGTCTAGCCCGAGGTATTGCAGATTCTCTCATGGCTAAAGGATGGATTTCACGCTGGGCTTCTTGTAATGGCGATTCTGACGTTTCTTCAATAGCAGAAATGTGGTTAGGACAATCAGGTTGGGCTTCTCCAGAAGCCATAGCAACAAATGTAAATTCTTCTCGAACATTATTGGTTATTGACGAAATTCAGGAGTTAAATAAGAGGCATTTTACTAATGTTGAAACTCTACTATCTGAAATTTCTAGTATCAAATCATCTGTTTTAATTATGGTTAGAGCACCTAGTCCATTTAAGGAATTACCAAATTATGAAAATATAAGATTAGATGGATTATCATATAATGATGCTAGAGAAATTCTTCCATCTGATTTAGATGAAGACTCAGCCCTGAATATAGCTCAGTCATTAGGAGGTCACCCTTTGGCTTTGCATCTTTGGTCTCCTAAAGAAAAAATTCCAGAAAAAGTAGAAGCAGTTCAAGAATACGTACGATCTACTGTAATCAAAAGACTTAGTGGTGAAGGATTAGAGACTTTAGATGAATTATGCTTATCCCCAATTCCTTTAAGTTTCGATGAATTATTCTATCCTTCAGGAGCCAACGAATTAGATAATTCAGCAATTCTAAGATGGAAGAGTAAAGATATTGAAACGCATCACTTAATACGTAATGTTCGTAGAAATGACATATCTCTTGAAAATTCACACAAACTTAATTCTCAAATGGCAAAAAAGTGGTCCACACGTCAAGGATATAGGGCGAAAAGAATGGAGGTACACTTCCACCTCAACTCCGGAAAAGATATTGATTCTGGGTGGCTAATTTCTAATCTTTCCGATATAATAAACCAAGATAGCGCTGCAGCAGCCATCATTGCCGAACAAGCGGTAGAAATTAGTGATGATACTGTATTAAGAGAAACTGCGTCAGATATAGCATTAGAGAGAGGAGAAACAGATGTTGCAAAATCACATATTAAGTTACTTCCAGATGGACCAAGAAAAAAACTCCGTCAGGCCCGTTTGGCGAGAATTAAGGGCGACTCAAGACTTGCTGAAAAATTAGATTTAGAAGCTATGAGAGAACTTGACAATGTAGAAGGAATCAAATATGAAATTTCTACTCTTGTCAGACTATATGATGATAGATTACCTGGGCCAATAGATCCTACTTTGGCAGCAAAGATAAACAAAAGAATAAATTCCTTAGAGTTCTCTAATTTACCTTCTGAACAGAAAAACCCCGCCATTCTTTCTCTGCATCTCTTAAAATTTTCAATTGCATCAGAATTACAAAATCTTTCGGTTGCCGCATCTTCACGGAGTTTATTGGAATCACAACTAGGGCATAATCATCCAAGATTGCGAATTCTTGATTTAAGATCAAGATTATTTGCAAGAGAAAATAATATGGCATCACCAGAATCTATTGAAGCAGCAAGAAATGAAATTGAGAAATGCGATAATTTGCTTGATAAGATAAGTTTAATTCACGCAACTTTAGAGGCATCAGGGACAAATTATCCTCAGTGGCTAACCGACATGCATTCTAAAATTTCTGAGAAATTTTTACGCGAGGATATAGCAGCATATCGAAGAATATCTGCACAGAAGTGGTTTTGGAGGGGGCTATTGGAACCTGAAAGAAAACTATCGCATTGGAGGGAATCTTTAGACAGATTTAGAAAAGCTGAATGTAGTAATGCAGCAAATGAATTGTTGAAGCGAATATCAAAAATAATTTAATTATATTTCAGCACCTATTAGTGTTCTAGTTTCTGAAATCCCTGGTATATTCCTAATATCTTGAATTATGCATCTTGTCAACTCAGATTCTTCTTCAGCCTCAATTTTAACAAATAAATCATGCATTCCAAAAACAATCCATTGCCCAACAACAGTTTCAAACTTACTGACCGCTTCACGAACTTCTATTTCTTTTCCTGGATTAGTTGTTATTAATACAAAACCAACTGCCATTATTGAGCCTCCACTGCAATTAAGGTTTCAGTATGTTGAACTCCTGGTATGGCTCTCATGACACCAATCAGTGTTTTAGCCATCTTCCGTTCATCTTCGAAATCAATTCTAGCCACCAAATCATATTCGCCATAGGCAACATGAGTTTCTGTAACTTCTTCAATTTCGAGTAGTTTTTGATAAACTAGATGCTCACTTCCCGGTGTCGCTCTGATTAAAACAAAAGCCGTACTCATATCTTCACTAATACTCGCCCTTGTCATACGTTTATGACTTCTACCATGGATGAGGCATATACAATCACTCTAAGTAAGGGATTACATAGTGTCATTGTCTCGCTAATTCATGAGTGCCCCCTCTTTTCATTTTCAGAAGCGGGCCATTTTTCTAGTATTACTAATCATCATTTCTAGTATTGGGGCCATTACAGCCAATGCTACTCAATCTAGTAAAACTACAATAGTATGGTCTGAATCAGTTTTCCTTGAAGATGGTTTTAATGTCCAAGTAGGGCAAATACTTATTGTCCAACCGGGAACGAACATTGTACTAGGCGATGAAGAAAAAATAATAGTTGATGGTAGAATAAATATTCAAGGTACGGCAAACTTACCAGTCACTTTGGAAGCAAATTCTGGAAATCATCACGGTATTGTATTTAATGCGACTAGTAATGGCCATAATTCTGTAATTGATAATTTGACCATTAATGACGCAAAGTATGGTATAACAATTTACGGCAGTGATCCCATTATTTCTAATTTAATAGTGGTAAATGTGGATAGTGTGGCTGTTGATTTATTTGAAGGAGCATCACCAATAATAAGAAATCTCACTGTTGATGGAGGAGGACAAGATGTTCATGGATTTTCCTCAACGTGGAGATATGGAATTGGATTATCTATCGGTTTTGAATCAGCTCCAATTGTTGATGGTGCAAATATAGATGGATTAATTACTCGCGGTTTGAATTTCTGGGGTAAAGCAGGTGGTTTATTTTCTAATATTAATATTTCAAACATTTCTGGCGCTACACTTTCAGTTTCTGCGGGAATCTGGGTAGAAGATTCAATCCCATTATTAACAAACACAAATATAAATCGTTGTGATAATGGTATATTTGTAAGACATCAAACAGAAGGATGGACTACTAGACCAACTTTCTCTGACATAGTAGTAGAAAATAGTCAGTATCGGGGAATAATGGTTGAAAGATATAATCATAGCCAATATTCAAATCTTCTGACTAACGCTATTTTTGAAGATTTACAACTTAGAGGAACTGGAGGGCCAGATGCAAAAACTTCCGGTTTAGGATATGCAGCATTTGACATTAATACAAGCGGTATTCATTTAGATGGAGCTTTAATTGAGAATAATGTTGCAGTAGGATTAAGGGCATACATGGTAGATTCTTCTACCAAAATAGAGAATACTACTTTCTTAAACAATGGACAAACATCATTCTCTGCACCAATCAACGATCGGGCTGGATTATTTTTTAGAAGTGCGAGTTGGGGCTCCAAAGGACCGGCAATAGTAAACAATCTTGTTGTAAATGATTCAATAGGCCCTGGGGTATTGATGATGAAAGGAGGGATAATAGGCAGCAATTGGTTTACATCTGGGAATGGGGGCAATGGTGTTGATTTTCGAGAATTCCACCCCAAAGTCGATACAATAACAAGTATTAACAATTCATTAAATGGAGTATATGTTTTTGATTCTAGTAATGTTGAACTTTCTAATGTAGAAACAATTCAAAATGGTATTGGAAATGATGATCCTGAAGATGGAGCAGGTATTTTCTTTCACGACTCAAATACTGTAATGAGCGGTGGTAAAAATGTTACCTGCCATTCATGTTCATCCATAAATGATCAGCATGGAATTTTTGTAAAAAATAGTGTTGATTTACAATTAAGATCAGTATTAGTTAAGGATACTATTTCCCCTGTCCCATTGAATATAGATAATTCAGATATCAACTATTTTGGAAATATAATACTTGATAATGTCACGATATTCTCTAATTCTACAGATTATGCACTAAAAATGATCGAGGTCGATGCTGAAATAAATAATTTAGAAATCTTGGATTCTAATAATGGACTTTATTGGAGTTCTAAAGGAATAACTAACTCTTTAATGACAAATAGCACAATATATGGTAGTGTAGATTCTTGTTTAGATTTGACAGACCATATTGAATTACTAGTTTCCAATACTAGCATTCATTGTTTCTCTAATAATCCAACCTCGGAAAATAGTATTATCAATTTCACAGATACTAACTTAATACAACATTCATCCATGCAAAACTCGTTTCTTCTAGGGGATAATAACCATATTAAATGGATTTCTTCCCAGGATATACTAACTCCTATTTCTTCATTTGATAATAATATATTCGATATGATGTGGAATTTAGAAATACATACCATAAACCAGCATTTCATGAATATCCCATACGCAGATGTCAATATCTCGTTTGATATTTATGAAGACAATTTTACTGCTACTCAGCCATATTCTGGTAATTATTTGTATGGGCCTTTTATTGGAAAAAGATGGCTTCCACAAGATGGCTGGTCATCAGATAACATAGTGAACTCCGGTTGTAGTTATGATGGAATTCATAATAACACATCTTCTTTCATATTAAATTCTGATAAGTTGGTTGTGTGCAGACTAGATATTTCAAATCAAGCACCCTTTATTATTTGGCAAATGCCTGAAGACGATTCTCAATATTCCAGCGCCAGTATAGTTATTTTTGATGCCACTAATTCTTGGGATTTAGATTTAGATGAAATTACTTTTACATGGACAAGTAATTTGGATGGAGATTTCACACATTCTTGTTCCCAAGGTGAAAATATTGATAATTATTCATACATAATTGCAAATGACATATCTCAATGTTTGTCTGACGGAATTCATCAGATAACTTTGGAAGTATGCGATATTGAAAATCAGTGTGTAAATGAAACAAGACGAGTTGAATTAGTTAATCTACCTCCTATACTATCGGTTGGAACTATGCCCAAAATAAATTCCATAGGGATTCTTTATCTCGGTCAAACAGCAAATGTCAATGTTCTATTAGACGGTACTTATGATCCAGAAGGCGGCGATCTTTGGTGTTGGTTGGAAACATCATATGAAGATCCTGTGCCTGGAACTGATGGAGATCCAAACTGCCCCGAAGAAATTTCTAGATCATTCATTGGCGCCCCTAACCAGTTTAACGTTACAGTATTCGCTTCAGATGGAATAAATCCAAGTCGTAGTTGGTCATTTAGTGTTAGGCTATACAATGAATTGCCGCCCGCAATGATGCAAGTATCAAGAGTTGACAACGTATCTTCCAATTTAGTTAGACTTGATGGAAGTGATACTGTTGACCCAGAAGGAGACGATGTGAAATTTGAATTCGTAAGTAGTATTGATGGCTTACTATCTTCGGGACTTGAATCTACAAGCACAATTGAATGGCTAGGATATCTTTCAAAAGGAATCCATAATATTACTATGAAGGCAAGCGATGATTTGCCAAACCATGCAGGTCTTTGGACCTATTTTTCATTCGAAGTAGAGGTATTAAATTCACCTCCAGTTGCATTAATTTCTCAACCAGTTAATGATTTCATTGCAGAATCTGGTGATTTATTGAATTTTGAATCTACAGGTTCTGGGGACTGGGATTTAGCATGTTCAGATTTAATTGACAATGGAAGCAATTTACTTTGTAATCCTTATTTAGAAGAAAATGACGATTTGGTTAGTATCTTATGGATTAGCGATAAATTAGTAGAACCAATCGGAACCGCCTGGTCATTCCAATCTCGTCTTCCTTCTGGAAATCACAATATTACTCTATCATTGGATGATGGAACACAACAAGTAACTAGCACCCCTATAAATATCATAATAACTGAATCTGCGCCTATATTAGTTCTAGATTCTCCAATGCCTGATATTGAAGTAAACTCCGATTCTCCCGTTTTATTTGACTTTCGTAATTCTTTCGACCCGGACGCAGACTCCTTTACTGTAAGTATTGAATCAAATTTAATGGGAACTATTTTGGCAAATAAAACAACAGGATATTGGTATAATGTCTATCTTTCAGCAGGCATACATATTCTAACTATAACATTAGTTGATTCTGATGGAATGGAGAGAATTTATACTCAAGAAATAACAATTCTTGAATCTGCCCCAATTGCTAATATCAACAATTTAGAAAATGGCCAGTATATCCCTCCTGGCGAGCCAGTTAATCTTGATGCTTCATCTTCATATGATTATGATAATGACATTATATTGTACCAATGGTCATTAAATGATGGCACAATAATTGGTGATAATCAACAAGAATTATTCAATTTCAATCCAGGCTCTATTCAGATTAATCTACTTGTTCAAGATTCTAGAGGTGCACAAGATTTTGCTTCTATAAATTTGACAATAGGATCTAGTTACCCAAAATTAGAAAATTTAACCATTTCAATTGATTCCATTGAGGCCAATGTCCCAACAGAAGTATACATCTACATCACTCTTGATGATGCAGATGGGACAACAAATCAAGTCAATGGAGAGATGCTCAGTGGAGGAATTTCTGAAGTAATGATTTTTAGAGATGATGGCAAAGGCAGCGATCAAGTAGCTAATGACAATATTTGGACATATCGATCTAATTGGGATATTTCTGAAGGAAATTGGGTCAAGGTTGAGATATGGGCTCTTGATGGTGAACTTGTTAGCCAGTCACAAGTAGAATCAATTCCCGTGGTAAAACAAAGTAGTGAAAACACATTAGATTGGTTATTTAGTGCCGGTTTCCCACTTCTAATAACTTTCATGATTATCTTGTCCTTGTTGGGATTGGCTTATGCTAACAACAGACGAAACCAGATTGCTAAAGATATTGAATTGATTGAATCTTGGTCAGCATTCGTTCCAAGAGAACTAGATGAAGAATTTGATAAAAAAGAAGACTAATTTTCTTCTATGCCCCAAGGCGTACTTTTACTGAATAATCCAAATCTTAACCAGAATAATCTTCGTAAGTTTAGTAATCCATCGCCCCATGTATTAATTTCAGCATCCCCTACTCTAACTCTGTAAGGGACGCTAATTTCTAGGGTTTTATTGGAAGGCAGATATCGCCTAGCTCTAATTTTAAACTCTTGAGATAAAGGCATACCGTCATGCATAGGTCTAACTTTTACATTATCAAAGATTGATTTCCTAAATACCCACATTCCACTTTGAGAATCTTTTATTCCATACCAAAATAACATTCTAGCAGTTGTCGATAAAGCCCAATTTCCAAATCCATGCATTCCTGACATCGCTCCTTCTTCGGCCTTTGTCAAACGATCACAAGTAATCCAGTCTAGTTTATCGTCCAACAATCTACGTACTAATTCAGGCACTTTTTCTCCAGGATATGTACAATCTGCATCCATTGTAACAATAATTTCACCTGGCGCAATCGAAAAACCAGTTTTGTATGCACGACCATACCCCTTTCTTTCTTCAAGATAAACTGAAGCCCCTTCCCTTTCTGCCAATTCTCTTGTTGCATCAGTCGAATTCCCATCAATAATTAAGAAATCTAGTTTATCACACCAACCATCATTTGGAACAGATCTTATTGTATCTATAATTGCCGCTTCTTCATTTCGTGTAGGTATTACTACGGTGACGTGAACGGGCAATGTATCTGACATATTACTAGCCACGCGAGGAAGACGTCTATTTTGAATGATACTATTGTCAAATCACCAACATTATCTTGAAAGAATACAGACTAGCACTGCACAAGGTCCTACTATGCATGTTGCAATGTTATCTGCCGAATATCCTCCTAGATGGGGTGGAATGGGGTCTACGGTGTATCATTTATCCTCCGCTCTGGCAGAAATGGGCCATAAAATATCCATAATTACTCGTAAAGGGATGAATAAACCACCTAAAATAGATGGCGTAGAAGTTTTTACAGTTCCCTGGAAAAAAATCCCAATGGAGTTTACTCGTTCTTATGGAAGATATGCTCTAAAGGCATTAGAGAAAATAAATTCTTCAAATCCAATAGATGTTGTACATTTACATTGCCCAATGATCTCATGGGATGAAAAACAATTTGAGAAATGTAAGGAAAAAATAGCTCCAGTAATTTCTTCTTTACACGGCTCTTGGCTTGGGGAAAGAGATGGTTTATTCACTGCATCGAAATATAAAGAATCTGCAGTATGGGCAAATCCAAATGATCTTATTATGAGGTTCACAGCAAAAAGATATGCTAAATTTGAGAATATTGCGATAAACCATTCTGATATATGCGTCGCTAATTCAAATGCCACTAGGGCAGATTTCCTCAACAGATACTCTCCTCCAAATAATTGGACTTGTAAAGTAATACATTGGGGAGTAGATACGGACATGTTTCATCCATTACAGCAGGATGATGAGGACGACTTCTCTCTTTCTTCTGAGATAAGATCCGGTTTTGATGTTAAAGAAAATTCATATTTATTACTTGCAGTTGGTCGTTTAGCCGCTAGAAAAGGGTTTGGAATATTACTCCAATCATTTGCAAAGGTCAAAGAACAATCCCCAAATTCTACTCTAGTAATAGTCGGCCGAGGAAAACTTCGTTCTAGATTATTGAGACAAGCAAGAAGATTGGGTCTAGAAGGATCTGTATTTATCGAATCAAGTATGAAATTCGAAGAGTTGGCATTATTATACCGCGTCGCTGATCTTGTGGTATATCCCTCTTATTACGAAGGACAGGGCCTTATTCCATTGGAATCAATGGCTTCCGGAACTCCTGTTGTCACTGTTAATCATGGCCCATTGCCTGAAATGGTTGATGATTCTGTTGGTGCATTATTCACCATGGGAGATATCAATTCAATGTCAGAAACGATTTTATCAGAGTTGAATGACAAATCCAAGTTATTAGAGAAAGGAAGGGTCGGACGCAATTTAGTATATGAGAAATTTACTTTCAAACAAAATGCATCTGATTTTCTAAATTTATACCACAGCATCGTTAATTAACTCTCTGTAGGCGAAAAACTTGATGGCGGAGGCTTACTCGCCAGTATGGGGATAAGATGAGTGATGAAGGTAAATTAAGTAAGTTGAAATTTAATACCACTTCTAATATAGCAATTTTACTTCTAATTTCTGTTTTGGCAATTGTACACCTTGAATCCATACTACAGCCATTAGTTGTCGCTATCTTATTATTTTTCTTAATCCGCCCACCTGCTCAATGGTTAGAAGAAAAAATGGGAGGACATCCATTTATGGCTTATGGTGTACTTGTAGGAATTATAATGGCTTTTTTATTCGTAGTTTCCAATATTCTTTTCTCAAATTTACAATCATTTACAGAAGAAGTTCCTGTACTTTCAGAAGAATTACGAAAGAAACTTCTCTGGTTCGAGGAAAATACGACAATCTTCGGTTTTTCTTTTGATACATCCGAGGTTACTGGGTTAATTACTGTTGAGAAAATTGAATCATTTGCTACAAATTTAGTTGGCTCTCTAGCAAGTTTTACTGCTAGTTTAGTTACAGTTTTAATATTCTTACTATTTATTATCTTGGAGGCTGAAACACTTCCTAAGCGTATAAAAGCAGCTTATCCAGCAGATGTAGAAAGAATCACCGAATTAGCGATATCTTCATCTAAAGGCATCAATGTATATGTTGTTACGAGGGCTTCAGTTGCATTTGGCCAAGCAATACTTGCTGCTATTATTTTGTATTTTTATGGCATCCCAGGTTGGTTTTTGTGGGCTTGTATTACTTTCATGATGGATTTTATACCTTATGTTGGCGCTTTAATATCGCTTTTATTCCCAATCGTATTGGGTTTAATTATACTTTCACCTGGTTCTGCAATATTCTTAATTATACTTCTCATAGCAAATCAACAGCTGTGGGGCGGAGTAATTGAGCCTCAAATAGCAGGAAAGCGTTTGGACATATCTCCCATAGTATTGTTACTTTTAGTGGCATTTTGGGGATGGGCATGGGGCGTATTAGGGATGATCCTAGGAGTCCCTCTTGCTGTAATAATGAAATTAACTTTGGAAAGCGACCCTCGTACTAGGCCAATCGCAATGATGCTGTCAATGAATCCTAAAAGTGATTAACCAAATATGTTAAATTATCAATACCACTATTCCATCTGCTTTTATTGATACGTTTTTACCAACTCCTTGATTATGCAAACCTCTACTCGATAATGATATTTTTTCATTTTCTATATTCCATTTTGCACCACTAAGAGATAAATTATTACAAGGAGTGAGGGCGAATACAGAAAACTCCTGACCTCTTTCAACAAATATTTCAGTATCGTCATAGTTAGGATGGATTCTATATGTTGTTCGCGACTCATGATGAAGTATTATTTTCACATTATCTTTTATCTCAGCCAAAACTCCCCATACGCCAAGCAAATGTTCTGGACTACCTCCATCGATTCCTATTACTTCTATTTCAGAAAATCCTAGTTTTACAAGATAATTTATTGATTTACCAAAATCACTAATGCCTTGATTAGGTAAATATTCACTCCTCTCCTCCCATTTATTAATATCTATAGAATCCAAATCTCCCAATACTTTCTCAACTTCAATGCCCATAGATAATGCTATTTCTGCTCCCCCATCTACTCCAAATACTCTCTTATTTTCTACTATGACTCTTCTTACTAAGTCATTAGAAGGAGCTTCTCCATTACACCATAATATAGCAGTCATAAATCTCATTATTTCCTTCTACGTCCGACTATTTTTCCATCTAAAACTAAATCAACATTTTCTAATAGAACAGTTGATTTAACTATCACGCCTCTTTTCTGTATGCCTGTATTTGAATTTCCTCCCAATGCAGTATTGTCTCCAAAGCTAAAATATGCATTACCTCTAACTACTTGATCTTCCAGTACATTCCCAACAACTTTGGCTCTCGAATTCATTCCAAAGCCAAACTCTGCTACAGTTTTATTTAATTGTAAATCAAGAATTCTTTTACTATGAGGAGGAATATTAAAACTCTCAATTATTTTTTCAACATTATCATAACCAGATATCTCAGTAACTCTACCTTCCATTATTGTCATTTCAACCGGCTTGGTGATTAATTCTCCTTCCCATGAACCATCAAAAACTATCTTTCCATTCATACTACCCTCTTTTGGCATAGTAAATATCCTTCCGGCAGGTAGATTTGTAACTTGCCCAGGTCTGTTGCAAATTCCATTATCTTCTAAAATCCATCTAGATCCAGTAGTAAATTTTACATCAGTACCAGAAGGAGATGTAACATGTACTTCTCTTCTTCTCCTGAAGATATTATTCATCCCCGATATTTCAATTTGTAGTGCATTATAATCAGCAGTTATTCCTCCAGTGATAAACATCTCTTTGCTTATTCCTGGCATGGATGCTATTCTTACTCCAGTTTTCGAGGCATTAATTCTTGCCTTTGTATGGGTTAATGATTCCTTGGTTGCTATCAGCACGACCCTTGCTTTTCGCATCAAATCTCCCACTGGAGCAGGGGGCTCATTTCCAGGTTTGAAGGCAGGTGGAATCATCATCAAGAGTACTCTGTCAGTTACTTCAGCCGCTGCCTCATACAATGATCTACCTATTTCTGATGTGTGAGTGTCCGTAATTATGACCACGTCTTCGTGGTTTCTAATTTCCATACAGGTTCTGATTATGGAACGTGCTGAAACAAGCATAGATTCAACAATCTCATCATGAGATAGATTCTCAATACCTGCTTCATCTGACATGTCTTGTAATTTCCAAATAATCAATCCAAATAAATACTCTTAATCATTCCTTGTTTTTATTTATACAATATGGACAATATTCCATAATTTTGTAATCTTTAGATTTCTGCTCTTCTTTGGATAAAGGCTCTCTACAAATAAAACACATTTCAATCTCAGTTTCTTTGAGTTCAGGATTTAATGCAACCCTCTGATCAAATACAAAACAATCTCCATTCCAATATTCTCCTCCAACTTCTTCAAAATAATTTAGAACACCTCCTTCTAGTTGCAAGACATTATCCCAACCTTGATTTTCCATTACAACTGATGCTTTCTCACAACGAATTCCTCCGGTACAAAACATCACTACTGTTTTTGTTTTGTCAACATCTAGTTTTTCTACAGCGGAAGGAAACTCTCTGAAGGTTTTGATATCTAGGTCTATAGCCTTTTCAAAGGTACCTATTCTCAATTCATAATCATTTCTCGTATCAAGGAGAAGTATATCTCTCTCTTCATCTAACCATTTTTTCAATTCTTTTGGATTAATTGATGGACTTGTATATTCTGCTGGCTTAACTTCGTCCAAACCTAATGCAATTATTTCCTTTTTCTTCTTAACAATCATTCTTCGAAATGGTTGATATCCTGTATAACTTGTTTTTAGCGGAATCCCCACTAAACGTTCATCAAGCTCCATAAAATACATATATTTGTCAATCATGTCTTTAGTTCCTGCTATAAAGAAGTTAATTCCATTATCACTAAAGTAGATAGTCCCCTTTAATTCCAATTCCAGACATTTATCTAGAAATTTTATTTTCATTTCTCCAGGATTATTTATATCAATAAATCTATATCCGGCAATATTGACAATCATTTTTACACCTATTATTCTTCTGGAACTATGTCTAATGTGGTCTTACGGTTATAGATTTCTTTTTCTATTTCTTGAACAAATTCATCAAGCGGTATGCCATTTCTTTGCAAACCATTTCTCGCCCTCACAGAAATTGTCATATTTTCATTTTCCTCATCACCAATTATTGCCATGTATGCAGGACGCATTTTTCTATGTAATCTTATTTTTTTGCCAATAGTATTATCTGAATCATCAATTTTAACTCTTATGCCAGATTTTAATAATTTTTCTGATACTATTTTAGCATATTTTTTGTGTTTTTCAGAAATAGTAATTATTTGTACTTGAATAGGTGATAGCCAAGTAGGGAAATTACCCGACCAATGCTCAGTTAGGAACGCAACAAATCTCTCATGGGTCGAGAGAGGGGCGCGATGTATGACAAACACTTCTCCATTCTCCATGCCGGTTTCATCAGTATATTTCAAACCGAATCTTTCTTTAGCAGCAAAATCAAGTTGTATTGTGGACATAGATTCTTCTCTGCCTATTGTTGTGGTAAATTGAATATCTACTTTTGGCCCATAGAATGCTGCTTCTCCTATACTTTCTATGTATGAGACTTCTAAATCATCCAATATCTTTCTGAGATGGTTTTGAGTAGCTTCCCAATTTTCGGGTTGATCTATATATTTCTCAGTATTTTCCGAATCCCATAGTGAAAGTCTGAAATAATAATCTTCAAAACCAAATGCAGAATAGTAGTCTTGTACCATTTTTATATTATTTGCAAACTCTTGAGCAACTTGTTCCAAAGTACAGTAAATGTGGGCATCATTCATTGACAACATCCTGACTCTAAGAAGGCCTGCTAGTGTGCCTGACATTTCATTACGATATACTGTGCCGTATTCAGCAATTCTTAGGGGTAAATCTCTGTACGAACGTTTTTTGTTTCGATAGATGAGATGATGCATCGGACAATTCATTGCTTTAAGATAATAAATTCCATCATCCATTTCCATAGGAGGATACATTCCTTCAGCATAATGGGGTAAATGCCCACTTGCTTCAAAAAGCTGTTTTTTACCCAAAACAGGTGTAGTTACTCTCTGATATCCATATTCTTCTTCAGTTTTTAAAGCAAATGCTTCAATAGATGATTTTAAGATTTCTCCATTAGGAAGCCAAACAGGTAGACCTTTTCCTATCATTTCATCAATCATATAGAGTTCCATTTCTCTACCTATTTTTTTATGATCCCGTTTTGCCGCTTCTTGTATTTGCTTCTCTCTATTCCTTAATCCTTCTTTAGTTGCATAACACATTCCATAAATCCTAGTTAATGATTCTCTTTTTGAGTCCGCTCTCCAATAAGCCTGACTAGAACTTGTCAGTTTAAACCACCTTATCTGAGATGTAGACTCTACATGTGGGCCTCTACATAAATCTACAAATTCTCCCTGTCTATATGCAGTTGAACCTACTTCATGCCCTATTTTATCATCCATTATTTCTGTTTTGAATTTATTTTCGCCAAACATTTTTCGTAATGAATCATTAGTATGTTCTTCACGCACTATTGGCAAATTTTTCTTCATTATTTCCTTCATTTGCTCCTCTATTTTCTTTAATTCTTCATCCCCAACAGGCTGCATAAAAAAATCATAATAAAAACCATGTTCTATTGGAGGTCCTATTGTCGGCTTTGCATCAGGATATAATTGCGTTACTGCTTGAGCAAGTAAGTGGGCACACGAATGTCTAAGAATGTAAAGTCCAGCATCAGATTCGCCATGTATGGGTTCAATCTTACAATTTGATTCCAGTACTGTAGACATATCTTTTTCTATTCCATCAATCAGTGTGGCCACGACTCCAGATTTACGCCCATGAATATCTCTGATTACATCGCCCGCTGTTATGCCAGTTTCATATTCACGAAATTCCCCATCTTCAATTTCAATTTTTACTGTTGACAAGACGAACCCCTCCTGTATTACCGAGATACCTCTATCGTATGAAGACATTTACAAAATATCGTGTCAAAAGTATATATTAACGTATTACAAATTGTGTTCCAGCATCTCCTGCAATCATTTTTTCTAATTCAGAAAGTGAACCTATAACTGCCCTTTCTCCAGTTTTATTTACGAACTCACAAGCAGCCTCTACCTTTGGCCCCATAGATCCCGAATCAAAGGTATATTGAATCATTTCTTCAGGTGTGACCTTGTCTAATTTCCGTGCCTTTTCAGTACCCCAATCCAAGTAAACTCCATCTGCATCCGTGGCCAATATCAAGACTCTGGCATTAAGTTGCGTAGCTAACAAAGCACTTGCCCTATCTTTATCTATCACTACTTCAACTCCTTTCAAACTCCCATCCTTTTGATACATGGTGGGTATCCCACCTCCTCCGGCACAGATTACTACTGTCCCTTTTTCCAATAGCCAGTGTATGGGTCGCAATTCAAAAATCCTCTGAGGCACAGGTGAAGGGACCTTTCTTCTCCAATCCTTTCCATCAAGGCCCACAGTCCATCCTTTTTCTTTAGCCAATTTTTTTGCTTCTTTTTCTTCATATATCGGACCTATTGGTTTAGTTGGTTTGTCAAATGCTGGGTCTTCTGGATCAACCTCTACCATAGTTAAGATTGTAGCAAATGGAACTTCAATTGGAAGTAAATTACCTAATTCTTGTTCAATCATATACCCAATCATACCTTCCGTTTGAGCACCTAAAACGTCCAGAGGGTACTCTTTAACATCCGTATAAGCTGCAGATTGAAGTGACAAAAGTCCAACTTGTGGTCCATTTCCATGAGTGATGACCAGTTGGTATTCTCCTACTAGAGGGGCTAGTTCCTTAGCTGCTATCTTGACATTATTACGTTGATTTTCTGCTGTTAATTCTTCTCCTCTACGTAGAAGCGCGTTCCCTCCAAGTGCCACTACCGCTCTCATGTGATGGCTGGCGAGAGTATGTAGCGATAATAACGTCCATCCCTACCCGACCTCATGCTGAGACTAGGGCTTGTAGTGAATCCAGACGCAGGACTAGGTGGCAAATTAGGACTCAAAGGCTCTGATGGAAAAGCAGAACTAGCTCGTTCAATGGGTGCAGATGATAGGTCTGGGCCTAGAATAATGACATTTCTAAATTATTTTTCTTCATTGTCTAGAGGTAATCCAATTAATTTATCTTGGATAACAAGCGAAGGGAGGATGGGTACTAATTGGATTCCTCAAGGAATTAAAATAGGTTCTATAACAACGGTGCATAAATCTCATGGAGAAACAAGTTTTAACGACACAAAAGACGTAATAAGAAAAATTATTGATCATGGTGTCGATTTGATAGTTTATGCAGGAGGAGATGGAACCACCAGGGACATTGTAGCGGAATTGATAGAACTAAATCACTCTAAATTACCATTGATTGGAGTTCCAACTGGAGTAAAAATGTATTCCGGATCGTTTGCAGCATCTCCTAAAGCAGCCGCCGAAGTTCTTTCAGCATGGATAAGAGGTGATTTATTAGTGGCAGGTACCGAAGTTTTAGATCTAGATGAAGAAAGATACAGAAATGGAGAATGGGTTGTAAGGCACTATGCAGAAGCCAATACTCCCTCTAGTCCACGTTGGATGCAAGGATCTAAACAAAGAGTTGAAGTTAGTAGTGAGGAAGAAATCATTGAAGGTCTGGCAGAGCATGTTAAAGAAATTCTAGTCAAAGAAGATACTATGATAATTTGGGGATCAGGAGGTACTTTACAATCCATAGGCGAATATATCGGTTTTAATCTCACAACTCTCGGCATAGATATTTCTCTAGGTGAGAAAGTAGTTGGACTGGATTTAGATGAAAAAGGAATTTTGAAATGCCTAGAATCTCATTCCGGACAAGTTATTACACTTTTATCTCCAATGGGGGGCCAAGGCTTTTTGATAGGTCGAGGAAATTTACAATTATCCAATACTGTAATACGTAAAATTGGAATTGATAATATTCTTGGAGTTGTTACTCCTGCTAAATTACTGACTGTAAGGAAATTAAGAATTGAAACAGGAGATGAAAGTTTGGATTCTGATTTCTCTTCTAAAAAATACATGAAAGTATTACAAGGATATCGCACAACTCGAATTTTACCTATATCTATAGATTAGAATTCAATTCCACAAGCAGCCTTTAATAGCCCAAGGAAAGGAGGGCTTGGCCTATTCGGTCTCGATTTAAATTCAGGATGGTATTGCGTCCCAACATAGTATGGATGATCACGCAACTCCATTATTTCACATCGTTGGCCAGTTTCATCTTTCCCAACATAAACCAATCCAGCATCTTCGATTTTCCCTATCAATTCTGGATTTACTTCATACCTATGTCTGTGTCGTTCATCAACATATGATTTATTATCATATAATCTACGAATCTTACAATCATCTACAAGAAATGGAGTTGGTTTAGAACCAAGCCTCATAGTTCCTCCCATGTGTGTTTTTGAAATTTCAGGCATAAAAACTACAACATGATTTTCTTCATCCTCATCAAACTCGGCAGAATTAGCATTTTTCATTCCAAGTACATTTCTACAAAATTCTATTGTTGCTACTTGTAAACCTAAACAAACTCCGAGATATGGTATATTATTTTCTCTTGCATATTTTGCAGCACTAATTTTTCCTTCAATACCTCTGCCTCCAAAACCTCCAGGAACAAGTACTCCATCTGCTTCTTTTAGTAAATCCCATGAATTTTTGTAGACTTCAGAGTCAGAAGATTTTATTTCTTCTTCAAGATTTACTGATTCTATCCAATCAATAACTAATTTTCTGCCAACGCTATACGACGCATGTTGTAGAGCTTTTGTAACACTAAGGTATGAATCAGAAAGTCCAGTATACTTGCCAACCATTGCTATATGTACTTCTTCTTCCAATGAATTGACATGGTTTGCCATAACTTCCCATTCATCTAGTAATTTACTACTTTTCGGCAAATTAAAATTTAGTTTAGATGATAATAATTCACTTACTCCTTGCCGATACATCATTATTGGTACATGGTATATGTTTGCAACATCATGTGCTGAAACTACTGCTTCAGGAGAGACATGACAGAATTTGGCTAACTTTTCACGCGTTTCATCAATTAATGAAACCTCGGATCGACATACTAAGATGTCTGGAATTATGCCCAAACCTCGTAATTCTTTCACAGTATGTTGTGTCGGCTTCGTTTTTTGTTCCCCAACTGGTCCCATTACTGGTACTAAACTTACATGAACAAAACAAATATTCTCTTTACCTACTCTAAATTGAAACTGCCTCAAAGCCTCCACAAATGGGGCACTTTCGATATCTCCTACAGTTCCGCCAAGCTCTATTACACAGGCATCAGGAGGATTATTTTCTCCATCACTAGATCTATGAGCAACATTCTCAATCCAATCCTGAATTTCATCAGTGATATGTGGTACGACTTGGACTGTTTTGCCTAAATAATCTCCTCTTCTTTCTTTCTCTATTACCGAAGAATATACCTTGCCTGTTGTTATATTATTATCCTTTGAAAGTGCGATATCTAAAAATCTCTCATAATTTCCCAAATCAAGGTCCGCTTCTCCTCCATCATCTAATACGAATACTTCTCCATGTTCAAAAGGACTCATTGTCCCAGCATCGCTGTTAAGATAGGGGTCAATCTTTACTGCAGTAACGCGTAATCCCGCCGATTTAAGTAATACTCCGATGCTACTTGCAGTTACTCCTTTGCCTAATCCTGACAGCACTCCTCCGGTGACAACGACATACTTCATGTAATCAACGGGATTTGAAGGGGATATGCTAGACATATCAACATTGGCCATGTTCATACTCTCAAATGTTACTTTAGGTTCATTTATTGAGTACTATACCGAGCATCATGTCTGCGCCAGGCCCGAATAAAATCATGGTCACGGGAGCACTAGGCCAAATAGGTACAGAATTGGTTGAAGAACTCCGAAGGAAATTTGGTAATGATAATATTCTAGCAACAGATATAAGAAAAATAGAAACTAATCCAGCCTTACATAACGGGCCCTTCGAGACTCTAAGTGTGATTGATTATGATTCGATGGACCGTCTAGTTAAAGAATATGATATTCAAGCAATTTATCACCTAGCTGCTATTCTTTCAGCTACTGGTGAAGAAAAACCCGAACTTTGTAAAAAAATAAATATTGGAGGGACTATTTCTGTTTTAGAAACTGCAAAAAATAATAATTTGAAAATTTATGCCCCATCTTCAATAGCTGTTTTCGGTCCAGATGCACCTAAAAAAGCACCACAAATAACTCCTCTCAATCCAACAACAGTATACGGCAAGACGAAAGTTACTGGTGAAAAATTAGCAAATGAGTACTGGCATAATTATGGCGTAGATATTCGGGGGTTAAGATATCCTGGATTAATTTCTTGGAAATCTCCTGCAGGAGGCGGAACTACAGATTATGCAGTCGAAATATTCCATGCAGCTCTCGAAAAAGGACACTATGATTGTTTTGTAGGTCCAGAAACAAGATTGCCAATGATGTATATGGATGATGCAATAAGGGCTACAATGGAATTGATGACTACTCCTGTTAATAAGATCGGGGCATCAAGAGCAGGTTACAATATCTCTGGACTTTCATTTACCGCTCAACAACTAGTTGACGCCATCACAGAGAGAGTAGATGGATTCACATGCAACTTCATTCCTGATAAGAGGCAAATATATGCAGATTCATGGCCTGACTCTATTGATGATTCACAAGCAAAAGCTGATTGGGGTTGGCAAGCACAATATAATCTTGAAAAAATAGTAGATTCAATGATAGAAGGTTTAAGCGACTAATCAATCTTCTTCAGTTTCATTTTGCCAATCAGGAGTTTGTGCATCTTGTTTAGCCCATAAGACATCATCAATACGAAGGACACTTATTGCCGCTTCAGTTGCCCCTGAAAGAGCATGCTTTGCCACAAATAAAGGATCAAGTATGCCAACTGCCTCCATCGATACATTTTGGCCTGTTTTAGCATCCAATCCTATCCAAGATCCATTTTTAGTGTCATTATTCTGAGCCGCTGAAAGTGATAATACGGCATCTATGGGATCCAAACCAGAGTTTTCTGCTAATACTCTTGGGATTATCTCTAGTGCTGCTGCATAAGCTTCAATGGCCAATTGCTCCCTTCCAGATTGACTGGTTGCAAACATCCGTAAATGCCTTGCAAGGTGAGTATGACTTGCCCCTCCCCCAGGTAAAATTACAGAATCACGTTTCAAGCGATGTGCAACACCTAAAGCATCATCAAATGCCCTTTTCACTTCGCTTCTAACTTCAGGGGTTGTGCCATTGATGATAAATGTCATACCACCTGCTTCCGCGCCTTCTATTGTTGTGTATTTTACTCCTGCAACTAATTCTTCAGCATGTTTGGAATAGTTACCAACGTTTATAATATCAATATTTAGAGGGTTTCTAATTGGAGTGGCCCCAGTTATTTTGGATAGTAATTCTATATCATTTCTCTCCATTCTTCTGTATGTAATAATCCCTGCATTTCTCAGAGGAGTTACTGCTTCATCAACAACTCCATCTCGAACAATTAAGATATTTACTCCTAATGAAGAAATATGATCGACTGTTTCTTGTATTTTCTCCGCATCCCTATCATGAAAACTTTTCAATGAACCTATGTCACTTATCTCAATAGATGCTTCCAATTCTATTTTCTTATTTTCAAATTCTCCGTCAATAATTGCAATTTTACCATTTTTTGAGGAAGATGGAGTTGAATTATCAAGTCTAGTTTTTGCCAATACCAATCCCTGAACTAGTCGCGAATCTTTCATCTTTCCACTATCGACCTGGAGTCTTTTTATTCGTAATCTTTCTAAATCATCTCCTCCTTCTTCATTTTCTAATAAAGAAGCCGCTTCCAAGGCACATGAAGTCAATACTTCTGCAGTACCTTCTTCTATCTTGCCGGCCAAAGAAGTAGAAATTATCGCCAATTCAGATTCGGGATATTCGATATTTTTCGATATCCTTTTCAATTCTTTTAATGATTCCTCTAATGCTATATTGTATCCATTTAGTATCACCGAGGGATGAATGCCCATTCTCACCAATTCAAGAGAGTTCTGAAGTAATTCAGATGTCAATAATATTGTTGTTGTAGTACCATCTCTCGCCGATCTATCTTGTAGAGACGATGCAGATATCAACAACCTTGCAGTTGGATGCTCAACTTTTGCTGTTTCAAGAACGGTAACTCCATCATTAGTCACAAGAACAGAACCGCCATCCTCTACTAGCATCTTATCTAGGCCACGTGGCCCTAGAGTCGACCTTACTGCACCAGCAAGAGCCACAGATGCCTTTACGTTGTTAACTAATGCAGCATGCCCCTGAATACGATCAGTATCTTCCAATGCAATATCATGCTCTGATTCAGTCATTATAACCTTGCGAGATAAGAATTTGTTTTTAATTCGCTTGCTACACTGATACTTATCGACATAATCTAAAAACCGTTGTATTAATATACTTCTCTTATCTCCCACTATACAACCACAGGTTAAGTAGTGATAAATCATGTCTAGCACAAATAGTGAAGATTGGGAGGAAAACATGCTAAAAGAGATGGCAAAATTATTTTCTTCAATGGGCATGAAAGTTGATTATGATATGTTAAAATCATTAATGCACCAACTTAAAGGCCGTTTAGAAGAAATGGGCATGAATCCAGAAGATATGGCCAATTCCAGTGTTAAGATGGATTTCAATAAAATAGATGCCAATTTAGAGCCTCAAGAAATAAAGAAGATGATGGATCATTTGATGGGAATGAACAATCCAGATGGTTTTGGTGATTTACTCAAGAACATGGGAATAGATATGAAAATAAATGAACCAATAGTTGAGGTAAAGGCAGAAATAAATGACGCAGATATCGTTGAAGATGAAATCGTTGAAGATAATTTTTACACCCACGAAGATCGAATGTATCTTACTGTAGATATTTCTCGATATACCGATTTAGATGCCAATTTGATGGAACTAAATCTTGCTGATGCAGGTAGTTCTTTACAAGTTATGAAAACTACACAATTACGCCCTTTCAAGAAATTTAACCTACCAGAACCAGCCAGTCGAATTATTGAATGGACATTTAATAATGGAGTATTAGATGTTACCTTCGATATTAATTCAACAATGTATATTTAAAAAGGAGATGAAAAAATGAGTGGACCAGTAATAGGAATTGATTTAGGAACGACGAATAGTTGTGTTGCTACACTAGAAGGAGGGCAAGCGGTAGTTATCCCGAATTCTGAAGGATCAAGAACTACGCCTAGCGTAGTTGCCTTTACAAAAGATGGCGAACGTTTAGTTGGTATAACTGCAAAAAGACAGGCTGTTACTAATGCAAATCGAACAATACTTTCAGTCAAAAGAGAAATGGGGACAGATTGGTCTCAAAAAATAGACAAAGATGAATTTTCACCGCAGGAAGTTTCTGCATTCATATTACAAAAACTAAAAGCTGATGCAGAAGAATATCTTGGAAGAGAAGTAAAGCAAGCTGTAATCACGTGTCCTGCTTATTTCTCGGATGCACAAAGACAGGCAACCAAGGACGCTGGAAGAATTGCTGGTTTAGAAGTCCTTAGGATAATAAATGAACCAACAGCAGCTGCTTTAGCATACGGAGTAGATAAAGATGATGATCAGACAATATTGGTATATGACCTTGGAGGAGGAACTTTTGATGTTTCAGTTTTAGAAATCTATCAAGTAGATGGACAACCTCAAATTGAGGTAAAGGCAACAAGTGGAGATAATCGCCTAGGAGGCGATGATTTTGATCATGTGGTAGTAGATTGGCTAGTTGCAGAATTCAAAAAATCTACTGGCATCGATTTAGAAAAAGATCTTCAGGCAATGAGTAGACTTAGAGAGGCAGCTGAAAAAGCTAAAATTGAATTATCATCATCTGCATCAACACAAGTAAATTTACCATTCATTACACAAAATAAAGATGGCCAACCAGAGCATTTGGATATGTCACTATCAAGATCAGATTTCGAGAAATTAATTAGTAAATTAGTTGAAAGAACAATGGCACCAACAAGAAGAGCAATGAAAGATTCTGGAGTTAAGAAAGGTGACGTGGATAAAGTAATTCTCGTAGGAGGATCAACTCGAGTTCCTGCAGTACAGTCTGCAATCGAAAAAGAAGTTGGAAAAGCGCCGTTTAAAGGTATTAATCCGGATGAAGCAGTTGCCGTAGGTGCCACGTTACAAGCCGGAATAATAGTAGGTGATGAAGGCGTTACTGATGTACTACTATTGGACGTTACTCCACTATCATTAGGCATAGAGACATTAGGAGGAATAACAACTCCAATGATTGAGAGAAATACTACAATACCAACGCGTAAGTCTGAGACTTTTTCTACAGCAGCTGATAATCAACCTGCAGTAGAGGTTCATGTTCTGCAAGGAGAACGTGAATTCGCCAAAGATAATATCACATTGGGCCAATTCCATCTTGTTGGGATCCCTCCTTCTCCTAGGGGAGTCCCCCAAATTGAGGTCACATTCGACATAGATGCAAACGGAATAGTCAATGTTTCCGCCAAAGATCTTGGCACAGGGACTGAACAATCAATAAAGATAGAAAGTCAAACTTCTTTATCTGAGGACGAAATCCAACAAAAAATAGCAGAAGCAGAAAAATTTGCAGAAGAAGACAAACTCAGAAAAACCAGAGTTGAACTTCGCAACCAGGCAGATAGTATAATCTATCAAACACGAAAAACTATTGAAGAAACTGGCGATAAACTTTCTGAAGAAGATACTAAACCAGTATCAGAAAAATTAGATGAGTTGGAAAATCTCATTGTTAAGGACGATGAACCTATACCTTTAGAAGACATAGATGACGCTGCAATACAGGCAAAACTAGCTGAGATAGAACAATTGATGCATGGACTTTCTACAAAGATATATGAAGCGGCTGCTGCAGAGATGGCTGAGCAAGATTCAGATGAAAATTCTGAAGACGGCGTAGTAGAAGCAGACTTTGAAGTAGTAGATTCCGATGAAGAAAATGAAGATTGATGAATCAATTTTCTGTAATCATTCTATGTAATGTTCTCACGTGTACTCCAGATGTCCCAAATTTGAATAGTGGATTACTGGATTCTGATTTTGCTTTACCACCAGGCCCCCATGCAGTTCCTGCTATGTCCAGATGTATCCAAGGTATTTGCTCCTCTTCTTTATCGAAGTTATAGTTAGGAACAAATTGTTTCAGAAAGGCTGCAGCAGAGTTTGAAGAACCAGCCCTGCCTCCAGCAGATCCATTTCTGACATCTGCAAATGCAGAATCAGTCATATACTTCTCAAAATCTGAGTTTAGTGGCATTCTCCAGACGTTTTCTCCTTCAATTTTTGACGCACTCTTAAACTTCTTTTGTAGTGGATTATTATTACTCCACATGCCAGTTATTTGATTTCCCAGGGCCACTACAACAGCACCAGTTAAGGTAGCCAAATCAATGATATATTCCGGATTCAATTCACCTGCCTTCCATAATCCATCAGCCAATACATTTCTTCCTTCTGCATCTGTACTAAATATTTCAATAGTCTTTCCTGAGTAAGTAGGTATTACATCACCGGGACGGTAGGCACCTGATCCAGGCATATTTTCAGCCAAACATGCTATCCCATTTACTCTCCTTTTATATCCAGTTGTCCATAAAGCCTCCATTAGTCCAAATACGGTCGCAGCTCCACACATATCATACTTCATGTCCCACATTCCACTAGTTGGTTTGATAGAAATGCCTCCAGTATCAAATGTAATGCCTTTGCCCACTATACATGGTCTACGAATATCTATATCTTCATCAGGATTAAGGGTAAATAATACCATACATGGTTTTCTATCACTTCCTTTGCCCACATTAATCAGACCACCCATTCCTAATTCCTGTAGCTTATCCCAGTCATAAACCTCAACTGTAACATTATTTTTATTCGATGCCCATTTGATGGCCCTATTTGCAAATTCCATTGGATATAATATATTGGCAGGCTCATTACCCAAGTCTCTAGCAAGATGAACTCCTTTTACTATCGAATCTGTTTTTTGTAAACCCTTTTCTAAAAACTCTTGATATCGGTGACTAGCCTGAAAAACTACATTCCATGAATCTAAACATTCTCCTTCATCGGATTTTTTATGATTATCAAAACTATAATCTCTCAACATCATTCCTTCAGCAAATACTAGCATATTCTCTAAATTCCAGCCAGAAGTAAATCTAACGGTAATGTCTACTCCTTTTTTCTTTGACAATACTCCAATCGTCCTTGCCCCAGTATTCCGAATTAATTTTCCTGTCACCTTTTCCTTTTTACCCATTCCAACAAGCAAAACTCTACAATTTTCAGTCCATACAGACAATCTTTGGCCTTTTTTACCTTCAAAATCATTGGAAGATATGGCAGATCTAACCAAGTTACGTTGTTTTCTATTTAATCCATTCAATGAATTGTTGGGGGCTTTAGAAACCCCTTCGAATAACGGCAGTATCAATTGCATTCTCACATCATTAAATTC
>Ga0208277_1000226_pt1 | contig 34417 bp, 21 predicted proteins | sample ETNtaG_5_FD_185782 | JGI IMG/M metagenome (GOLD analysis project Ga0208277, IMG submission 185782) | Marine microbial and viral communities from oxygen minimum zone, Eastern Pacific Ocean - ETNP201406SV205 (SPAdes) (version 2) | ecosystem: Environmental > Aquatic > Marine > Oceanic ...
CGCACTTGGGTCAAAGAGCGGCCCCACCGCGATTCGAACACGGGTTGCTGGCTCCGCAAGCCGGCGTGATATCCAAGCTACACTATAGGGCCTTGGTGTTCGGTCCACCGACCGCTTGGATATAAGCGCAACGGGTTGCTTTTTGGCCCGAATAATTATTGCCATAAGCAAGGCTTCTTCACGCCTCCCCTCTTGGCAGTGCCATGGCGGTTGAACTGTCCCGAAGGGTCGATTACCCAATGTTGGATGGCGCAAACATTGCCTACTACCCTCGCATCTTTGACTTAGCCCACCGTTTTTTCGAAGAGGCATGGGAGCCAATGTGCGGCGTGTCGTATCCCGAAATGATCAACAACCGGAAGATTGGATTTCCAGTGGTTCACGTCAAAACAGATTTTATCGCACCGCTAAGGTATGGCGACACCATCCACGCCACCATAGCCATCGAGCGTCTTGGCACCTCCTCGGTCACATGGAACTACCGACTTCACAATCAAGACGGGACCCTCTTATGGGCCAGCACTCAAGTCACGGTGTGCGTCGACATGGATTCACTTGAATCTCAACCAGTCCCTGATGATCTTCGCCAGGGCCTGCTCAATCATTTGATGGAGGTTGAGCAATGAGTGACCTTGACCTTGGCTTTTCGATGCGAATGGATGACGAAGCAGCAGTACCGGCATCACCAGTCGATATGTTCGCTATACGCCCAGACAAGAAGGGTCCAAAATCTGTAGCAATTATCGTGTTTCTTGGCGCACTTCTGTTGGCCTTCCAAGCCTATGGTGACTACCAATTGCACAGTGCTGAAGACCTCTCTGACGAGGAGATTTTGACGCTTCTTGAAACTCCAAACAGCCAAGCAGCGGACGAAGACGATATCACCGTAGAACAGTACCAAGAGTTCCATGACGCCGCCCGTGAAAGCGGCGGTTATGCTTTGAGGGCGGCAGGCCTTGGCCTCGGCGTCGTGATGATGCTTGTTGGCTCTGTCCTTCTGTTTCAACTAAAACCAGTTGGAGCATGGCTCAATGTGGGAGGTGCAAGCATTGGCCTTGTATCGGGTGTTGTTGGAAGTTGGCTTTTGGGCGGGGCTGCAGCGGCCAATCTCACAGGCCCATTGTTGCTGACCTACCAGATTTTGACGTACTTCTGTGGCGTGTGCATGTTCTCATGCATTGGCCTTGCAGCGCTGCCTTTGTTGAATGCAAGAGCCCGCCTTGCACTGTACCCGAATCCAACGGTGGTTTTGAGTCTCGACGAGCAGGAATGAGATTCACTCATCGGATGGGCGTGGCCACTTTTTGGCAAGCGCTTTTTCCAACCCTTCATCCAATGTTGCATTCCACCAATCGCTGCCTTGCCAGATCGCATACTTTCCACGAATGCCTCTCAAATCAGCACCAGCAAATTTACAATTTCGAAAATTGGACAGGTTGAGTCGAGCCTTCCGTAAATCTGCGCCTCTGAAGTCAGCTCCATCAAAGGCTGATTTCATCAAATCTGTTTCATACATCGAGGCCTTACGAAAATCGCAGTTTGAAAAATCACCTTCGGTTAAATCAGCACCGTCGAGGATCCCTCTTCGAAAGTTTGAGCCTGCGTGGCGGCCTTTCCTGAGCACTTCTTTCGCATGGTTTTGAAATGACCAATCAAGGACAACAGACTCCACCTCGCCGGTGGACTCACGGGGGTCGTCATTGCCCCCTCCTGACATCACCATGTTTGCACCTCAGGCGGTGGATCGTTTGTCAAGGTGCGCCCTTCCTTCATCAGTCAGGTGGGCAAAACGGTTCTTGTCTTCTTTGCCGGGAGGGATCATCAGGAAGTTTCGCTCCCTGAGTCGGTTCAAGTAGAGAGAAAGATTTCCTGGCGGGTCAATCTTAGCGTCTTCGAACAGTTGGTTGATGACTCTTGGTGGACTGTCATTGACGTTTTCGACGCTGCGTAGATAATGAATTGCGCCAAGCACTTGATCCGGTTTTCGCTCAAGCGAGCACGTATTGAGGAGCACTCGGAATGCTGAACCCCGTTCTGGAAGCCCCCTTTCTTTCGCTGCTGAAACCGCGGCCTCTAATGCATCGCTGCGTGCTTGTGCAAGCCTGTCAAGCATAATGGTCCATGTGTCGTCATGGCGGTGAAGAATCAACTGTTCTTCCACCTCCATTGCAGCCCCTTCAAGATCAATTTCGATGTCACCCGCGATGACGGAGATTTTTGTGGTCGCCTCCAATACGTTCCCCTCGATTCTAAACTCTTACCTGTCTCGTATAACCCTTTAGAATTGCAGTCAACATGAAAATGAGGCTGATTTCAAAGAAATCTTGTCTATTTTCGCCAAACCACCCTCGCTTCTCCGTAAGGAACTTGAAGGACAGCCATCTAGACCCACTCTGTGACCTCCATGGACGACGCTCGCCGCACAGGCCCATTCCTTCTCGTTCTCCTTCTCCTTTTCCAGACGATGGCCATGATTCCGGCGGCTGCAAACCCCACTGGCGGGACCGTCAACACCTTCTCCAATGGCCAAGCCGAGGCGTCGGTCGCCTTGACCGCTGGTACGATCGACGCCAGCTTGGGCATCGAAGTTCCTCGAAACGTGACCTTTGATTCGGTTTCCTTCGTGGTGAATGCGAAGGATGAGACGCCAACCCCCGGGCAAGTGTACATCGACATCGGACAGGATGGTGTTAAGGAATGGGCATTCGAAGGCACAGGCTACGGCAATTTAGGTCATCAACAATCCTTCATCACAGGGAACACCGTTGACTCTGTCTACTCTTCTGGTTATGTTTCATCATCAATGATTCATATTCCTCATGGGGCATCCATCGGTTCTGTTGATTTGGATGTAAACTTCACTTCAGCTGTTGCTGGAGGCCTTGTCCCAACCGGCATTGTTGAGGCATCTACCTCTGGGGACATGGACAATGATACCTTGCCAGAAATCGCCGTTCTATCAACGACCGTCACCGGATTCAATGCAGCGATTTCACGGATTGATTGGAACGCAAGCACAGGGCTCAACATGTCGTCTTGGGTGGCCACATGTGCAGGTGCAACCGAACTTTCTATGGCTGACTTCAATGGTGATGGCATGGATGACGTGGTGAGTTTTGATTACACCTCTTCCAATGCATGCGTCCACTTTACAAACTCGACGACAGCATCCTTAGGGGCTGCCCAACTTGTTGTTCTGAATTCAAACAGCATCCAGGCCAGCGCAGGCGATTTCAACCAAGACGGGAACGCAGATCTCATTTCCATACACTCGGGCGGGATCTTTTCGCTTCGAACCTTCAACGCCAAGGTAGGATCCTTCGGAGCGAACCAAACTTACACGGTCAACATGAACAGCACCGCGACCCCAACAACCCTTCTCTACCTCACAGCAGGCCATTTTGATGCAAATGCCAGCACCTACAGCGCTGTTGTGACCGATTTTTCTGGCCACAGCACACCGCTTCAATGGACCGCAGGCTCCGGCATTTCGGATAATCCTACACATTTCGACGGCATACAATCACAACCCATAGCAGGGGACATCGATAACGATGGCGATATTGACTTCCTTGGTACAAATCAAATAGGTTACACGATCGCATTGAACACTGGTTCACAATGGAACACCACGGATGTCTTATCAACGAGTGAACTTGCTTCTGCAAGTGCCCTCAACAATGCATCATTTTTCGACCACGATGGCGACGGAGTAACGTCGTTGATTGTCCCAAGGGCCACGGGCGATTGTAATGTAATCAACCCCAGCCTCTGCGGAAACCTCTCCATATTCGATATCAATTCGACCTCAATTGGCGCTCAATCCGGTGCTCTCCAGCCATGGGATGCACCAATGGATGCAGACGGAGTCGACATGGACGGGGACGGCGTTCTCGAACACATCGTAGCTGCTGGCAATGGGACTCATGGCTTATTCATTGGACCCTACAGCACCATTGGTATGGACATCGATCTTGATGGTCAAACTGATTTGAGCGCATCAGGGTATTCAGGAAGCGCCCAATTCGCCATGGATCCACTTTCGATCGAAGATCCAATGGGGAACATGACCTCAATCTTGTCGCCGCTCATGAACGCATTACCGTACATAGAAGATGGCTATGGCGTTCGCATGTCGACCACTAACTTTGATTTCACAAGTACGACCAATGGCACATTCGATCTCTCCAATATGGACATAGGGTATGACATTGATTTTATTGTGGAGAACAACCCATTTTCAGCAGGCAACCTCACCAACATCATCAATCAACAACAAACAGCCGGGGTTGGTAATTTTGTGGTTTCACTCCCAGTGAACGCAACGATGTCTGGAACATTCACACTCTCGGGACTCATCGCCCAATACTCGCCGGGTGCGCCAAACCTCTCCCTCCCGCCGACGCCAACCGTGACCTTGACCGAATTGACCTCTGACCGGGTTCAGATCGAATGGCAGGACATGCTTGCCTTTGGTGATGACCTGATTGAATTCGAAGTGTTCCGATCATCGCCCGGGGTGCCGTTTGATTTGACATCACCTTACACAATTGCAGGGGCAAACATGTCGGTTGATGGCGATGTGGAACACGGAACGACCTATGTGTACGGTGTACGTTCGCTCCATGACTACGGTGTCACCAGTAACATGTCGATTCCGCTGACCGTCACAGTACCTTTCCCAGCACCGCCGGCGGCAGTGGCTGGCTTCACAGTTGTTGACACACCAAGTGACGAAGGAGGATCACTAGATTTCATGTGGAACATTTCCATCGACGGTGCGGTTGAATACCGCGCTTATCTTGAAACCCAATCTATCCAAAACCTCAGTGGTCTTCAACCGATTGCAACCATCACCCACACCACCGACCATCCAACCATGTCGCTTTCTACAGCCGATGAAGGCATTACAACCATCGACGGAGTCGAATACTATGCAGCAGTCGTCGCCTTCGACGGTTATGGCAACTCGACTTCAGCATTCAGTACCCTCGGCCCCGTGGTTTCGCTGAACAACTCCCAACGCACCGCGCATATTGATTACGACCTCTCAACATCTGGCGACTTTGACCAAGACCAATTCGGCATCAGCGCCCTTGATTCTATTCATCTCAACATCACCCTGACCACCGATGGCATTCCATTAGCAGGTGAACCACTCTCCCTGACCATAGAAGCCATGGGCGTCGACGTTGAACTCTCAGGCTCAACTGATGCATCAGGTGTGTGGCAAGCCATCGCCGTGGAGGATTTGACAGAACTTGGCGGGCCTTTCACCACCTTCTTTGACACCGCCACGATGACCATCGAATACCTTGGCACAAACGGCTCTTCCACCATGCAACCGGTTGCTCCGGTGAATCGTTCCATTCAGGGATTGGGGCTGCTCCGCGCTGATGTCGCGGTCGGGGACACAGTCCTCGAGATCGATGATGCGGGCGTGTTCAGTCTTGAAGTGACTCTGACCGCAGAATTGCCGACACAAAACACCTACCTCGAAGGTCTTGCTTACACCTGGGAGCAACGAGATGCTGATGGAAACACGACAAGCACCGGCGTGATTGAAGTGAAAGGAGGGGAACTTGTTCTCACAGGAACTGCGAATGCTACAGACACTCTTGTCCTGACATCAGATCCGACAAAATCGTGGATTCATCCATCGTTGAACCCAATCTCATTCACCTTTATCGGCGGCCCAGATGAGCCAACCAATGAAACAGATGCGAATGAGACGACAAACGACACGAATACGCAAGAGCCTACATTCCCAGACGCCACACTACCAGGCACTGTTGATTGTGGGACAGCGACCTACCCTTGGATTGACGACGGCACCGATGCCCCCATCACGTGCACCATTACCAATCCGAATCCGTTTGATGTGTCCATCGGGCTTTCTTGGACTGGTGCTTCAATGACGCTTCCGCCGTTCACCTTTGAGTCACCTGCCTTGACAGGATTCCAAACCATTTCTGCGGAGGGCTCGACTCAAGTTGAATTCCTACCGGTTCGTAATGGACCATCTGACGGTTTGTTCCCCGGCATTCAGGGGGTAGAGTATGTTGTTTACTTCGGATGCACGGAGTACGGCGGAGCCAATCAGTGTGAATCCATGACCACGCCCACAGCAAGCGTTGAGGGTGAACTTCAATGGACGCTCGGTGAGCAACCCGAGGTTGTTCAACCAGTGGATACAACACCAACTGAAACGAAGAGTTCTGCTCCACTCGTGATCGGCGGGATCATCGGCATCCTCGTCCTCATCGCTGGAGGTGCTGCGGTGATTTTACTTCGTAATGCTGAGGAAGAAGACGATGATTGGTATGCTGATTCAATCGAAGAAGAAGAATCAGAAGTGGTTGAGAAGCCAACGAAACCAACCAGTAAATCCCTCGACGAATTGCACAGCGAAGGAAAGACCCTTGATGATGTCGAAGGGCCGAAAGAACGCAGGCCAAGCCTCTTTGATGAGTTTGACAACAACGATGTAGAATCGTTCGATGAATCAGAAGTCACAGAGCTCGAAGAGCAACTTGGTGAAGAAGAGGAAGATGAAGAATCACATGACGAAGCCGAAGAGGATGATGGCATCAGCGTTGACGAAAATGGTACAGAATGGTGGGAAGACGAAGAAGGCGTCTGGTGGTACCGCGAAGAAGGATGGGAAGATTGGGCGGTTTGGGAAGAATAACTCCCATCGTAGGTCTTTTCATAGGGCCATTGTCACCCACAGCACGGAGGCCGTTTCATGGAGCATGAGTTCAGGGGTTATGCACTCGTCTTGCAAGAAGGTGCAGATCCGCGCACTGGCGGTGTTGCCATAGCTGGCTTCACCACAGCAGGCATGGTTGGTGTTATCGCCGCTTCTCACATCATTAAGACATTGAAAATGCGCCAACTTGGCACGGTGCTTAATGCTGAATTCCCTGCGGTAGCCCTCATCCATAACGAGGTGCCAAAACACCCTGTACGAGTCTACCAAGGCGATGGTATCGGCGTCTTCACTTCTGAAATACAATTCAAGAATGAGCAGGACATCATGTTTGCTTCCACAGTGTTGGAATGGTTTACGAAAGGTGGCTTTGATCGACTGATTATCATCGACGGGCTCGTTGCTTCAGGTGATGTAACTGCAGGCCAATTGTTCGGGGTCGGCTCTTCAGAGTCAGCTCGGGCGCGGTTGAGAAACTGCGGCATTGAACCGATTCAACAAGGCATTGTAGCGGGCATTACGGGGTTCTTGCTCGGTGAAGGCGACCGACTTGGCATCGATGTGACTGCACTCCTTGCGGAAGCGAGCCCATTGTATCCCGACGCACGCGCCGCTGCGCTCGCCGTCGAAGCCATTGGGGAGTTGACAGGGCTTGAGATCCCGCTGACTGAATTGCTTGAAAATGCCCAGACCATTGAATCAAGCGTTCAAGAAGTGATTGAAAATTCAAGAACGATGCTCCCGGGTCCAGAAATTGATGTGTTCGATGATCCCTCAATGGATCCTTCAGTCGGTTGAAGTTCGGGCGCTTTTCACCGCCTCAATAACGACTTCAAAAGGCGCATCTGTGACCAACATAGGTTCGAGATCTGGGTACCTTGCAGCCGCATGACCAAGGCCGATGAGTGCCGCAAGTAATTTTTCCATCTTCGGTGCGCCCCCCACGCCTGCCAAACGAGGAAGTGCGTCCAAGTTGAGCAACAAATGTTCACGACTCATCAAATCCGCAGCATCGGCAATGTAGCGAACACTTCGGCGCAATTCCCTTGCCGAATGCTCAACATCTTCTTCATTCCACACCAAGCCTTCAGTCCGTAATTGTTCAATCTCTTCATTGCTCGGAGAACACAATTCAAGGGCTCGCTCCTCAGTCATTCTTCCTGCAATTTCCTTGTGCCACATTGGCCCAATCCACATTGGCCCACTCGCTTTCTTCAATTGCTCACTCGATGGGTGGTTGACAAATTCGTAAGGTACGCCTTCGCCCCTCACCCTCCATCCGATTGATTTTCCAATGGCAGTTGCCTCGGACTTACTCGTTCGTACAAGCAATGAGATCCGGACATGATGGCCATCGAAGAGGGCAAGGAGCGGCGTTACCACTTTGTCAAGCCTTGCTGCAGTCGTCGCTACAGTGGCTAACAGGAGCCTCACTGCATCATCGTGAGCGTATTCATCCACCACGCCCTTGGCTTGGTAGCGGCGAGCTTGACTGGAGGGGGAAGATCCTGTAAGGGCTGCAGTATCCGTGGCAGTCACTTCGAGAACCCCGGTCCTCGAAAGGCTTTGCAGGGCTGCATCCAAAAACTGCACGGGGGATCCAAATGGATCCAAATCGACCCACTGGTACGCAGCATCAACCATGGCCATACGTGCATCAAGACGTTGGAAATGGATGCCATTGTCGAACACAGCCGTTGATTTCTCGCCATGCCGATCATCTTCAGGTTCATGTTGAACAGGTTCCGATGGAGGATGGATTTTGTGTGATAGCGCTGCCCATGAAAGTGCAAATTCATCCAAATCATTCGCTGTGATTCGTAGTCGATGTTGCAACGGGGCAGGGATCTCATTTCGCCAACGTCGAATACGCACACCAGTTGCACACAGCGCATCGAGGGCACGAATCGGTCGATCTGATTTGACCAGCCACTCATGTTCAAGGGCGTCTGCCAACAACATCACACTGCGCGTACGTGCTGGCGCCATGGCGGGATTGAGAAAGCCCGGTCCGGTGCGTTTTGCAGGACCTCTTGGCATGTGCGTGGGCCGTTCTTGTTCGTCTTGCATGTGGACGATGGTACGCCCTTCAAGCCACATATGACCTGGCCATCCCGCAGGGCGGTTCTCACCTCCAACACCCTCGGCCATGACGTTGCGTGGAACTGCTTATTCAAGACCGCACCGCTGTGAAAAGCCCCCGGCTGCTCTAAAACCGTTGAATATGGGACACTTGGTGTTAGAAAACGCACCAATGCTTATACCCAAAACACACCGGACAGGAAATTATGTCGATATTAAAATCGGATAAAGCAATGCTTGGAGCAGGTCTCATGTTCCTTATTTTGAATGTAGCCATACTTGCGCCAATCGCTACTGGCGCTGTACCAGATGCCGTCGCTGAAGCAACCGCAGAAGCACCTAAGGACGACATTTGTTCAAACGCCGACTGCACTGAAGTCGAAGCCGACTGGGCAAGTTCCAGCACCGACCGAGATTTCTATGGATGGAACCTTACCAACCTTGGTGAAGTTCTCGCAGGCGGCGCACCGGTCTATGACGAAGTCGGACCAGTCACCTACACCATCTCCTCTGAACGTCACGTGATGGAGCACAATTCTACCTCTGGTGAACTCACCTATCATGAGACCACCTCCTATGCATGTTCGGCTGACACTGTTGTTCCTTGTGATGTTCAAATCACTCAACTCAACATCGGTTTCATGCCTCAAGTCATTGGTGCCACAGGCACAGCAATGGCCGGCATCATGGACCTCACCAAGGTTGGATTTGCAGCGCAAATGATCAACCAAGATATGAACACCACACAAGCAGGAACCGCCACAACAGCCGACATGTGCTTCCTAGGCATTCTCTACGGTCCTTGCCACATGTGGGCAATGGGCGGGGAAGCCGCTTGGAAATCTTCGGATACTGGAATGGGCATCATGGCCATGAACAATGATTCGATGCTCAATAACGCCACGGGCGACTGGTCAGCGGGGGTTCTCGATGCGGCAATGGACAACACCTTCCATCCGTTCGATCCAAATTTCAACATCTCTCTGAAGACTGATTTGGGGCCTGTTGCTTTCATGGGTATGGGGCAGCCAGAAATGATGATTTCTGAAGTCATGGCCGATCCGTCCAATTCGACCATCATGCAGCGCGCATCCACGTATGGGTACCTCAGTATTGCAATGATGTTGGATATGGACGATGATGGAATTGACGAAACAGCAGTTCCAGACTTTTACACAACCTTCGTTCGAGATTGGACCATGTATGCAGCGGTTGGAACAAGTTTCGCTGGCTACGGCGGTGGTACAGACTTCAACGCAAGCAACAACGACGACATCACAAGCCGACTTCACAACCTCTTGGGCGTTGACTTTGCTGGCGCAAACGGCATCGCTCTCATGGTTGCAGGACACCTCACAGACACTCCGACTGGATTGATCGCAACGAACGCTGACGGAACAGGATTCGGTCTTGCAGCCTTCCTTACCATGGAAGTTGCTGATGCAATGGCTGCATTCAACCTCACCGTCGACCAATACACTGCAGTTGCTACTTGGGCAGGCGCTTGGGCAACCTCCGCTTCCTCGGCCCAACTCGGTCTTCTCGGCGGTGTTGGTACCATGAACGCTGAGCAATTTGTCAACCAAACCTTTGGTGGCATGAGTCCAGTCGGCGATCCTTACCTCACCAACTCCCTCAACATGGGCGGAGCATGGGGTACAGCCCTCGTACCTGGAAGTGCTGGCGCACCTCCGGTTGACATCAATCAGGCCCAAGCAGGCAACATGCTGTATGGGCCACTCGGCCTTACCACCTCGACAGGCGCAACCGTGTTCCTCTATGGAGAATTGAGCGGCATGACCCCTCCAGTTGACTTCACAACCATGGGCCCAGGTGTGGCCATGGAATGGAACACAGCAACCATCGCCGCACTTTACGGCGTTGATGAAAACACAGCTGGTGCTATGCGAGCGTTCATGTTCGGTGCCATCTTTGGCGACTTTGTCCCAGGATTCCTTATCGATTCCTTTGGAACCTCGCCATACCTTACCCAGGAATTCAACAACTGGTTGCTCGGATGGCACGACCCAGTGTCTGCATTCCTTGCAAGCGGCAACCCAATGGACATGTCTGTTGGTTGGACAAGCCTTGAATCCAACGCCACTTACTATGGATCTGGTGGCATTCAAAACTCTGATGGTACTATGTACACCATTTGTACTGGTGAATCGGACAGTTGTGACAAGGGAACAACCCTTGCTATTGACGGCAGTTCATACTTCTCGTGGAAGGACCCAGCAAAGGCAGCGAACACCTTCGGATTGATTACAGCAGAACAACGTGCTGGAACCATTGGTGGTTTCCTTGCCAGTGGCGACAATTCTGTTGACCTCTCTGGATACGCAACAGCAGATATCGAGTGCTCGGGCACTGATACGCTCAAGGGCATCCCAGTCGACACCTGCACAGCGACACTCGATCCTTTGACACGCAACATCCAAGCAAAGTTGCTCGACACCGACACGCTTCTCGATGCTGTTCCGGGTGCTCTTCCAGTGTACTTTGGTAGCGATGTGACAATGAGTGTTGAACAGGTCAGCCAGGCTGCGATTGCAGGAAGTTCAGAATCGTACTTCTACCTCGATTCTCGACCAATCACCTCGATGAACGAAGCACCTACCATTGACGACCTTCAACCCGTGTTCAAGATTGTTTCAACTGGTGAAATCAGCGACAGCGATGCAGAAACACTCGAATCCTTGATTGTGACCAACCAGGAAACCTTCGGTTATTGGACCAACTTCGATAACATCGTCGATTACATCACCGTTATGATCTACCTCGGCGCAGTTGTTGCACTTGTCAATGGTGTTCGTTTGATGATGTCGGACGAAGAAACCGATGAAGAGGCGACTCCTGGAGAGAAGATCGCTGTCGAAGCGGAAGAAACACCTGAAACAAGCGAGTGAAACTCGTTTGGCTGAAGTTGAGCCTCAGTGGTTCAACGCTCAGTAGTGTGTGAACTCGACACCTTCGATGGCGTGAGTCACTTTGTGACCTGCGTCATTGACGGAGCCGATGATAGCAACGCCTTGCATGCGTTGTCCTAACCAAGCGCATACGGCCTCGGCATGATTCGCATCGACGGCAATGATCATGCCACAGCCCATGTTGAATGTCCTGTACATCTCACGCGTTTCGATTCCACCAGCGTTCTGCAGCCATTCAAACTCAGGGTGAGGAGGAAGTGGTGAATCAATATGCCATCCAAGGGAGTCGTGCAAGCGCAAGAGGTTCGACAACCCTCCTCCAGTGACGTGACAGATACCGTGCAGGTCGCTGATTGAGAATTTGACATCATCTGTAGCGCAAGCATGCAGCAAATCCACAACAGGGTCGCAGTAAATTCGCGTGGGGTTGAGAAAGACCTCGCCCAACGTGAATGGTTGGTCGTCTTTACCTTCGAAGCGGAGGACAGAGCGTCCAACGCTAGCGACTGCAAATGGGGCTTCATCGGTGTATTCGGCACCGATGTGTGACATGACTTTGCGCACCAGAGAGTAACCGTTTGAATGAATCCCAGAAGATGGCAGGCCGATCAGAACATCGCCGGCTTTGAGGTGTTCTCCAGTGATGGTGTCGCCTTTTTTGACATAGCCGAGTGCCGTTCCAGAGAGGTCGAGTTCGGTGACGATACCTGGCAATGAGGCAGTTTCGCCTCCAGCCAATGTCACACGTGCCAGACGACATGCTTCAGCGAGCGAGGCTCCAAGTGCGGCGTGGGTCTCTGGATCGGGCTTTGGAACCGCCACATAATCGACGAAGGCGATGGGCTCTGCTCCAACGCAGAGTAAATCGTTGACATTCATTGCCATGCAGTCAATACCGACGCCGCCCCATTGATTGAGTGCGGATGCAATTTGTAATTTGCTTCCAACACCATCGGTGGCAAGGGCAAGCAGAGAATCACCAAATTCGATCAATCCACCAAATCCTCCCGGCAGGTGCACTGGTGCGCCGGGGGTGCCCGGCTTTCGAGTGGAGCCGCTCAATGAGGCGATAAGAGAGGCAACAGCAGAACCTTCCAGATCGATGTCAACACCCGCGCTTGCATAATCCATGGGCTCGGCCATGAACCTTCCATAGAAAGGCGTTTGAAGAACCAACCGGCTCAACTGTTCGCTCCTTTACTGCAAAGCATTTGCCAAAAAGGGCAGGCTAAGGTCCAATCGGTGGTCGATTCCAGAGTGCGTCCCACTGAATTCTTCCCAAGAATGATTAATGCCCATCTGGCTAAGTTTGTCAATAAACGCCCTCGAACCGTACTGAATGTTGTATTGGTCACGATCGCCACAATCAATCCACAATGCGGCAAGGCTTTGCAATCCGTCTGATTGCGTCTCAATCATTTCCAGAGGATCGTTGGCCAACCAGTTGTTCCAAGCACGTTCAATCATCTTCCCCGTTCGAGGCTCGACAGGTAATTCAATTCCAAGAGGGTTGCCAGAAGTAGGGTCTCTTGCATCATAGGACGCGGCCATAGCGCAAATCATCAGTGTATGAAAATCAGGACCAGAGAGCTTAGCTGCGTGTTGGACATGCTTGACATAATCTGCAGCAGTACCGTGGGCGGCCACGTGGGTGAGGGTTTCACCAAACGTCGGCTGAAACATCATCTCAAACCCAACATCGCCTGAATGGCAAGCAACCGCATCGTAGCAACCAGGTGAACGCATGGCATTGACAAGAGCACCATACCCTCCAGATGATTTCCCGACCAATCCAACCTTGCCATTTGTTTGGTACCGTTCCATCACGGCTGGCTTGAGCGCCTTGCTGAGCCAAGAGGACCATTGGCCAAGCACAGGGGAGTCAACAAATTGATTGCCTCCAAGGCTTGTGAAGGTGTCTGGCATGACCAGAATCACCGGGTCCATTTTTCCCTCCTTGACCAAACGCTCATGACGTTGTGGGATCGTCTCAGCAAATGCTTTCCAACCGGCACGAGCAGGTCCTGAAGATGTGAAAGGTGCGAGGTAAATGATCACCCCGAGTTGCGAACCGTCTTGCATGGCCTTCACTCCTTCTGGAGGAACGTGCACGAGCACCTCTCGTTCACATGGGTCGCCGAGTCTGTTGGCGAGCAAAGGCGAATCAAGGCTCCACCGGTCAAGCAATCCTCGCGTTGGGGCAAAGGCATGGTCGGGCATGGGCAAGCCTCGGGGTTGCTGCTCATGGATGATGCGGTTCTGGCATTTGGCCAGTGGACGCCCTGATTCGAAAAAAAGAGACGACTCGGAAGCCGCTGTTTTCCAGTGGAAACAGGGGGGTGGCAAGCGGTTGAAGATACGCTCATAAACGGTCGACGTTACAGAAGAAGAGTTGGGTTAGCAAACAACGTCCTATGGTGTTCAAAATGTTGCAAGAATTTGATCTCCCCGCCCGATGGACATCACTGATTCAGGACCATTTCGCTGAAGCCGTTCACAACCTTGCACAGATGTGGCCTGATGAACAATCACTTGAGGTTTCATACCGCGTGATTGAAGGGTTTGATCACGAATTTGCACACGACATTGTTGAGCATCCAGAACTTCACTTCCACGCTTCAAATCAGGCACTGCGACAGTTCCTTCTCGATGCTGGCCACAGCAACATGTACCCCTTTGTCCGCATCGTCCATCTTCCGAGCGACCAAATCCGGACCGTTTCGCAATTGAGAGCAGATGACATCAGCCACATGATGGCCATTGACGCCGTTGCAACCAAAATCACCGGCGTTCGTCCACGAATTTACGCGGCAACCTTCGAATGCATTGCTTGCGGCCACACCATGGTCATCAATCAGCCAAATGAGCAGGAATTGATTGAGCCGATTGAATGCCAGCAAATCGATGGTGGCTGTGGCCGGGCAAAGCGGCAGACACGGTTCGAGTTGAAGCAACAAGATTCCATCCTCATCAACTCCCAATTTGTTGAACTACAGGAACTCCCGGAGCAAATGAAAGGCGGCATACAACCCGAGCGAATCCTATGCATTGCAGAACACGATCTTGCTGGAAAACTCAACCCTGGTGATCGAGTCAAGGCCAACGGTGTGCTTTTCATCCGCTCCCAAAGAAAAGGAGGTAAAGACACGCCAGTGTTCGACATTTTCCTTCGAATCCATTCCCTTGAACGTCAAAACATTCCACTTGAAGAAATCGTCATCACCGAAGATGAAGAATTAGAAATCAAGGAATTAGCCCGCCGGCCCGATATCTACGAATTGTTCGCAAACAGCATCGCTCCCTCGATCTTTGGCATGGAATATGTCAAGCGCTCACTGATGCTCCAATTGTTTGGTGGCGTGGCCAGACTCAATGCTGATGGAACAAGAAACCGAGGCGACCTTCACATCCTCTTGATGGGCGACCCTGGTGTCGCAAAGTCACAACTCCTCAATTACATGGCGGATATCTCACCTCGAGGACGATTTACGTCAGGCCAATCAGCCTCCGCAGCAGGTCTAACGGCAGCAGCCGTCCAAGACGCAGCAGCTGATGGACGTTGGACGCTTGAGGCAGGAGCGCTTGTGCTCGCTGACCTTGGCTTGGCTGCCATCGACGAATTCGACAAAATGAACGAAGGCGATCGTTCAAGCATGCACGAAGCGATGGAACAACAGAAGATTTCAATCTCCAAAGCCGGCATCAATGCAAGCCTTCGTACGCGATGCGCAGTTCTTGCTGCTGCAAATCCAAAGAGCGGGCGGTTTGAACCCGTTTCTGAAGTACCATTCACGGCTCAAATCAACCTTGCACCCCCGCTCATCTCTCGTTTCGATGTCATTTGGTTGCTGACAGATGATCCAGAAATGGAAAAGGATGCAAAGATTGCCCAGCACATCATCGATAATCGTTTACTCGGCGTGAGTGAATTGTTGGTCAATGAGGGCACAGCCCCAGACCCAACCAAGTCTTCAGCAGAATCAGGCCTCAAGAAAACAGAGACTCACGGAGAGGTCTTGTCACGTGATTTAATTCGTAAATACATCGCATACGCAAAGCGCAGCGTCCACCCCTCGATGGAACCTGATGCACGGAAGAAAATCGTGGACTACTATGTTTCAACACGAAAGCAAGTTGGCGATTTTTCAGACACCGTGGCCATCACCGCCCGTTCATTAGAGGCCCTAGCGCGCCTTGCGGAGGCAAGCGCCCGTCTTCGTTTGTCGCAGGTAGCAACCGTTGAAGATGCGGAGCGCGCCATCCGATTGACAAACACTTGGCGTGAGGATCTCATGGGTGGGAATTTTGATGAGACTACGCTTCAAACCGGACAGAAAGGTACCTCGAGAAACCGTCAGAAGACGATGCTCAACATCGTCTCTACGCTTGCAGCAGACAACAACGGTGTCGCCCAACACAATGATGTGTTGAATGAAGCTGAGCGGCATAAAATTGACCGGGGCACTGCAGAGGACATCCTTGAGAAGTTCCACCAAGACGGCCGCTTATACCGTCCAAATGGGTATGGCACACATGGGTTAGCTTGATGTTCATGGGTTTGAATCTTGAAGGATGAACACTTGGGGGATACCATGGCCGAGCCTCAAACCACTGAACCAGTTGGTGAAGTCGATGATGCTTCAGCCCTGTCTCCAGAACAACTTGGATTCATGTGTGGCATCGAAGTCCACCAACAGTTGGGTACGGGGAAATTGCATTCGCGACAACCGGGGACGTTGTACGACGTGACCATCGACACGGTCCCCGCCGATTGGCATCGTTTCGAACGCAAACTCCGTCCTGCTCGGGGCGAAGGTGGTGCGATTGATATTGCAGCACGTTTCGAAACCCGTAGGAACCGTTCATTCGTGTACGTTCAAAGTCCAAATGCAGGGTTGATTGAGCTTGACGACCAACCTCCTTTGGACCACGACGAGGATGCAATCCAGATTGCCCTGACCGTTTCAGCTCTGCTTGAAGCAAAGCCAGTGTCTCTTCTTCAGACCATGCGCAAGACCGTTGTCGATGGTTCAAACACGAGTGGGTTTCAGCGAACTTCACTGGTTGCTACGGATGGAGTCTTGCAAACAGATGGCGGGCCTGTTGGTATCGATGTCCTTTGTTTGGAGGAAGACAGCGCACGCAAACTGGACACCCTTTCGACACCAAATGGCGAGCAAGTCATCTACAACCTAGACCGGCTGGGACTGCCTCTGATCGAAATTGCAACCGCCCCCGATGTCACTTCGCCTGAGCATGCAAAAGTTACCTCCATGGCCCTCGGTCGAGTGTTGCGCCAAACCCGTAAGGTTCGGCGCGGCCTTGGCAGCATACGCCAAGACCTGAATGTCTCATTAGCATGCGGCGATCGTGTGGAAATCAAGGGCTGTCAAGACCTGAATTGGATCCCTCGAATCATTCGTTTAGAAATGTCAAGGCAGCTGCACTTCTACCGTTTGGCGAATGAATTACGAACCATGCTCAACCTGTCACCCCTCCCACCGGATCGCAGGAGTGATGATGATCAACTGGAAGCGTCAGTTGCGGCTTCAGTTGCCGAACATTTACCTCTCAACCTCCACGATGTCACTTCTTCATTCACTTCTTGTGAATCAAAGATGGTGGTCGGCGGTCTTGCCAAAGGGCATGTCGTGCTCGGACTGCCTTTGGCCGGCCTCAATGGTAAATTTGGTACAAAAACGATGGACAAAGAAGGGTCACAACTCCCACGTCTTGGACGAGAACTTGCAGGGGCTGCTAAACTTGCAGGAGTGAAAGGCGTCTTCCACTCGGATGAATTGCCAGCCTATGGCATTGAACAAGACCATGTTGACGGCGTTCGTAACACACTTTCGCTTTCTCCCGAAGACGGTTTTATCCTCTGTTTGGCCCCAAAATGGCAGGCTGAACTTGCTTTGGAAAGTGTCCTGCAACGAGCGCGTTTAGCATGGCATCGTATTCCACAAGAGGTCCGAAATGTCGTGGTCAAGAAAGGAGCACCTGACGACGGCACCACTTCACCAATGCGCCCGTTGCCCGGGGGTGCGCGAATGTATCCAGAAACCGATGTTCCTTCGATCATTATCGATGAAGGCCGATGGCAAGCGACAATGGCTTCCCTTCCCATGAGCGATCAGGCACGCGCAGAGCGAATGGCACAGTTCGATGTGTCCTCGGATCAAGCAAAACAATTGGTGGCACGAGAACTTGACGACATCTATGTCGAGCATGTGGCTGATTTGCCGCACAAAGGCTGGGCAAGTGTTGTGTTGGAAAACGATGAAGCTGACCCCGCCTTGTGCGCAATGGTCCTCACTGTGAAGGAACGGGGCGACATCACTCGAGAATCGATGAATGAAATAATTACGGCTTTTGAAGGCCAGCGCCCTTCCCTCGACGAACTTGCTGCTTTCGGTGAAGCACATGGCCACAAGCCTGCCGATGTGGGGGACCTCGCCTCGACCATCCAATCCATTGTTCAGGAGCGTTCAGATTTCGTTAAAGAGCGTGGTATGGGTGCGATGGGCCCGCTGATGGGCGTGGTCATGCAAGCAGTTGGTGCCGCAGATGGGAAAGTGGTAAGCGCCCTTCTTCGAGAAGCAATCCAAAACACGATGGAGTGATTGGATGCGATCCCGCCTTCTGATTGTCGGCGTTCTTGCGGTCCTCCTCCTACCAACCATGTTCTCATCGGGGGAAGAACCGTCATTCAACGACACATTTTCTCTCGAATGGAGTTATGATTTTGGTGATGCTTACATCACAACATCACCTGTTTTTATTGACGAAAAATTGTTTGTCAGAACTTCCGCATCTTGGGGCGGCAGTGCGGCTCCAACAGTAGCGGCCTTCACGCTGGACGGCGATCTTGAATGGAGCGCCACCAACCCTCATTCAACGCATCACGATATGTCACCGATGTTCCACGTAAAGGCTGGAAGCGGTGATTGTGGATCATGGCCTGACATGTTGGTTCTTGGATGGTCAGATGGAAGCGTTGAGGCACGTTCCACCAACGACGGTGAACTGATTTGGTCTCACAAAACAGAACAGGTTGTTTGGGGCATTACTGGGGAAGTAGCAAAAGACGGCGACCATATTGTTGTTCCAACCCGAACAGGACTTGTCTCTTTGTGCGCATCTGATGGCTCGCTCATGATGGAGGCAACGACTGGATTAGGCTGGAGAAATGGAGTTGCTGTGGGGCAAGATGATTACTTTCTCGGCGATGAATCTGGGACTCTTTGGGCGGTGGCACGCAATGGCTCCACTCGCTCTGTTGATTTGGGCGAGGGGAAGATTCGACACGCGCCACTCCTCACTTCAGCAGGTCTACTCGTTCAATTGCAAAAGGAAAGTTCCAGCACCATTCATGTCCTCAATCCTGCGAATTTAGAAACACACCAGGTGCTTCAGATCGGTCCCTCGCCAGGGATTCCAATCTCCACTCCAGGATTCATTCTCGTGTTCGATTCAATCGCAATCCGCACTTTAGAATGCACAACAACATGTTCTGAAGTCGACCGGGCCCCCTTCCTCTCAAATGGAGAAATCGGGCAGGTTCATGACGGCCAATACATGCTCCCATACAACGGCATTGAGCAAGGTTGGGGTCTTGTGAACATCACCGAAAAAGGCCTGTTGAATCTGGAGGCCATCACCACTGGTGCTGATGGATATGCAACCTCTGGGCCGGGATTCTTTGAACACGAAGACCATCGTATTTTGTTGGCATTCGGTAGCGATGATGGCGTTGTTTATGTCCACTCATCAAGCGCCGAGGGGACGGTCCAAGAGGTCAGTGAAAGCCCATATGAATTCGATTGGGTCGCCCAAGGCACGGTGTTTTTGCTTTACATTGCGCTTGGAGGTGCAGGCATTCAATTCTTGCGCGGTCGCGGTACATCAGTTCTGAAATTCCTCAGCGTCTACGCCCTTTTAGTCGGTCTTTTAATCATTGATCAGGTGGCGCTCCAGTGGTCGCAAACCATCGAGGAATTGGCCCCCTCATCCACAGAAAAACCCTGGGATTCTTCATGGGATGAATCATGGGAGGGGACTCAAATTGTTTCCATTACCATCGAAGGTGAGATGTATTCTGTTGGTGGGCTCAGCGGTTATTCAAATGCGTTTGAATTGACGCTGGCAGCTTGTGAACAACTCGGCATCGAAATGGAGTATGAAATGACGGGGATGGGGACGTATGTCCTTTCATTTAATGGTGAAATCGGAGAAGGTTGGGAGTACACTGTTGATGGTCGATTGGCCATGCTCGCCTCGGATGTCTCACCGATTGATTCTGCATCGATAGTTCAATGGACGCCTGTGGAAGCGAGGTAACCCTCAAAATGTGGGGGCGAGTGGTCCAACCATGTTTCAAGCCCTCGGCACCCACGGTCCCGAAGTTTCACCTGCAATGGGCTTGGCTCTTGATGTGCTTCTTCTCGGCGCTGCATTCTGGCTTCTAGCGGGGCCAAACCGACGTACTGTGCACGACATTGTCCTAATGGGGGCACTTGTCGTTAGCGTTTCTTTAGTTCGGGTTGTCATGCAACCCTTGCCGAATATCCAACCCGTGACTGTAGCATGTTTGCTGGTTGGCGCACAACTTGGTGCTCGGCGAGGCGCCGCATTTGCTGTCATGGTGACGATGCTTTCGAATTTCTTTATGGGCGACGGCTGGTGGACCATTTTCCAAGCTGCTGGTTGGGCAACTGTGGCTGTTTTTGGTTCGCGGATTTCGCTCGTCGTCGACGGTGTTTACAACGCCACTCGTACGTGTCTTGCAGCAATTGCTTCAGCCTTTATGTTTGGAATGATCGCCTCACTGTCAATCCTTGATGGAAACATGACAGGCACGGACTTCTTGATTTATCTTGCCAATGGATGGCCGTTCGATGCGCTTCATGCGCTTGGTAACCTGACCTTTGCAATTTGGTTTGGGGCTTGGTTTAGTTCCCTTTTGAGGGAACAACCCACCATTGAATCAATTGAACTTGCGGTGGTGGAACGCCATGGCATCGACGCCTGAAGCACCCACGATGGCACTGATCGTTCGACACGATCTTCGTCTCACAGCAGGTAAAGTAGCCGTACAATGCGCTCATGCCGCCGTTTCATGTACCCTTGCAGCACGCAAGTCACATGCCCGTTTGGTTGAGCGGTGGCGACAATCCGGCGCGAGAAAAATTTGCTTGAAAGCCGAGACCCTCGGTGACCTACAAATGTTAGCGGGGCGCGCCCAAGGTGCAGGCTTGGTGGTCCACCTTGTCAAAGACGCAGGGCACACAGAAGTGGAGCCGGGCACGATTACAGTGCTTGGCATTGGCCCCGGGCCACGCCGTTCAATTGATGCCTTGGTCGGAGATTTGAAACCATATTGAGTTCACGACAAGGCATGGGTCTGCGTTCTTTCGTTCACAGAATGACAGCTCCTCGAGTCACTTCAGAACCCGTGAGAGGGGAACTGAAAATGGTCTTCGTAGTGAATCACGGCTTGAAAATGGGCAAAGGCAAAATCGCAGCCCAGGTCGGCCACGGGGCCGTTCAGGCAGTCATGAATGCTGGAAAGAAGAAGCCAGCAATACTGGAAGCTTGGCTTGCTAAAGGCCAGAAGAAAATATGTGTGAAAGGGGACGATGCAGATCATCTCACCAGATTGGAACGTCACGCAGAACAACTCGGCCTACTGACGGCAAGTATTCGTGATGCTGGCCACACTCAAATCCCCAGTGGATCGTACACAGTCCTCGCTATCGGTCCATGCCAAGAAGCCGAACTGGAACCAATTACCGGGCCGCTCAAACTGCTTTGACTTCCACCGCTTTGATGAAGGTGGAGGGCTTGGCAAGGCCATGCGCCACTACTCATCAGACCGTATTGACCTACGTTCAGACACTGTCACTCAACCGACGCCGGCAATGCGCGAAGCAATGCATACCGCTGCGGTGGGCGATGATGTGCTTGGTGACGATCCTACAGTGACTCTTCTTGAGTCGCGAATCGCTGAAATGTGCGGTAAAGAAGCGGCTCTTTTTGTGCCCTCGGGCACCATGTCAAATGCGATTGCACTGCGTTGTCATACCTCGCCAGGGGATGAAATCATCACCGCCAAAAACAGCCACATCTACATCTATGAAGGAGGTGGATACGCCGCTCTTTGTGGGGCATCCGTCGCTCTTGTTGATGTTCATGGGGGTTTAATGCGCCCCGAAGATGTTCAAAAGGCGATTCGAAAACAAGCAGGTTCTCTCTCGCATTATCCAGATGGAACTCTTGTTTGTGTCGAGAACACCTCCAACCGAGGGGGCGGCGCATGTTATCCTCAATCAACGCTCGATGAAATCGCCGCGGTGGCAAAAGCCAACAATTGCGCAGTTCACATGGATGGAGCGCGAATTTTCAATGCAGCAGTGGCCACAAACACACCACTTGATCGCATGGTTCGCGATTATGATTCAATATCCATTTGCCTGTCAAAAGGTCTGGGCGCCCCTATTGGCTCCGTGCTTGTAGGCTCTTCTTCATTGATCGCTCAGGCCCACCGTTGGAGGAAAATGTTTGGCGGAGGCATGCGGCAAGCAGGTATGTTGGCTGCGGCCGGCTTGCACGCACTTGACCACCATGTCGAACGAATGGCGGAAGACCACGCACGTGCAAAACGCCTTGCTTCAGCAATCAACGACATTGATGGTTTTACCGTGGATCTCTCGACGGTCGAGACAAACATGGTGTACTTTGATTCCACCATTCCAGCCACCGAAGTGATGGAGGCCTTGGGGACTTCAGGAGTGGATGTTCTTGACATTGGCCCTCACTCGTGCCGGATCGTGGTCCACCTTCACGTGACAGACGAAGATGTCGACCAAGTCATCCAAATCTTTGGCTCCTTACGCTGATTCATTCAAATAGACTCGAATCATTTCTTTGCATGGCAGGGAAGAATACGACGACCTGCACAGTCTGCGGCGAAGACACCCCTCAAACGCCGTGTGCGTTGTGCGAATCGATGATCAAAACGAGGCCGAAAGGAGATTGGGACTATGAAATCCCTCATCTTCTCCACGATGAAGTCGCTGAACGACTTGGAGGCCCACATCCAAATGTAAGGCGGCGCTGGAAAGCGTTCAAGACTCAATTTTCTAAACCAGAGGACATTGAATGGGCCAAATTTGATGACAATACCGACCCCGTTTTGGAGGAGCCAGCATCACCTCAGATGCTCGCTCGTATTGCAGACCATATTGAAGAAGGACTCAAGTTGACTTCTGAAGAACGCCTCATTCTCCATAAGGGGTTTCTCATGATCGATGGGTTTTCGTTTTCGTTCCGAGATAATTACGTGTGTATGAATGGGCGACAAATGCCTCATGAGGTGCCAACGGTATCCATACTGCGGGTGTTATCGGATCGGAAGCGGCGTGTTGGTTGGAATCTGACCCGACTCCTCACCGTGTTCGGATGCGTGAACACCAATCGGCGCGTCTTGCCCCAGCAAGAATTCCCTGGTCACAGGGAGGCGAGGTTGCACTTCCGTCTAAGGCGCCAACTGGAACGCAGAGCAAATGTGCCAAATTGGCACGCAGTGCATTCGCTGCTCTCTTGGGTTGGCTGGATGGCAGAGGAACATATTCCGCCCCCGAAGCATCATATTCTCCACCCCTTAGCTGCTTGGTCGAGAGATATTCAACAACGACTGAACCGCAGCATCGGTTTCAACGAGCATGTTGCCGAGGCCTTTGTCAACCACCCTAACGGCCTTTCAGAACTCGCTGCTTACCCGTGGCTTGAACGATGGAAGAGATACAAGGGGACCCGTCAGTCCCATGCTCCTACGAAACCCGCATTACGAACAACTGGAGGAAAACTCAAGTTACGTGTTCGAACAAAGAACGGCACATCACGGCACACGAATGTGCCAGACGACCCTGAAATTTGGGCCTCCCTTCTTTCGCTTACCTTGTCGCCATTGACGTCCCATCAGGGTGAGATGTTGTTTGCCCTCCAATACAACTGGACCTCCAGAGCCACCTCCGTGAAGCAGATTTCTGCCCCACTGAAACGGTCCATCGAATTTCTAAATTCCATTATCACTACAAATTCAACCAAGACCTACATCTCTGGAAGGCACATCCTGGTCATTGGTCGCCTCGGGCATTTCTACGAGGTCACAGTTGAACCAGGTGCACACCTTGCACCATTCAAAATCAAAATGATTTCTTCACTCGATCCAAAGCATACCTCAGACATTTGCATCCACCAGGGCCGTTTTCATTCAACGCTTCCGATTGGCGACACCATCGCTTCAGTCGTCCTTTCGCTCCTCGACGACGTGGGGAGTTGCAAACAAATTCATTCATTGTTGGAAGAAATGAACCATTTCTCGCCACTGGGGCATCCAGTGGACCTTGGCAAAGAAAACTTAGCGATGTTGAACCAAGCTTCCCTTGCGCAATTCAAAGCCCATCTCAACAGGCACCATGGCTCAAATGAACCATTCTGGGTCGAAGGGCATCACCGGGATGCACCTGATCTTCAGCGAGAGGATGCCTTTGCTCGGGGCCGGGTGTTCATGGAATACCTCCAACATCGAAACCGCCGTAATCATCGACAGAGGAACCACAACGACTCAAATGGTGCCTCAAAGGCAGTGGCCCATGCGCTTGCAGCAGGACGCCCTTTTCCAACAGACTCACTTGTCAAGATGTGGAAAGGTTCCTTGGGCAGCAACAAACCATCGGAATCAAGGGCTCAAATAGGCCATCGGATGGAGAACTACATTGACAACTTCCAACGGAACGAATGGATGTATTTACGCAATCACGCCCAGGACGAGGCAGCAGCTCCAATAGGAGATATTCGAAATGGCGAACGGCGCTTTTGTGAGATCTTTCCAAGGCTGTGGGAGGCTATGCTTCTCCAACCAATCGGTTCTTATGTTCGATTTGCAGTTGCTGATGGAGGAGATGTATCGTTTGAACACTGCCGGCTTAATGTAACCCTTCGAAACGCACACGAGCGTCGTCTCATGCTACGTTTTGCCACCCTTGCTGGCTATGAGGAACAGGAAGGTGAACGGGGCTATCAGGTCTTCTTGCGAAGGGATCATCCACGTCAATGGGCTCGACGCAACCTCAGTGAAAACCTCAACAGGGCCCAGGAACGATTTGGTTTCCGAGGAGCACCGCCATGGTGGTGGCATTATATGGACGCTCAGCAAGCTCCAGCTGAAGTGCCAGAAATACGTTGGGAACTTAGCGTTGACTTACGCGACGACCGAGGCCCAAGGATGGCTGGCGACTTCCAGCCCTGAGTTCACCAACGTCGTGCGTAGGCAGCAGCTCCAATCATGGTAAGTGTAGCAAGGCTGTGGACAAAAGGTATGCTTTCAGAATCAGCAACCGGTGCTTCAGGCTCAACAATCTCTTCTTCCACAAGAGGCGTGAATTGGTACACCAGGTGGACTGACAAATCATCACCATCAAATGCTGACGGCAATTGAACATCCACGCTTCCTTGAGAGGCGTTTCCTAAGGCTATGATCTCACGCATGATGTGTGGGTAATGTTCCAGTCCATTGGAACCGTCTTCAAAGTAGGCTGAAGCTTCAACCACCCAAAGGTAGGCCTCAAGACTTCCTTCACCGAATTGATTGTGGTCGACGTTCGTTGCCCAAGTCACGGTCCCACTTGAGTCGCCAGTGGGCGTCCATCCAAAGGTGCTTGTCCCGTTGCCAAGTTGCAATGGTTGGTTGACAATTGTAGCAAAGTCCTGTTGAAGACTCTCAGATTGAGCAACACTCCCTTTGATCATCACCGTCCCATTGAACACGACGGCTGGTGGCGACCAACGTCCGTATCTCTCATGATATCGGCTGTCGAGTTCATCAGTTCCAAATGGGTCTTGGACTTCTGAAATCGATCGGTGTGTATGGTATTGCTGCATTGAGAGGTTGCTCTCGACATCATCGAGGGCGTGCTCGACATCGACGCAATTCGAACACCATGTAGCGGTGTAGACTTCGACGATTGTGGGGAAATCGCTCAAGTTCATCGTGCTTGCAGCTGACATGTTCGCTTCGGTGGATTGACCACCAAAGACAACACCAGCATCGACGGTTTCTGCAGGACCTGCGCTTGCTGCAGAGGTGCAGAACAAAGTGACAATCAGGACGACGAGGAGCCTTTTTCCGAGTTGCATGCTTCACCCAAGCCTGCCTTTTGTATCAAGGTATGCTCGGGATGCAGCGTTGCTAGGATTTCAAAGCACGTCATGGCGATCAGCAAGAACGCTCCGTTGTAATCGGCTTCACCAGACTCTTCAGCGGATGCAAAAGCCTCGTAGCGAGCACGGATGCCACTACCAGTGATACCAAACACAGCACCGAGTCGGTCCGCCATGCCTGCTTGAAGACCTAGGCTGACCAGGGTCGCATAGAACACGGCACAAACGGCCATGCGAACTTCAGTGTTGCCTGTGAGGGCTTCAGCTGTTGGTTCACCAAGCAAAGCCAACCGTGCTTCGACCTCCGCGTTGACCTTGAGGTGATCTTCCTCAGAGAGCACGTCACTGAGCATGTCGTGGATGTGATTGACGGCCTGCTCTACACCGTCTTCACGGCGTTCCTCAGGCGTCTTGACAGAAGGCTCTGGCTCCCAGCCCATGGTGATTCGAGCCTTGTAGTGGTTGAGAAGGGCGCGCTTAGCACTCAGCAACTGCTTGCGAGTGATACCGTACTGGTTCATCCCACTGCGTCGGTCCATCCTCGACGCCTCCCCAAGTTCTCGCGCAACTTCGACAGCAGCCATAGCCATCATCACGATACGTGCCTCTTTACTGTCGCCACGCAGGTCTGCTTTCTTTCGGCAAATCGCCTGCTTGGGCATGCTGAGGCGTCGCTTAAGACTCTCATCCTTGAGTGCTTGGCGCTCGAGTTCATGCTCAGGCTTGAGGGGCTTGCACATCATCTTGACGTATGGCTCAGCGGCTTCCATGGCGTAGGTGCCGTACATCTCCTGGACCTTCTTGCGGACGGAGTCGCGCAGCGGGTGCTTGATGCGGACGTTGCCACGGTTGACCTTTCGTAGGCGGTTCCACTTCTTTCGCTCTGCAGCAGTCATACCTTGGGTGCTCATGATGCTGCCACTGGTACCGATGTTAGCGTTGATGTTGTCGTCGTTGCGGACAGGTGAGTGGGTTGCGACACCATCACCGCCGTAGGTGTTCTTGCCAGCGTTGGCATCCATCACGTCCTTTGATGGCGTGGTGATCCCGCAGACGTTACAGTACAGTTCTGCTTTTTCCGCATCGAGCACCATTTGACCGGCGCCGCACTCTTTACACTCTTGCTCTTTTTTCTTCTTGTTCTCTTCAGACAGACTTATCACTCCTTTTTTTGTGGGTTGGTTTTGAGGGGGTTTGAGACGTGCATCGATTTCGGGCGACCGAAAACCAAACGACAGACTCCGCCCCTTCGCCACCATAGTTACATTGTCGCTCATCCGGCATAAAACTTTCGGTCAACATGATTCCTACCATGTCAACAAGAACGAATCATGTTTAGTTTGACTCCCAACAACAAGGGTATACCTTTCGACAGTATATCAAAGAAAATTACACCCGGTTCCATCAAGGCCCGACGCCCAAAACCCCAACCCAATTCTCTCTCTAAGAACGAATGAACTGCCACCGAAACGACGAACATCACCGTGTTCCTCAAGTACCCTCGACCTTATGGGTCAAGGGGGGGAGGACAATGGACGAAGATCATTCAAGGTGTACCATTGAACCGCACCCTGCTGATGAGCACTTCCCGGCTTGGTTGGAGGCGTCATTGGTCGATGGTGCTGCCAATCAATTGCTCGTCCTCTATCCAAACGAAGCTTCAAGAAAACAAGCCCTCAATGTCCTTTCTGGCCATGGTTTATCGGTTGACACAACACACCATTTGACCCTGCCACGCTTGGTCGACCTCTTGCACCTTGATTTGAAGCAGCCAAGAAAACTACACGACGGACCAGGACTGTTCAGCGTCGTTCATGAACTTACCAAACGGGCTGCAGAACGTGGCGACCTCCCCTTGTTATTCACACCTACAAATGAATCAAGAGTATGGCTGCCGTACAATACAGAGCGCCTACTTTCCCTTCATGCTGGGCTCATGGACCTTGATCATCCTTGGCGTTGGGAAGAAGATCCTGGGGCAAGGGAGTTTCATACGATTCTTACGGAGGCGGGCAGGCTCCTCGAAGGCACACACCCTGCCTTAATTCAGCGAAACCTCGTTGTTGCGCTCGACAAAATGCCAACCCCCTTCACCCTTAACGACGTCAAGGGCATTTTGATTTTGGATACCGCGCCAGATTATACGGAAAGCGAAATCTCATTCCTTAGAGCAGTCTCCCGCCACCGACCGATTCACCACCTGTGTAACCCAGGTTCATTCCGCCTTGGATTCCATGGTGCTTACATCGATGATGTACCCTATGTGACTGAAAAAACCCTCCCTCATTGGATCCCCAAACACGCCATCGCCCACCCATCCTTGCCAACCACGCCTCGCGCATCAACTGGGCCTGAACTCCGTAGGATCCAATTGCACCAAAGAGAGCATGCGATGGATTCAACACTGGAATTGATTCGATCGTACAAATCCACTCAGACGGGGTCGGTCCTCATCATCGATGGCCAGGCCCAGGCCCGTAGGGCTATGTGGAGGACGCGCCTTTCAGAAATTGGAATTGAAATGGCGCGCCCACCTGAAGCACTGAACACAGTGCCGGGGATTCACCACCTGATTCGTCTTGCCCGCCTCACTCATGGTAGCAATGCTTGGTCGATGGGTCACCTTCGTGATTTGACATCACACCATAGTCTTGGGCTCATCAACGGGGGCGTCACCAACCTCAGTCACCCCATTCATGACACGTGGACTCCTCGTCCACACCTTGATGTGCTCGAGGGCATGGCACGTTCGTTCCATGTCCGAGGAGGCCCCGGGGCTCTTGGCCGATGGATTCGGACCATGGCTAATGCACAGCCACAATTAGGAAGGGACTCAGACGCTGCTCGCCAAGCGCTCGAAGAAACGCAATGGTGGCTCGCAAGCCTAGCAAGACTATGGGCGCCATTTGTTGAAGGCGAGGACCGCCATCTCCTCCAAGAGCGCGTTCAAGGTTGTAGCACTGATGCAACCTTGCCGATGCCCGAGGCATGCCTTAGTGGAGCCGAGTGGTTAAACCACATTCTCAGTCAATTGAACTGGGATGAATTAATTGGCCGAATGGCTGCTTATGATCAAACGGTTCCTGCGTTGCAATTGATGAGTGCTGCCCATGCAGGGGCCAAGGAACTGTTTGAGAAGGCAAGCATGAGTTTGCCATCCAATGGTGCAGCGTTTGTCGAACTTCTTGAACGGCTCGTTTCAGGTACAAAATTGCCAAGCCAACGCACCTCGAGCACGGACATACAGGTGTTAACCCCTGAAGAGGCCCACGGCGTGAACGCTGAACTCGTGCTGCTCGTAGGCGTTGATGTTGATTCTTGGTCGATGAAAACCTCCAAGATTCCTTGGCTGGACGCCCCTACAAAATTGAAGCTAGGCATGTTGCATACCGATTTAGCAGTGAGAAAAGGACGACATCATCTCAACCACTTGCTTCATGCTGGCGAGATTGTCATCATTTTTGATAGCACTTTGGAAGAAGGCGGAGGGCCTGCAGCCCCTCTTGCAGAATGGTTGAGTGACGCTCAAAGCAACGGCTTGTATTCTACGCTTCAAGGCGCCCCTAGTTTCCTTACTGAAGAAGAACTCATAGGCGATCACCCAAGCAGGGCGTGGCAATTTGAATCAACGACGACTGATGAAAACTGGCTCACACCCCGCCCGTTTACGATTGAATCAGTCGATGGGGCAGTGTCGGGTATTCGGTCAGGTTACCGGCACCGTGATGCTCGCCAGCGCTTGGGGCTCGCTCTCAAAGAAAACAGACCGACGCAGGGCGATGTCAATGCGATCCATGGCATTGCCATGGGCTTTGAAGCATCCATTGCCAATGATCGAATTCAACGTCAGCCTTCATTTGACGACCTTGAAAAGGGCGAATATATGCCTTGGGGCGCCCATGCCCACCTGGTTACCACAGACCCATTGATCTTGAGGCCAAGCATGACTCAGGCCAAAGTCGGATCGAAGTCACAACCTCAATGGCCGCATCTTGGGTTCAAGAAAAATGGTAATTCACGCGGCGTCTCAATTGATCCAAGGCCGCTGCCCCCTCCACAATTCGAAGGGGATGTAATCTCAGAAATTTTTGGTCTTCAGGCAGGCGGAGTTCAACGAGAGGTATGGTCGGCGAGCCGAATTCAACCATGGCTTTCATGCCCCCGGCAAGCCTGGGTCGATGGGCACTTGAGTGCACAAGATGCAGAGGATGAATTGGAGGACATCGATCACCGAACCCGAGGGCAAATCATTCACGATGCTGAAGCCGCATTGCTCGCCGCACATGGCGTGCCAATTGGAGGCGAGGTGCTGGCCTCATCAACGAGCCTTGCCCGAGGTGCATGCTCAACTCCAGAACAAGGATGGCAGGCTGTACTTGCCCATCTTGAGGAACATGTGCCATGGCTGTCAAGAAACGACGCGATTGCAACCCATCGATGCCGAGACTTAGTGGGCGTTTCGCCATCAGATTGGCAGGCCCACATCGCCGGTGAACAAAGCATCGAACCGGCCGGGCGCCTTTGGCATATGGTCCAAGCAGATTACACGGTGCTTGATGCGGCACCAATAGCATGTGAATGGCCAGTTTCGACCGAAACCTCAACCTCTGTTGAAATCGATGCTTCAAACGATGAAGAGAATGTAGCACCATTCCGGGTTCGTGGCAATGTTGACCGCGTTGACGAAGTCATTCTTGGTTCTGATGCACGAGCGGCAGCGGTTGCAGCAGGCCTCCTCACAGACGATGATTGTGCAACTCCTATCGATCTGTGCGATCCATCATCATCGCCTCCAGCACGACGCTGGGTCATCATTCGAGATTTGAAAACCGTAAACGGCCCAAAAAAGGGCGAATCAGGCTTACGTCACTTACGGGCACTGTTTGAAGAAATTCAACTTGCCATCTATGCTCGAGCCTGGGAGCGTGCCCATCCTGGTGACCGTGTGGTAGGTGTTGGCGTTATGGAAGTCGGCGAAACCTCGACACATTATGTGGAGCTCGACCCCGAAATTGTACCCTACCTTACAGGTCTAACGCTAGGAGAGCGCACAGGTGTTGTTTCACAACAGTTCAGATTCGTCAGCGACGAGTCCTATGAAAGCAACGGATTCAGAGCTTGGATGTATCAACGCTTGCAAACCGCGAGGCGAGCCATCGATGTCGCTGGGTCCGGCCAAGTCCATCCCGTACCGGGTGCAGGCTGTACTTTTTGTAAGGTAAGAACCGTGTGTCCTTCATCCATTCATGGGGGTGAATTACGTTGACAAATAGACGAATTCCATTCAACCATAGTCAGCGCCTTGGATTGGATATCGATCGCCACATTGCACTTGATGCGGGTGCAGGGACTGGAAAAACCACAGTCATGGCAGAACGCTATGTTCAGCACCTCATCGCTTCTATTCAACGTTCAACCCTCGTGCTGCCCAATGGTCCAAGGGAGCCTCTTACGGGCCATGGCTCTCTGCGAGCACCTGCACGAGAACGCACAGACCGGAAGGAATGGCAAGGCCTTCTTCCGAGTGAAGTTGTCGCCATTACCTTCACCAAAAAGGCCGCATCAGAATTGAAGGCTCGAATTCGTGCAAGGGTTGCTGCAACAAGTAAATCACCGCTTCATCCCGACGATGAAGTCAGCGTCTACGACCCTCGTATCCATTCAGATGCAGATGTAGAGATGCTTCTGTCTTCGCTTGACGAAGCACCAATTTCGACCATTGACGCCTTCCTTTCACAGTTGCTCTCCCCCCATCTCGACCTCGTAGCGGTTCACCCAAGCAGGGAGCAAATCGCCCAAGAACGAGCCCCGTTGTTGATTGAAGAAGCACTGCATTCTGCATGGCGAATTCGCACCATTAACGATGCACAGGAAGCAGGCGTACTTGGTTATGTGAATTCATTTATTGAATCGAGAAATAGAATTGCTGTTGCCCTGGGGGGCCAAGAACACGCTTCAATCATTCTTTCTGGTCTGCTGAATAAATCCCTTTTCGTCGAAGAGTCGAGGCGCTCACTTGAGGCTCATGCCCAGCGTCTTGGCACCACGCTCCACCATGATCATCAAATTCCAGAACACCTCTTCCTCGAAATGTTCCTCGAACCTGTAGCAGACGTGATCGATGATTTCGCCTGTCAACTTCACCATCATTTGAACGCCTTCGTCGATCTTTATCTCGAGCACAGTGCAGCCTACATTACTCCAGCGGAATTGGAATCTCTTGGGGGGGTTCAAACCCGATTTAATCATCTGTTGCATCTGGCCCGCCATGCATTTGAGGACGACCCGGTCCATCGCATGCAATGGGTTTGGAATGTGGCTTTTGCCGCTGCAGGAAAAATCAAAACCGATGGGACAAACACCACATATTTCCAAAATGCATCACTTCCACCTGTGCGCACAAGTGGTTGGCATCCGGGAATTCTCACCAAAGGCAAGGTCGATCTTCCAACCTCCGAGAAGAATCAGATCTCCGCCGCCGCCGCCGCCATCACCGAAGTCATCTCGAGGATGCTGAATTCTCAAACAGGTCGCTTGATTTGTTTTATGGGGCGCAGCTCATCCCTTCTTTCGCCACGAATCGATTCCCCATACATTCCTGAAGAGTGCGCATATTTCATGACCGAACTTGGTATTGAAATTCCTCAATCCACGTCGTCCACAGGTTCCTTGCGAGTAGGCCCGGCTCTCCAATCTCGAATTTTGATGGACCTTTTGCGAGTTCACGATGCATGCAAAGACATTCTGACTCAATTAAAGGCACAAGAGGGCGTTCATGACTTCGATGATATTCAGAACATGGCTGCAGATCTACTTCTCGCAAGGTGCCCAGATATGGTCCGATTCGACTATCCTCAACCGGTGGTCGAGGCGCTTGATTCACTTGGTGACGAACCTTGGTCTGATCATCATATTTCGAGGGCACTTGTGCTTGCCAATGAAGATGAACAATGCGCTGCAGATTTACAACGCAGGTTCCATGTCCTCCAAACATTACGACGTCAATACCGAGCCTTCATCATCGACGAGTATCAAGATACAAACCCTGCTCATTTCCGTTTGCTGGCGAGGTTATGGGGCCATCGAGCCCTCAATAGCGGTGAACCAGCTCGGCCGCTTGGCCCTTGGGACCCAACCATCTGTATTGTTGGGGATATGAAGCAGAGCATCTACCGGTTCCGTCAAGCAGAAGTCTCTGTGATGTTGCGAGCCGTCGCCTCAATCCGAGAGGCAAACGTCATTGAAATGCACGAGGATCGTTGGCCTGAAGGGATTCGTCGCCATGGCTTTGGTAGGGATCCACGCCCTCGTGGCGCTGGAGGAGAGACCTCGGCGTTCATCCAAGCTACATCGCTAGAGGCCAATGAACCAGTTTCAGAGCCATACAGCCACCTCACACTCGGCGAGGATCTCGACGGTTTTGCTCCAGAATTTTCCGGTACCGATCGGCAGCAAGCACGCGCCGAAGGCCTCATCGATCTTACGAGCAATTACAGAACGAAACCGAATCTTGTCCATACCATGAACGGAATGTTCCGCGATGTATTTCATCCAAGACATCACCTCTTGCCCGGTAATTGGCACGCAGCGGCTCAGGATTTAGTCGCCGGACGTGAAGAGGATGATTCACCCGGCGTATTAGAGTGGTTGATGCCTTTGTCAACTCAAAGTGGAGAGCAAGAGACCGACCTTCAGATACCGGTTGATGTCTTTTCAAATCCAAAGTCGAAGGATGTGCACTTGGAGCACGAACTCATTGCCGGCCGAATTGCTGCATTACTGCGGGGCGGGAGCACAAGGGTCTGGAGTGCGAACAGCAGAGGTTTCGAGGATCTCGGGCAAATCGATGAACCAGTGCTGCCTTCAGATATCATGATTCTTGTCCATTCGAGAACCCATGTTCCTGATCTCATTCGGCGTCTGCAAGAACGAGGCATTCCTGTTGCAGCAGACCGCCAAGGTGCCCTGCTTCATCGCCCAATTGTCCAACCATTGATGGCGGCGCTGGATTTGATTGCCAACCCCACTTCTCGCTCTGCAGTGCTTGGCCTGGCTCGCTCCCCCGTCCTTGGCTTTACAGATTCACAGATCCAGACGATGATGAGCCAGGTTCCCGAACATGATTGGTGGCATCATATGCAAGTCCACGCGCCAACGCCTCAAATTGCTGTGTTGATTGAACATATTGCGGGCATGGTTCGACAAGGTGCTTTGTACGCAGCAATCGATGCCATACTTGACCACTCAGATTTACTCGTAGCCTATCCTGAAGATGCAGACCGTCAGAACGCCGAAGCATGGTACAGCCTCATCGCGTCAATTGGAAATGAACTTGGTCACGAAGCGGCAGCAATTCACTCAAGACTCGTTGAACTTCGACGACTTGGAACACGTGGACCTCCGGCCACAGCCGTTCCTGCAGGGGGGGCTGTTCGGATCTTGACTGTACACAACGCCAAAGGCCTCGAAG